>ERZ860009.243-NODE-243-length-28773-cov-1.751793_pt1 | contig 28773 bp, 16 predicted proteins | sample MGYA00510114_ERZ860009 | MGnify/ENA primary metagenome ERZ860009 (study PRJEB30046, sample SAMN00715177) | human gut metagenome | study: EMG produced TPA metagenomics assembly of the A metagenome-wide association study of gut microbiota in type 2... | reverse complement strand
GGTGAAATGGTAAAAAACGTAGTTGTCGGCACACTGATGGGAATGGGCTGGGATGTTGTAGACATCGATCTGGCTTCTACCCCGACTACCGAGCTGGCTGTGACGATGGAAGGCGCCTGTGGCGGTATCATCCTGACAGCTTCTCACAACCCCAAACAGTGGAACGCACTGAAACTACTCAATGAACATGGAGAATTCCTGAATGCGGAAGAAGGCAACGAAGTACTTCGTATTGCTGAGGCTGAGGAATTCGACTATGCCGATGTAGACCACTTGGGATCTTACCGCAAAGACCTGACTTATAATCAAAAACATATCGACAGCGTACTGGCTCTCGAACTGGTAGATGTGGAAGCTATCAAGAAAGCGAATTTCCGTGTAGCTATCGACTGTGTAAACTCTGTAGGAGGTATTATCCTTCCGGAACTCCTGGAACGTCTGGGTGTGAAACATGTAGAGAAACTCTATTGTGAACCTACCGGAAACTTCCAGCATAACCCCGAACCACTTGAAAAAAACCTGGGTGACATCATGAACCTGATGAAAGGTGGAAAAGCGGATGTTGCATTCGTTGTAGACCCGGATGTTGACCGTCTGGCTATGATCTGCGAGAACGGTGTCATGTACGGTGAAGAATATACATTGGTTACTGTAGCCGATTATGTATTGAAGCATACTCCGGGCAATACGGTTTCTAATCTGAGTTCTACCCGTGCTTTGCGTGATGTAACCCGCAAATACGGTATGGAATATAGCGCCTCTGCTGTAGGAGAAGTAAATGTAGTCACCAAGATGAAAGCAACTAATGCTGTAATTGGTGGTGAAGGAAACGGTGGAGTGATCTATCCTGCCAGCCATTACGGACGTGACGCCTTGGTAGGTATCGCTTTATTCCTCAGCCATCTGGCTCACGAAGGAAAGAAGGTGAGCGAGCTTCGTGCTACTTATCCTCCTTATTTCATTGCCAAGAACCGGGTAGACCTGACACCGGAAATCGATGTGGATGCTATCCTGGCTAAAGTAAAGGAAATCTATAAGAACGAAGAAATCAATGACATCGACGGTGTGAAGATAGACTTTGCTGATAAGTGGGTGCACCTGCGCAAGAGCAACACGGAAGCGATCATCCGTGTGTACAGCGAGGCTTCGACTATGGAAGCTGCTGAAGAGATCGGTCAGAAGATTATGGATGTAATCAATGAACTAGCCAAGTAACAGCACAATTTGTTTTAAGCATAATAAAGAGAGGGAGGACTAATAAACGAGTCCTCCCTTTTTTCATGTCTTTCTGAGATACCTATTTGTTAATGTGAGGTTTGTAACCGCTGAAGGCGAAAAAAACTTTTGGTAATTTGCTACCGAAAATATACCTTTGTGCATATTATTATCTGATTACTTTCCAAAATGCTATGAGAATACGCCTGATTCTAGTTTTTATCACATTGATTTGTCCATTGATTAGCATAGCTGACAATGTAAAGGATGCCTATCTTTTCCAAAAGGTGGACTACCAGCAGGGATTGTCCAATAGCGCTGTACTTTGTCTTTTTCAGGATAATGAGGGATTGATGTGGTTTGGTACCTATGATGGGGTAAATTGTTACGATGGGAAAAGTATGGAAGTGTTTCGTTCAGACTTTTCGGAACAAAAGACGCTGAGCAATAACATTATTCATTCTATTCAGCAGGCAGACAGCAGTTGCTTATGGATAACTACACATTTGGGAGCCAATCGTTTTTCGAAGGATTCACGGCAGGTAATCTGCAATTACGAATTTGACACTGATTTCGTGATTCATTCCAACCATGCAGGTAATACATGGGCGTTGAGTTATGACTGGATTGCCTATTACAATACCCACCATCGCCGTTTTGTGCGGATTCCGATGCCCGATATTAAAATGCTGAAAGTAGATGTTCGCGCGTTTGTTACCGACGAAGGTGAATTATACCTTTTCCCTTATGAAAGCGGTGACCTGTATCGTTTCTCTTTAAACTCTTTCGATCAGGATACCTTGTCTACGCGTCTCACTACTACTCCCTCACATTTTCACTCCAAGCAGATACAGTATGTCTGCTATCAGAATGGTGTATTCTGTTTCTATGATTCGGATTATGATCTTTTTGTGTATGATATATCAAGAAAGTCTAAGATTTACATCCGTAACATTGGTGAGATGGTTCATAAATATGGGCAAATAACGGGAATTGTACCTTTCTATGAGGATATTGTTATCGCATTCCAGACGAATGGTCTGATTCGCTTGCGTCTTTCTCAAAAGTATGCAGAGGAGATTATCGATCAGAATATGCGTATCTATGGTATTTATAATGACTCCCGGCAAGGGGTACTGTGGGTAGGAACCGACGGGCAAGGAGCCATTATGTATTCCAAGAAGTATTCTATTGCCACTAATCTGATGTTAAACAGTTTCTCACCTAATTTGACCCGTCAGGTAAGGTCGATAATGACCGACAAATACGGGGGACTTTGGTTTGGAACAAAGGGAGACGGGCTGCTGCATGTGAAAAACTATCGGGACGGGGTACACGCATCCAACACAGAGGTTTACTCGCTGGATAAAAAGCAGAATGCGATGTCGTATGTCAAGCAGAACAGGGAATTTCAGGTATACTCCATGTTGGAGAGCCGTTATAGGAATGGATTCTGGGTTGGAACCGGCTCTTCGGGCTTGTGCTATTATTCTTTTGATAATGGAAAGTTGCATGAACTTTCAAATAGGGAAACAGGAACTGGAGGAGAAGTGGCAGAAGTGCATTCCATCTTTGAGGAAAGTGACAGTGTCCTTTATCTGGCGACTTCGGGTAAAGGTTTTTATAAAGTAATAGTAGATAACAGTAAGCAGGACGTTCAAATCAAATCGTGGAAGAATTATCGTTTTTACCATGAGCAACAAGAGCTTAACCTCTTTTATAGTATGGTGCCACAAGGAGATTCCCTGTTGTGGCTGGGAAGCAGGCAAAAGGGATTGATACGTTTTGACCGGAAAACGGAAGAGTATCAGATCTATTCCCTGAATGAGATTCTGCATAAATCTGTTGACGATATTCTCTGTTTGCACTGGCATGGAGAGCAATTGTATGTGGGCACTACCTCCGGCTTGGTGCGCGTTACTTTTAAGAACGCAAACTGGAAGCGGATTATATCGGTCGTGAACAAGGGTTGCTTAATGACATGATTCATAGTATTCTGGAAGATGCCAACGGGCTGCTGTGGCTGGGTACGAATCGCGGACTGATCAAATTCAATCCGGAAAATTCATTTTCTCATGCTATTATTACAGCGGAGGCATTCAGATAGGAGAGTTTAGCGATGATGCATATTACCGTTGTCCATATACCGGTTGTCTTTTCTTCGGAGGAATCGACGGATTGCTCTACCTTGATAAGAAGGTGTCGGCAGCACCGGAATATTATCCGGAAATATTATTGCGTAAGCTGATCATAGAAAAGACATTTGTCAATTTGCAAGACCATTATTTGCCGGACAGGAAAGGGCTGCGGATGCAGGGAGCCAATCTTTCGTTTTCTTTATTCTTTGTTGTACCTGATTATGCCAGTGGTGGCGATGTGGAATACTCGTATATGCTCGAAGGTTATGATAAGGACTGGGGAGCTTTCAGCAGTGTGAATGAAGCATCCTATTTCAGCGTCCCGTCCGGAGATTATCTGTTTAAGGTTCGCTATAAGAAAGATGTGTTTGCTACAGAATACAAGACCTTCACGATTCCCGTACACATTCTGCCCCCTTGGTATCGCACAGTGTATGCGTACATTGTTTATATACTATTGGGTATCGTATTGGTAATGTATGTGATTCATCTTTTCCGCAAGTATTTTCGTCATGAACGGATGATGAAGAAACTGCTGGAGTCGGAAAATCGAAATATATCTCTGGCGGCGGATAGTTATCAGGCGCGTGAGGTGCTCAATACTTGTACTCTCATTTATCAGGCTTGTGATCAGCTAAACGACAAGAATATCTCCTCTGAAGGACATGCAGAGAAAATAGGTCAGATTCGTGAATCCGTGATGTCCTTGCTCTTTGGGTGTGGGTTGGGTGATGAATGTTTCCGTTTGTTGTCGTCGCTGCATTTTTCGGTTTCGGGGCGTTTGTCTCTTTTGAAGATGGCGGAAGAGGTGCTTCAAGTACTTGAAAAAGAAGGCCATGATGTCTCTTCGATACAGTTAGACATTCCGGAAAATTTCACTTATCCCGCCTATAAGAATGCGTTACGTTGTATCCTTTATTTCAGTTACCTTTATATTTCCAGTTGTAAGACAGAGAAGGTATCGGTGACGGTGACAGAAGAAGCAGGTTGTATGATGCTGACATTTGTTTCTCCGGATGAAACAGTGAAAGGATTGAAGGATGTATTGTCCGGAGAAGAACTCTTGTCTATCAGGGCGAAAGATTCGGATGATATGTTCAGGATACGGACCATGCAACGTTTCGTGTTTTCTGCATTGAAGCAGCAGAATAGTGTGATGCGCTATATAACCCCTGTAGGGCAGGATAATCAGTTGACTATCACATTTGATCCGGTTGTTGTGGCAGAGCAGAATGAAGTGAGAAAAACAGTTTTGTTGTTGGAAGACAGGGAAGAGATCGTCTGGTTGATCAGTGCGTTACTTTCCGATGAGTATGAAGTCCGTTCAGTGCGGAGTGTGCAGTTGGCATTTGACGAGATGCATAAGTCCGCACCGACTTTATTTCTGGTGGATATGCTTATGTATGCCGATGCGGAAAGTACTTTTATAAAGTATGTCAATAAGAATCGTTCTATGTTGTCGAGGACAGCGTTTATTCCGATGTTGACATGGAAAGTCAGTGCGTCTATGCAGCGGGAGTTGATTCTATGGGCAGATTCTTATATTGTTCTTCCTTATGATATACCATTCCTGAAAGAAACGATCCATAAAGTGATTTATGGCAAGCGGGAAGCCAGACAGATTTATATGGAAGACCTGGAAGGCTGGGCAGATTCTATTGTTTGTACCACTACGGAGCAGGCGGATTTTGTCAGGAAGTTCTTGCAGGTCATGGAGCAGAATCTGGATCGTGAAGATTTGGGCTCCACGTTTGTGGCAGAACAAATGTTGATGAGTTCCCGTCAGTTCTACCGGAAGTTTAAGGAGATTTCGGGTATGTCACCCAGCGATTTGATTAAAGATTACCGGATGGAGAAGGCCGCCCGTTTGTTGCAGAACGAGGAACTGTCTATTCAGGATGTAATTTCCGATGTAGGTATATCCAGTCGTGCTTACTTCTACAAAGAGTTTACCCGTAAGTTTGGCGTAACTCCTAAGGTATATAGAGAGAAGCTTTTAGGGAATGACACTCATAAAAATCAGGAGTGAACAGCCAGGAAGCGGTCTGGTATTAGTTGCCAAGAAATAAATTCCCATGCTGATCTGTGCTGCTTTTTAAGGTTGGTCTCCTTTGTACTCTCTTTTGTTTTCCATTATTTATTATTCTGATATATAGGGTATTATCCAGTACTCTATTTTACCATCTGTACTTTAAACAGACATTTTTTCTCTTCTCTGTTTTTTGGCGCACAGGAGTATCTCATTTCTTTGGTTATTCCTTTAATTTGCGTCAACGTATTAAACGTATTTGGTAACCTTATTATTATTAATTAAAAACAAGTAGTATGAATTTGTTTGGAATGAAAAAACATCGCATCAGGTCATTATGGCTACTGCTATTGTTACTTACGTGTAGTGTAACAGTATGGGCGCAAGGAAGTTCCGTCACAGGCCGTGTCTCTGATGAAAAAGGAGAACTGCTCATAGGGGTGAGTGTTCAGGAAAAAGGTACAACGAATGGTACCATTACCGATATGAATGGTCAGTATACCTTGAAGCTTTCAACAGGGAATCCTATTCTGCTCATATCTTATATAGGATATAAGCCGCAAGAGGTAAAGGTAGCAAAGCAAAAAATCGTAGATGTCGTTTTGGTGGAAGATGTGTCGTCACTGGATGAAGTGGTAGTAGTGGGTTACGGCAATCAGCGTAAAGTATCCGTGGTAGGCGCTCAGTCTACGATGGATGTGAAAGACATTAAGATGCCTGCTGCAAGTCTGTCTTCTGCTATTTCCGGACGCATTGCCGGGGTGGTTGCCGTTCAGCGTAGCGGCGAACCCGGTCACGATGAATCGGATATCTGGATTCGTGGTTTATCTTCCTTGCTCGGACAGAGTTCCAGTCCCCTTGTGCTCGTTGATGGGGTAGAACGTAGTTTCAACAATATCGACCCTGAAGATATCGAATCGTTTACAGTGCTGAAAGACGCTTCCGCAACTGCAGTATATGGTGTACGTGGTGCCAACGGAGTCGTGATTGTGAAAACCAAACCCGGTAAAGTAGGCAAACCGCAGTTTAGTGTGGACTATTACGAAAGTTTTACCCGCCTGACCAAGAAAGTAGATATGGCAGATGCCTACACTTACATGGATGCACGCAACGAGGCGCAGATGAATACAAGCGGTACACTTAAATATTCGGCTGCTTATATTGAAGCGACAAAGAAGGCCAACGGTTTATTGCCGAATGACAATCCCCGATTGTATAATCCTTACCTGTATCCGGCCATCGACTGGGCAGATAACCTGTTCAATGACTGGGGACACAACCGTCGCGGGAATATTAATATCCGTGGTGGTGTACCTAATGCAAACTATTATGCTTCATTGAGTTACTACGGAGAAACCGGTATGACCCGCAACTTCAAGCTGGAGAACTACAATACTCAGATGAAGTATGACCGTTATAACTTCACCTCCAACCTGAATCTGAAGCCGACTTCCAAGACGACGGTTGATCTGGGTTTTTCCGGTTATCTGGGACAGGGACACTATCCGCAGAGCAGCACCAGTTCGCTGTACGCAGCCTGTATGGATGTGAATCCGGTTATTTATCCTTTGTTGCTGCCCAACGGTACCGTGTCCGGTATCAACTCACAGCAAAAGTTCAACCCTTACGGTCTGCTGGCTGCGGAGGTTATTATGATGAATTTTCCAGCCAGTTAAATTCTAATATCCGCGTGAAGCAGGACTTGGATTTCTGGAAGTGGAGCAAAGGACTTTCCGCTTCTGCCATGGTAGCTTTCGATACTTACAATTCACGTAAGAGAAAGTATAACCGGAATGAACCGATGTACACCTTTGCCGGTAAAACGGATGAAAACGGAATCTGGATAGAAGACACCTTGTTTGATGAAGAAACAGGCGATTACCTCTACTCGGTGCTGAAAGAAGCGGATGGTAGCCTGTCACTTCAGACACCGGAGCAATGGAGCAGCCGCACGGTGTATACAGAAGCATCCTTGAACTATGATCGTAGTTTCGGTGCTCATCGGGTAGGAGGTCTGTTGCTTTACAATCAGAAAGTATATTGGGATTTGAATGCGACGGATGTCATTGGCGGTATGCCTTACAAGCAACGCGGTTTTGCCGGACGTGCTACTTATTCATGGAACGACCGTTACTTCGCAGAATTCAATCTCGGTATCAATGGTTCGGAGAACTTCAGTCCGGGCAAGCGTTATGGTGTCTTCCCTGCTTTTGGTCTGGGATGGGCAGTCTCCAATGAATCTTTCTGGAATCCGTCCGCAAATACATTTCCTTCCTCAAATTCCGCTATACGGACGGATGGGTCGGCAGTGATACCGCAACAGGCAGACGCTTCATGTATCAGGGGGTGTTCACCGGTCTGACAGGAACCATGTTCGGAACCAATTATACAAGTGCCAACGGTTATGGAGAAGAAAAGTATGGTGTGAATGTCACTTGGTCTAAATCCAGAAAGCAAGACTTGGGTATCGATATCAAGTTCCTGAATGATAATCTGTCCTTTGTAGTCGACTTTTTCAAGGAACGTCGCGACAACATCTTCCTGCAACGCAGTACAATCCCCAGCTACGCCGGATGGATCGAAAACCCTTATGCTAATCTGGGTGTCGTAGAAAATAAAGGTATAGAGCTGGCGATGGACTATACACAACGGCTGGGTAAGAAGACATTCCTTACGGTACGTGGCAATCTGACTTTCAATAAAGACAAGATTATAGAGAACGACGAACCGCCGGTAGACTATCTTGGATGGAGACACGCGGTACGAATGTAAATGCGACTTGGGGATTCATAGCCGATGGGCTCTTTACCAGTCAGGCGGAGATTGAAGACCATGCTACCCAGTTCGGGACAGTACATGTAGGCGATATCAAATACCGTGACTTGACGGAGACGGGGTGATCGACAACTATGACAAGACCGTCATCGGACGCGGTGATGTCCCCAGAATCTATTACGGATTCGGTGCTGACCTACAGATCGGAGACTTTTCTATCAGCGCCCTGTTTCAGGGAACCGGACAGGCCGACCGCTATCTGGACGGCATTTGTATCAAGCCTTTCTGGGATGACGAAGGCCGTGACAATGTCTTTGCCAACATCCACGACCGCTGGAGTCCCGACGATCCGACCAATCAAGATGTGTTCTATCCGCGCATGTATGTCGGCAGTGACGCCAACACGAATAATGTTCAGAAAAGTTCGTGGTGGGTGAAAGACGTCAGCTTCCTGCGTCTGAAGCAACTGAACATATCCTATAATATACCGAAAAAGCTGCTGGACAGATGTTTCCTCAAAAGTGCAAGCGTCTACCTCATGGGTACGAATCTGCTTACCTTCTCTAACTTCAAGCTGTGGGATCCGGAGCTGAACTCAAGTAATGGAACAGCTTATCCGAATGTATCCAGCTATTCGGTCGGAGTCAAGTTTAGTTTTTAACCCTAAAGTCAAATAATCGTTATGAAGAATAGAATAAAACAATACCTGTTGGCTGCATCGATGTGTGTCGGACTGACTGCTTGCAGTGATTTCTTTGAACCGATTCCCGGTGTGCAGTTTGGACTGGACGAAACGTTTGCCTCCAAGCAAAGGACGGAAGAATATCTGAACAATGTATACAGCTACGTGCGTGAAGTGACAGATGCCATTCATCCGAACACCTACGGAGGTATCTTTACGGAAGCATCGTTGGACGGAGCAAACCGCTGGAACAAAACGTATGCGGAATGGACCAACGGCTCCTTTAACTCCGCTTCAGCTCAGGCAAGTGAATACTTTTCAAAGTACTATCAGGCAATAGCCAAAGCAAGTACGTTCATCCAGAACGTAGATAAATGTACAGAAGCCGCCGCCTCTACACGTGGAAAGTGGAAATCGGAAGCACGTGCATTGCGGGCATACTATTATTTTGAATTGCTGCGCCTTTACGGTCCCATTCCGTTGATTGGCGAAGATCCCATTCCTTTGGACGCTTCCTTGGAAGAACTGATTAAAGAACGTAATTCGGTAGATGAATGCGTAAACTTCATTGCTACGGAATTGCAGAGCGCCATTGATTCCGGCGATTTGCTCCAGAGAGCCGGAAAGGCAAACCTGGGACGTATGGATGTCGCCACTTGTATGGCACTCAAGGCAAAGCTGTACCTCTATTGGGCAAGTCCGCTTTTCAACGGAAATACGGATCAGGCGTCAGTCAAGAATAAAGACGGCAAACAACTTTTCCCTCAGACCGAAGATAACTCCAAATGGGCTCAGGCACGCGATGCATATGAACGGTTTATGACCTTCGCAACCGGACAGGGATACAAGCTGACCGAGGTCTATACGAATGGAAAACTAGACCCTTATGCTTCGTGCAGGGCTGCGGGCGAGTTTTTCACCACAACCTGGGAAGCTGTTGATGAACTGATTTTTGTGAAACTGAGAGATTTGTACGACTATACCTACTGGGTATGCCCTAAGTTTACCGACTTCCAGGATACCGATGTGACTGGCGGCGGTGGCTATTATACAACACAGGAAACGGTAGACCTGTTCTTTACGAAAGACGGACTGACCATCGAAGAAGATCCCGGCTATGACAAATTCGAGGGCATACCGAGCGCCAACAACTTCACATCCGGAAGATATTATGACCCCAATAACCCTTCCCGTCTTTACTTTGACGCCGATAAGTCCAAAGTGCTGAAACAGTGGAAAGACCGTGAACCGCGCTTTTATGTGAATATTACCTATAGCGGCTCTATCTGGCTGAACGAAGGTAAGTACAATGAGGAAATGCGCACAGACTTCACCAACGGTGCAAACGGAACCTGCGGCAAGTCCAAAGCCTCCGGCGACTGTCCGGATTCGGGATACTTGATCCGTCGGGGTGCGAAAGCTTCTAACAACAACGGCTCGAAACACTTCTCTCCGGTACTTCGTCTGGCAGATATGTATTTGGGATATGCCGAAGCACTTTGTATGTGCAGCGATCTCGACAATGCCCTGACTTATCTGAATAAAATCCGTGTCCGTGCAGGCATCCCCGAATATACATTTACCGCAACAGCCGGCAAAATAACCTGTCCGAAGACACAGACCGATCTGCTGAACCGTATCCGCCGCGAACGTTTGGTTGAACTAGTCTTCGAATGGAACCGCTATTTCGATGTGCGTCGCTGGAAAGTGGCGGAAGGACAGAATGATCCCGAACATTGGATCTATCCGGCATATCACACCGGAGGCGAAGGAGGCAAAGTATACGGTATGAATATGGACAAGGATTATCCGGCATTCTTCGAAAGGACCTCTTTTGAGACTCGTGTAGCATTTACGAAAAAGCAATATTTCATGCCGATACCTTATGATGACCTCCGTCGTATCCCGTCACTGGTACAAAACTTAGGATGGTAATACGATATTCGAACAATAACGCTTAAACAAGAAGATTATGAAACATTGGAAAGATATAGCTTTCGGGTTGTTTGTCTCACTGACACTGGCTGCCTGCTACGGTGAGGAAGACAGCTTCGCAACTCCTGACATCTATAAAGATTATCAGCCTGTACTGAAAGACGGGAATACCGTAGCCGGATATGCGGCTGCCCCTCTCAAAGAGGCGAAATATGATGAGGTGCTGAATGAACTTTACCTCACGTGGGACGGCAGTAACTCTGGCTGGGAAAAGAGAGATGAATATGTGGGAGTGGAAGTAGAATTCAACTCCCTGCTCTCCGGCAAAAAGATAAAGCGCGTCATGATCCCGAATGTCGGTGATTTTGGCAACCTGACTGTGAAAAGGCGGGATTATGGCAACGAGCCGACCACTCTGCGTCTGAGTAAATATCGTACAGTAGTGGTTACAGACCGTTACGGTGTAGAGGAACTTCGTTTCCGTTCTATCTACAAAGATGCCGACGGTGCCCGGCAGACAAGTGACTGGACGAATCTGAGCGATCAGGCGGATAAGTATGAACTTCAAGTGGATATGAACTATGCTGCCTGGCAGTATTTTAAAACCAGCCAGGCGACACAAGTTCAGATTTCCTTTGAGAGTGATTCGGAGATACGTCCCGTTTCTGCATTGTATAATCTGATAGGTAACGGAGATGAGGCTGCTACTCAGGAAGAGTTCCGGAAATGGTATTATATGGATTGTGCGGCTATGTCATTCGACCCCTATAATCTGGCTTTCGACCCTTACAGCAAACTGCGTGTCTTTATCAAGAAAGACCAGACCGGAGGAGCGTATGCGATAGATTACCCCACCCATAACGAAGGAAGAGGTATTGTTTATCCGGCTTCGGAAAGCAATCCGAACGATGCGTGGTGGAAACTGCCGGACATGCAGCATGTGTTTATGCACGAGATGGGACACTGCGTGCAGTGGATGCCCAAACAAGGAAAATATATCATGGAAGGTGTGCAGGATTGTGACCGGCAGGGATATCAGGAAGGATGGCCGGACGCTGTGAAAGTAGCGAGCAAAGGATATATTCTGGCTACGCAAAAAGAAGAATATCAGGCTGCTATCGCCAAGTCTTACCGGAATCCGCAGAGTGATAAATACTTTGTCTGGCAGGTTGACTATAATACTTCCGGTGCTTTTATGAGTTGGCTGCGTCTTTATAATGGCGACTTCGTACGTATGTTGCCGTGGACGGTGCTGATGGACGAACTGACCAACCAGTGGAGCCTGGAGGATGCGGTGAAGTATATCCTGAAGGAGAGCTACCCGGACCTTACGATGGAAGAACTCTGGAACGAATACAAGACAGAGGTGGAAGTGTTCCTGCAAAATAACTAATAGAGCAACCTTTAAAAAACAACTATGATGAAGAAAGTATTATTTGCATTAGCTGTGCTGTGCACGAGCTTTTGGAGTTGCAATACCTTGGATTTGAATGACGTGGGCTACGGAGATGGTGACCGTCTGAAGGCTTCCTCCGTTAAAGAAATATTGTATGGCACAGCTGATGGCTGTTGGAAAGCTGACTATCAGGGGCACGAGTTTTACTTCCAGTTTCATGAAGACGGAACAGTGACACTGGATTCGGACTTTCTGGAGATGGCGGTAGAAGGAAAAACATCATTCTCTGCCAAAGGCAAGGAAGTGGCACTGGATATTGAGAATTGCGATGTCCATCTGCAAAACCTGGGTAGTGAATTTGCAGATACCAAGTTTGTCGTATCAGAGATTCCGGCAGAAGGAGAGGCGCCACAACTGAACTTATACGGTGAATCTACCGGCAATACCATTGAACTGCAGCCGACTACACAGGCATACATCGATGGTAAAGTTGCTTCAAAAGCGGACTTTACCGAACTCTTTGAGAAAAACTTATTGGATAATCAGTCCATCTGTGACGCTTCCGGCAATTTTATCGGTTATTATGGCTTGGTACTGAATGGTGTCAATGATCTTTCTGTCAAGGTAATAACGTTGAAAACAAGGATGGAAGCGATGCGAACGGCCATACGCAATATTATGAATCTAAACTGACGAAAGAAGGGCAAATCTTCAAACTGGACACGCCGGTAGAACAGATTAAATCGGTGAACGGAGCCACTTATGCCTTCAAAGCCATTGATTGCACCGGTGATGCGGTGGCGGTAGACGGTATGTCAAATGTAACCCTGACCTCCAACAAGGGAGCGGTCAATGACTTCGACTATGTGACTTCCGGAGGAAAATTCACACTCGGAAAAGCGCAGGATCATGGTGCCGCTTGCGATGAAATATGGGCGGGAACAGGCGGACAGGCTACAAGCTCCGGTGGAACAATCGCCGATATAAATGCCATGAGCTATGATTTCGGATGGAGTGGAAGCGCGAAGCAAAGACCGCTCGTTATCTGGACATGGTGGTTTGCAAACCTCGCTTTCCCGAGCAGTGAAGAAGGAGCAAGCATCCTGATGAATAATTCCGATAAAGACCGTGTCTTGTTTAAGAACATATCCGGCAGCGGACAGACTTGCGGCGGCGGTACTCTTAACGCGACTGAAGTAGCTGAGATAAATGCCTACTGTAAAGACCTGATAGATACCTGGTTCAATGAGAAAGGGCTTTTTGTTGTTCGTCACGACCGTCAGAGTGCAGGAGATAAATTCTACATCTATCTTTTGTGTCCCGATACGGAAGCCACTTCGAAAGGTGGAATGTGGATGAAGTATCAGAGAGACTGAGAATGAATGTGAATAAGATAGTATAAGCTAATGATGCTAACGTACTTAACTAATTAATAATTAATAAATGAATAGATGATGAAAAGACTGTTTTTACTGATGATCCTGGGTGTAACTTCGGTGTTATGCCTGAATGCTCAAACTAAGTCGTTGCACCAGCTGCAACAGGAATTCGTTGATTTACGCTGTGGTATGTTCATTCATTTCAACATGCCGACCTTCTTTAATGAGGACTGGCCGGACCCGGATGCTGCTCCCGAGCTTTTCAACCCTGTCAGGATGGACTGCAAACAATGGGCAAAAGCGGCAAAATCAGCCAACATGACCTACGGATGTCTGACAACGAAACATCATAGCGGTTTCTGTATATGGGATACTAAAACGACCGATTATAGTGTAATGAGCAGCCCGTTCAAACGTGACGTGGTAAAAGAATATGCCGACGCATTCCGTGCCGAAGGGATGAAAGTGATGCTCTATTATTCGATCCTCGATACGCATGCCCGGCTGCGTCCCAAGTGTATAACTCCGCAGCATATCGAAATGATCAAGGAGCAACTTCGCGAACTGTTGACCAACTATGGTGAAATAACAGCTTTGATCATTGACGGTTGGGATGCCCCGTGGTCACGTATCTCTTACGATGACGTACCTTTTGAAGATATTTATCGTCTGGTCAAATCAATCCAGCCCAACTGTCTGGTGATGGATTTGAATGCAGCGAAATATCCTGCCGAGGCTTTGTTTTACACGGACATCAAGTCTTACGAACAAGGAGCCGGACAGCATATCTCGAAAGATACCAACCGTCTGCCTGCCTTGTCTTGCCTGCCGTTACAGCAGAACTGGTTCTGGAAAGAAAGTTTCCCGACTACCCCTGTGAAGTCTCCGGCACAAATGGTCAATGATAATATCATCCCGATGGGCAAATCCTACTGTAACTTTATCCTGAACGTAGCTCCCAACAGAGACGGCTTGATGGATGCCAACGCCTTGAAAGCTCTGAAGGAAATAGGTAAACTGTGGAAGAACGACGGTCGTGTAGCAACGGTTCCCGAAGCGGATGCTCCTATTATATCTTCCAACATTGCCAAATATCAGCCTGCCGAAGGCACATGGAGCAGTGACTATGCTATCATGGACTTTGCCAATGACGATGATTTCGGGACCTGCTGGAATTCTAATCCTGAAGTGAAAGTGCCCTGGTATTCGGTTACTTTTGAGCGCGAGAAACCTTTCAATATGGTGGTTATTACGGATCGTAACAATGACCGTTTGCAGGAATACCGTCTGGAATACCGTACGGGTGGTACATGGAAACCCCTTTACGAAGGTAAGGCTCCTACCGGTCTGCGTGTGAAAATCCACCGTTTCGATACGGTTTGGGGAGATGCGGTACGAATGACTGTCTTAAACTCTAATGGTACTACCTCCATTGCAGAGTTCGGGGTATATTGTGAGAGAAGATGATGAATTTATCTTAGAGTTAAATCATTGAATTTATATAGAATCACCATCAGGTAAAGTCGTGTTTTTTGATGGTGATTCTATTTCATCCAACTCTTTATCGTACGTCCGTACTTCCCTTTTTGTGGGACTTGCATGTAGAATAATATTTGGATTTAGGCCAAACATTTGTATCAGCTTTCTAATGGTCTATCCGATGGCTTTTGTTACTTTTCTTACTTATTAATGTCTCATTTATATTATATTTAGTATATTTGTTCCCGCTTTATCTAATAAGACATGAACAATAACACTTGCTATTAATATAATGAGAAGATGTCTGATATTATGCCTTTTTACATTTATTAGTTCGTTGGTCTGTTGGGCTGATGCGGGTAAAGATGCTTATCTTTTTCGGAAAGTCGATTATCAACAAGGGCTTTCTAATAGTGCTGTGCTTTGCCTCTATCAGGATAAAGCAGGGCTGATGTGGTTTGGCACTTATGATGGCGTGAATTGTTATGATGGGAAAGGTATCGAGGTCTTTCGTTCTGATTTCTCAATGAAAAAGACGTTGAGTAACAATGTCATTCATTCTATTCAGCAGGCAGATAGCAGTTGTTTGTGGATTACTACACATTTGGGAGTTAATCGTTTTTCGCAAGATTCGCGTCAGGTAGTGGGATATTATGATTTTACAGGTGATTATTATCTGCATTCCAATCCGAAAGGAGATACTTGGGTAGTAAGCGATGAAGGAATCTTTTATTATAATACTTATCATAAAAAGTTTGTCCATCTCAAAAATATAGAGATTCCTGTCGAGAATATGGACCAGCGTGCTTTTGTCACGGATGATGGTGTCTTATGGACTTTTCCACGGAATACAGGTAGTCTGATTCAATGTTCATTAGATGGCTTCGACCGGGATACATTGTCTGTCCATCCTACTGTTTCATCTTCTGATTTTCATGCAAAACCTATCGATAATGTATTTTATCAGAATGGCATTCTCTGTTTCGTGGATGCAGAGCGGGATCTTTATGTATATGATATTTCCAGAAGGTCTAAAATCTATATTCGTAACCTTTCTTCGTTGGTGCAACGATATGGGAAAGTTGTGGGAATTGTTCCTTTTTATGAAGACATTATAATTGCTTTTCAAACCAATGGTTTAGTACGTTTACGCACCTCGAAAAAATATGAAGAAGAAGTGGTGGATCGTAATGTACGTATATATGATATTTTCCGCGATCCTCATCAGAATATTCTTTGGGTAGCTTCTGATGGGCAGGGAGCTGTCATGTATGCTAAAAAGTACTCGATAGCCACTAATCTGATGCTTAGCAAACTATCATCCAATCTAAGTCGGCAGGTACGTTCTGTCATGACAGATAAATATGGCGGATTATGGTTTGGCACGAAAGGAGATGGACTTTTGCATGTACATGACTATGAAGGTGGTATGGATGCTTCTGCTACTACAGTTTACTCTCCAGTAGGCAGGCAGGATGCCTCATCTTATACCCGTTGGAATAGAGAGTTTCAAGCATACTCATTAAAACAAAGCCGTTATATGGATGGCTTTTGGGTAGGATCGGGTAATCCCGGACTGTTTTATTATTCTTTTGCAGATAAAGCCTTGCATTGTGTTGAGGATAAGTCTGCAGATCCTGTTATCGAAATACATGATATCTATGAAGAGAATGACAGCGTACTCTATGCGGTTACGGCTGGGGTCGGATTTCGTAAATTGATATTGGAGAGGAAACAAGGGGAAATTCACCTCAAATCGCAAAAGCGTTATCATTTCTTTTATGAACAAAAAGAGATAACCATGTTTTATCCTATGTTAGCTGAAGGAGATTCCATTCTTTGGTTGGGAAGCCGGGAAAAAGGGTTAATTCGATTTGATAAACAGACAGAAGAATATAAAGTCATTTCTTTGAAAGAAATATTGCATAAATCTGTTGATGATGTACTTAGCCTGCATCGTGCTAAAGATGGTAGGATGTATGTAGGAACAACATCGGGACTAGTGTGTTTGACCTTTAATAAGAAACAAATCAGTGCCTCCTATATCGGTAGAGAACAAGGGTTGCTTAATGATATGATTCATGGCATATTGGAGGATGCAAATGGTTTTTTATGGCTTGGCACTAATCGTGGGCTTATTAAATATAATCCCAAAAACACTTCTTCGCATGCTTATTATTATGCCGCCGGTGTGCAGGTGGGCGAGTTTAGTGATGATGCCTATTATCAATGTCCTTATACCGGACGTCTTTTCTTTGGAGGCATTGACGGTTTGCTTTATCTGGATAAGGAAGTGGCGACAGCTCCGGAATTCTATCCGAACATATTATTGCGTAAGCTAATGATTGGACGTAAGGAGGTTAATCTGGGGGATTATTATACCGATGGTGGCAAAGCGTTAAGTTTTAAAGGAGCGAAGGCTTCTTTTTCCCTTTCTTTTGTTGTTCCAGACTTTCTTACTGGAGGGGATGTGGAGTACTCCTATATGCTGGACGGATTTGATAAAGACTGGACCTCGTTTAGTAGTATAAATGAAGCATCGTATCTAGAAATACCTTCGGGTAGCTATGTTTTAAAGGTCCGTTATAAGAAAGATGTATTTAATACGGAATATAAGGTATTTTTTATCCCTTTGTACATTCTTCCACCTTGGTATCTTTCTACGGTAGCCTATGTCATTTACTTGCTGTTTTTCATATTAATAGCCGGTTATCTGATTCATTTATTAAGAAAATATTTTCTCCAGAAGCGTATGATGCAGCGGCTGTTGACAGCAGAAAGCAATGAAGCTCTACCGGAGTCCGCCAGTCTTAATCGTGAGTTACTGAATCGTTTTACGTCCATTTATCGTTCTTGTGATCAGTTGCGTGCGGAAAATCTCCCTTATGAACAGCGTCTCAGAATTATGGAGCAGGTACACGAGACGGTTATTGCAACTCTTTTCCGTTCGGGAACTTTGGCTGTAGAGGAACTTAAGTCATTTTTCCCTACGGAATATGCGATTACTGGTTGTATGTGCATGAAAGAGCTCTCTATAGAAGTCTTGCATGTGTTGGAAGGACAGGGCGTTGATATATCTTCTGTAAAACTTGCTATACCAGAACACTTTGTTTATCCTGTTTATAAGAATGCTTTACGCTGTATGCTTTATTGGTGTTACCTTTATATTGGCGGAGTAAAACATAAGTCGGATATTGTAGTGGATGTAAAGGAAGAGGAAGGACGGATGTTGCTGCAGTTCTCTGCCGTAGATGATACTCTGAAGGAATTATATAAGCAACTTTCCGGTTCGGAAGAAGAGGGAAGAAGGGATAGTAAGGAAACAGAAGAGGCGATAACTACCCGTCAATTACTGTTTTCTGTGCAAGCGGCTTTGAGACAGCTAAATGTCACGCTTTACTATGCCGACAGAGAAAAGGATCATTTATTGACGTTAGCCTTTGAACCGGCTATCATCAAGGAGACTGAAGAGCATGGGAAGAAAACGGTTCTTCTGCTAGAGGATAGGGATGAAATGGTATGGCTGATAAGTGATCTCCTAGCAGATGAATTTGTTGTTTGTCCGGTGAAAAGTGTACAACTTGCATTTGAAGAAATACGTAGATCGGCTCCTGCTTTGTTACTAGTTGATATGTTGATGTATGCAAAAGCAGAGAGTGACTTCCTGGAATATGTGAATAAGAATCGTACTCAACTTTCGAAAACGGCATTTATTCCAATGTTAAGTTGGAAAGTAAGTTCGTCCATTCAGCGTGAATTGATTATGTGGGCTGATTCATATATTGTACTTCCTTATGATATTATATTTTTGAAAGAAGCCGTCAATAAAGCTATTTACGGTACTCGAGAAGCAAAGCAGATTTATATGGAAGAGCTTGGTGACTGGGCCGGACGCATTGTTTGTACTACAGAAGAACAGGCGGACTTTATCCGGAAACTGTTGCAAGTGATAGAACAAAATCTTGACCAGGAAGAATTGGGATCAACCTTAATTGCCGACCGTATGGCGATGAGTCCGCGTCAATTCTATCGCAAGTTTAAAGAAATATCCAATGCGGCTCCCAGTGACCTGATAAAGAGTTATCGGATGGAGAAGGCTGCACGATTGTTGCAGAATGAAGAACTTTCTATTCAGGATGTTATCGCTGAAGTTGGTATTTCCAGCCGTTCCTATTTTTATAAAGAGTTTACCCGCCGATTCGGAATGACGCCGAAAGATTATCGGGAGCAACTCCGATAATGCTATCTCCACTATCTTATTCTTTACTAGTTGAGTTTTATGGATGTATTACCCGAATCCTTAGATCAGTAATTCCGGATAATTAAGTCTTTCGAGGTCCTTATTTATTCGTTCCACTATAGTTGGGCGCAAGAGGAACTATAGTGCTTCTTGCGTCCAACTATAGTGGAACGAAAGGGAAACTACAGTAGAACGAATGAATTTGGACTGATAAGAAATTAGTTTTTCAAAGTCTTTCGGTTAATGATTCGGGTTTTCTTCATTCCTTCTGTTCTTTGGTCGTTTGGGGTGATAGGTATATTTGAATTCATGTCTGTATAGATTTTATTTATTACTGCTTACGAATAAACTTTTTAATAAAAGTGGCGAAAATGCGGCTATTATAACTTGATACAATGTGCGCAAACTTGTGCTCTGTTTGTGCGTGAATGAATGCTATGTGTTGATATATAGATGTTTATAATGTGCTTTATTTCTCCTTTCTGTTCTATAAATGAGCATTTTCATTTTGACATAATTTTGTCACTTCTGCGGAATATTCTTAATATTAAAAGTTTTTAATTTGCTTTCGCTTATAAGAATTATATAGGCGATTGATAACCTTAGTATTAATTAAAAAAAACAAAGTAACATGAATTTGTTTGAAATGGAAAAACATCACACAAAGACATTGTGGCTATTGGCATTACTGCTAACATTTAGTACAGTAGTGTGGGCACAAGGTACTCCTGTAACAGGGCGTGTGTCTGATGAAAAAGGCGAATTGCTCATTGGAGTGAGCGTTCAGGAAAAAGGTACTACGAATGGTACCATAACAGACACCAATGGTCAGTATAATCTGAAACTGACGAGTAACAATCCCATTCTTATCGTATCCTATATAGGATATAAATCACAAGAGGTAAAAGTAGGCAAACAGAAAGTGCTGGACGTAATTCTTGCAGAAGATGTATCGTCACTGGACGAAGTGGTAGTTGTGGCTTACGGACATCAACGTAAAGTATCGGTAGTAGGTGCGCAGTCATCTATGAAAATAGAAGATATAAAGATGCCGACAGCTAATTTATCTTCTGCTATTGCTGGACGTTTGCCGGGTGTAGTAGCTGTGCAACGTTCAGGAGAACCGGGGCATGATGATTCCGATCTTTGGATCCGTGGTATTTCTACACTGGCGGGTCAGAACTCTAAACCACTGGTATTGGTGGATGGTGTGGAACGTAGTTTCAATAATATCGACCCTGAAGATATTGAGTCGTTTACGGTGCTGAAAGATGCTTCTGCCACAGCTGTATATGGAGTACGCGGTGCTAATGGTGTAATTCTGATTAAAACCAAACCGGGTAAGGTGGGCAAGCCGCAATTCTCAGTAGACTACTATGAAGGTTTTGTGACATTGACAAAGAAACCTGAAATGGCGGATGCCTTTACGTATATGGATGCTGCCAATGAAGCGTATATGGATACTAGAGGCAGTATGTTATATTCTCCTCAATATATTGAGGCTACGAAGAAAGCCCATGGATTACTACCGAATGATAATCCACTGATGTTCAATCCTTATTTGTATCCGAACGTTGATTGGATGAATGAATTATTCAATGACTGGGGACATAATCGTCGTGTAAATGTAAGTGTGCGTGGTGGTGTACCTAATGCCACTTACTACGTTTCATTGAGTTATTATAATGAAAAAGGTCTGACACGTACCGCTGAAATGGAGAACTATGATGCTAACATCCGTTACGACCGCTACAATTATACCGCTAATTTGAACTTGAAGCCAACAGAAACGACTACTATTGATTTGGGCTTCAATGGTTTCCTGTCTATGGGTAACTATCCGCAGCAATCTACCAGTGACTTGTTTGCGTCAGCCATGGAGATTAATCCGGTCTATTTGCCATTAATGATGCCTGATGGTTCTGTACCAGGTATCTCTACCAATGGTGACCTCCGTAACCCGTATGCTGATTTGACTCGTCGTGGTTACAAAAATGAAGCAAGAAATCAGTTGAACTCCAACATTCGTTTGACGCAAGACCTTGGTTTCTGGAAGTGGAGTAAAGGGCTTACCGCCTCTGCCATGTTGGCTTTCGACGTGCATAACAGTCGTGACCTGAAGTATAACAAACGTGAAGATACTTACAATTTTGCCGGAACTAAAGACGAAAACGGATTGTGGAATGACGATGTATTTGATGCAGATGGCAATTATCGGTATGCACTGACCTATACAGGACATAAAGATCTTGCATTTGACCAAGGCGCTTCCGACTCTAGAAGTACTTACTTTGAAGCTTCTTTAAATTACGACCGTTCGTTCGGTTTGCATCGGATAGGTGGTCTTTTGCTTTATAACCAAAAGATTTACCGTTCGAGTTCTGATAATCTGATCGGTTCTTTGCCCTATAAGCAACAAGGCTTGGCTGCCCGTGCTACTTACTCATGGAACGACCGTTATTTTTTCGAGGCAAATCTTGGATATAATGGTTCCGAGAACTTCAGTCCAGAAAAACGTTTCGGTTTCTTCCCTGCATTTGGTCTTGGCTGGGCTATCTCTAATGAGGCTTGGTGGGAATCTTTGCAAGAAACTGTTTCTTACTTTAAAGTGCGTTATACAGATGGCTTAGTTGGTACGGATGCTGTAACAGGACGGCGTTTTATGTACCTAGACCAGATGGCGAGCGTAGATGGTTATCGTTTTGGAGACCAAAATAACGGTGTTGGTGGTTGGGGGTTCAGCAAGTACGGAGCCAATGTCGGTTGGTCTACTTCCCGCAAGCAAGACTTAGGTGTTGACTTAAAATTTTTCAAAGACAATCTTTCGCTGACATTAGATATCTTTAAAGAACATCGTAAAGACATCTTTATTACCCGACGCGTTATTCCTGATTATTCCGGATTCGTAGAAATGCCTTATGCTAATTTGGGAGTGGTAGACAATAAGGGTTTTGAAGCTACGTTGGAATATACACAGCAACTCGGTAAGAAATGTTTCCTGACTGTCCGTGGTAACTTCTCATGGAATGAAGATAAAATTATAGAGAACGATGATCCCCGGGTACAGTATCCGTGGATGGAAAAAAGAGGAACGAACGTGAACGGACGTTGGGGATGGATTGCCGAAGGGTTATTCACTAGTGAAGAAGAGATCATGGACCATGCCAAGCAGTTTGGTGAAGGGCATCCGGGACAGATTTCGAAAGTGGGTGATATCAAATATAAGGATTTAAATGGTGACGGAGTAATTGACGATTATGATAAATGTCTGATAGGTCGGGTGACGTACCTAAGATTTATTATGGTTTCGGTGCAGATTTACAATTAGGTGATTTCTCTGTCGGTGCGCTCTTTGCCGGAAATGCCAAGGCAGACCGTTGTTTGGGAGGAAATGCCATGTATCCTTTTAATGATGGTTCAGGTATTACGAACTTGTTTGCAAACATTACTGACAGATGGTCTGCTGACAATCCGACTAATCAGGATGTATTCTATCCTCGTTTGCATCATGGAAACAATGCGAATCAAAATAATATGAAAACCAGCACATGGTGGCAGAAAGATGTCAGTTTCCTGCGTCTGAAACAGTTGACTATTGCTTACCAACTCCCGAAGAAGTTGATTAATCAAACATTCCTGAAGAGTGCGCGTATTTATGTGATGGGCACCAACCTATTGACATTCTCTAAGTTCAAATTATGGGATCCGGAGTTGAATACCAATAATGGTACTGCTTATCCTAATGTACGTACTTATTCAGTAGGTGTGAATGTAAGTTTTTAATAATAATCAGTTAGCAAGAAGGATATGAAAAATATATTTAAAATAGGACTTTGGCGCTGTGTTTGGTGGTCGGACTTAGTTCGTGCAATGATTTCTTCGATGCAATCCCCGGTGAACAATATGACTTGGAGGATACGTTTACTAATCGCTCGAAGACAGAACAGTTTTTGAATAATGTGTATAATTATGTGCCCGATGAAACATTAGAACGTTTTGCAAGGAATACGATGTCGGGGATCTGGACAACCGGTTCGTTGGAATGCAAGCTTTCATGGGACGGAAATAATGGTAGCGAATGGGCTTCCGGAGCCACCTATGCAGGTTCCTCATGGATAAACTTTTGGTACATCGAGTATTATAAAGGAATTTCTCGTGCCAGTACATTTATCATGAATGTAGACCGTTGTTTGGAAGCTTCGGCCGCACAACGCAAACAGTGGAAAGCGCAAGCCAGAGCTTTGCGTGCTTTCTATTACTTCATGATTTTCCGTTCCTACGGCCCATTTGTGATTTTGGGGGAAGAACCAATTCCATTGGATATTTCTACTGCTGAACTGCTGAAAGAACGTAATACGGTAGATGAATGTGTGGCTTTTATGGCGAAGGAATTTGATGATGCGGCAAATGAGCTTCCTGATAGATATGACGGATCCAATTTGGGACGTATAGACAGAGCTGCATGTAAAGCTTTCAAAGCGAAAATGTTGTTGTATGCGGCAAGTCCGCTATTCAATTGTAATCCCGATTATGCCGCCATCGTTAATCCGGAAAGTGGCAAGCAACTCTTTCCGCAAGATAAATCGCGGAAAAAGCGAAATGGGAGGCTGCACGTGATGCTTACAAAGAATTCTTTGATGAATACGGTAACACTTTCTCTTTATATACGGAGAAGACAGCCGATGGAAAGATTGATTTCTATGAATCTTATAGAAAAGTGACATCGGGAGTTTTGTACGGTACAGAGAATAAAGAACAGATTTTCATTCGCTTGGCAGACCATGATTACCGGGCTTACGAAACCACGCCTTATCACAAGGGGTACGATGATAATAATGGTGCTTTGAGAGGTGGTCTGGGATTTGGTGTACCTCAGGAAATGGTGGACTTGTACTTTATGAAAGACGGTCGCCGGATTGTTGACGATACGAACTATAAGGAATATGAGGGGGTACCTTCTAATGAATATTTGGGATGGTCGAGTGACTATACTGACGAAGTAGTTCCTTCCAGAACCTACTTCAAGAGCAATTCGAATCAAACATTGAAACAATGGGCTAATCGCGAACCGCGTTTTTATACGAACATTACATTCCATGGTTCTACTTGGTTGAAGACAGATACTCCGCGTGGAGAAATAACCACAGAACTGACTTATAACGGTAATTCCGGTTATGCTAATGCCAATTGGGATGCCCCTTACACGGGTTATGGTATGCGTAAAATGGCTTCAAAAGAAGGACGTAGCGGGGCTAACAGGCATTGTGCAACTTTGCTTCGTTTGGCAGACATGTACTTGGGGTATGCTGAAACGTTGAGCGCTTGTGACCAACGTAATGAAGCGATTAAGTATGTAAATAAGATACGCGCCCGTGCCGGTATTCCTGGATATGGTGCGGTAGGTACTAAGGACGATAATGGATTTGCATGCATTCCTTATGAAGATACACGTGACGGAGTGGACAAACGTATTCATCGTGAACGTTTGGTTGAGCTGATGTTCGAATGGAATCATTTCTTTGATGTACGTCGTTGGAAAGTAGCCGATATGGCTGTAGGCGATGATTGGATTTATCCTAAATATCATAGAGGTGGAGAAGGCGGACCTATTCATGGTATGGCTTTCCGTTCGGATGCTCCTGCATTTTTTGAGAAGGTAGTAGTAGAAACACGTACATTTTTGCCTAAACATTACCTCTTCCCGATTCCTGACGAAGATGTACGTCGTAATCCGAAGATGGTACAAAATCTGGGATGGACAACGGAGTAATATACTCCGGATGTCCGATCTGCGAATGAATGAAAGAAATTAATGAAAAGAAAAACAATGAAGATACCTCAAATAAGATGTAGCGATGTGAATGCAGTGAAGAGAATCATTTTTCTTTTGGTGCTGCTAATTCCCTTTTGTCTGGCAGGATGTTCGTCCGACGATGATGAAGGAGATAATGGAGGAGAAGGTCCGAACGAAGATGCTCCGGTTTCTTATGTACTTGGTTCGGGTAACACGAATATGCCCTCCAGTGGTACAATTATAGCGCAATATGCTGATGCTCCTGTCGGTTCGGAAATCAGACGTTTGGTAGACGATAATGCTGACACGAAGTATGTTACTTATCATAGTAGTTTCAACATCACTTGGAATGGAAATAGTAGTAAGGCTGTCACTGCCTATTCGTTGACCTCGGCTGCCGATACTCCCGAAATGGACCCGAAAGATTGGACACTCTATGGTTCTAATGATAATACTACGTGGACAGAACTGGATGCGCAGACAAACCAACTTTTTGCAGCGAGAAAAGAAGAGAAAAGCTATGAAGTGGATAATGCAACTTCCTATCGTTACTACAGACTTTCTGTTGAAGCGAACAATGGTGGTGCTGCCACGCAGATAGCTGAATGGAAACTGGTGGCCATGCGTTCATATACGGAGAATATCAACGACTTGATTGCTAGTAAAGGTTCCAGTACGTTTAGTGCGATAACTCCGATGGGCAGACAGCATGAGAATGACAGAGAAGCTACGGCAGCAGACTTGAAATGGCTTGCCGATCCTGCTGAAGAACCTGAACCATTTGGAGATGGTGGGACGAAGATGGCTTGGAATACATTCAATGTTGTATCCATTTATCCAAATGGAAATCCTGTGATGTCTGATGTAAATCAGCGTTGGGTAGGTGACTGCTGTGCTTGTGCGGTGATTGCTTCGATGGCATACCTCTATCCCCGTTTCGTAAAACACATTATCAAGGATAATATGGACAAAACATACACAGTTACTATGTATGACCCGAAAGGAAAACAAATATCAGTTGGTGTAGGTGGCGACTATTTTATCGGTAATAGTGGCGATTTAGGTGCCTTAGGCGGCAGAAATAAAGAAGTCACTTGGGCTACGATTCTCGAAAAGGCTATGATTAAGTGGAATCAGATCTATCAAGGTAGTTCTAATGTCGGTGGTATTGGTACTGAATATGTTTCTGCTATCTTTACCGGCGACGGGGAAAGTGTAGGTTTCGGTGCAAATGCATTGATTGCCGAAGATTTACAACGCGCGGTGGAAGTGTCGCTCAAACAGGGTAGACTGGTGATCGGTGGTTTTACAAGAAGCGGTGAACAGGTAGATCAAAATTGGCAGACGACCAGTGGGCATGCGTTTACGTTTATCTTGCCGGATGATAATACTCATCTTTTCAAGATGCGGAATCCTTGGGGAGGTACTACCGACGGTGTGATGAAAGTGAAGGATGACGGACGGATTCCGCCGATGATTGACTTACGTATTTGTGCGCCGGGAGCAGCCAAGAATTATGGAGTGGGACCGGACTTGGGAGGATATATACCTAATTTCTAATTTCAAATCTTAAAAGAAAAACATCATGAAGAAACTTATTTATATAATGTTGTCGTTGTGTTGCCTGGTTTTTTATAGTTGTGGCATGACGGAACCTTGGAAAGACTGGGAACATGAAGGTGACATGAGTGCAGACCGCTTGCGTCCTTCAGAGGTAAAAGAACTACTGTGTGCGGCAGACGGATGGAAAATGATTTATCAAGGAGTAACGTTCTACTTTCAGTTTGATGAAGAAGGAAATGTAGCATCGGATTCAGACGAAACGTTGTTGAAGAATGAGGTTGGAACAGATTATTCTCTGGATTTCCAGGGGGAAAAAGCGGTGTTGCTTACCTTGCTGAATGGAGGAATGCTACAATATTTGAACGAAAACTCGGAGACGACATTTGTCATTACGGGGTATTCTGATTCACAAATTACAGCTGTAGGACAGACGCATGGCAAAGAAATGATCTTGACTCCGGTCTCAACTGCAGCTTTGCAACAAGCTAAGGAGAGAAAACGATTGGCCATTATTGCTTATAATAAAGCACAGGCCATGGATTTGCTTAAGGGAGAGTTGAATAATGGTGTATTTCGTAGGTCATCCTCTTCTTTCCTTGCACACTATTTGATTATTTGCGACGAGAGCAATAATTGGAAAGTGAAGATTTCTGCAATAGATAACGGTGTGGTAAAACACACAGAGTATCCGATGATAATTGATACAACGAATGATGAAAATGCAGTGTTGACTTTGGGTAGCAATGTGACGGTAGATGGAATAAGTTTAAATAAACTCTATTACAACTATTTGAATGGTGAAATTGAAACTGACAATGCTAATGTTGTATGTGATACTCGGAAAGCCTCTGATATTGCAGCATGGTATGCAGATGGTTGGAAGACCCATATAGTAGATCAGGATGAGATTCATGCAGACTTTAAGGGAATCTTCCACTCTGGTGTGGAGTTTGATGATCGTAATCCGAGGAATTTGATTGCTTGTCCGTGGAGTGGTATGGGATCTTATATTGGCTTTGCGGTTACTATGACAGCAGATAATGCTACTGGTCGTATATTCATCAGCTTGGGCGAACCATATGATTTATTCGGATGGAATAATAATCCGGCTGATTATAACCGTGTACAGCAGGATTACAGTAAATTCCTCTCTTTCTGTGTTTCGGAAGACGGCTTCTATTGGAGTTATGATGACAACGACAGTATGGTGTATGTGCTAAGTGCTACAGGCGAGCGTTGGTTTAGAATGAAGAAGTAACCAGTCTTTGAAAAAAGCAAGAAAGTAAACAGAACATAATCTCGATTACTTTCTTGCTTTTGTTTTTGTTTGTACTCTATTTGTATTTTCTTATGGGCAATTATTTGATTATTAGTAATTTAATTTGTGCTCTGTTTGACTCCTAGTTCTCTACTCTGACATTCTCGCCCGGACGTGCTTTTTGTCACGTTAGAGTATAGTTATTAATTTTCTATTGCGTTAATTTGTAACGTGAATAATAACACTCGCTAATCTAATATTAATAGTTTAACTCTTATATCATGAATAAACAGAAACTACTGTCTATCACAATGACTCTATTGTTGGGAGTCTCCTCTATCTTTGCGCAAAAGCAGCCGGTGGATTACGTGAATCCCCTGATGGGAACCGACTCCAAGATTTCGCTCTCCAACGGAAACACCTATCCTGCCATTGCACTGCCTTGGGGGATGAACTTTTGGATGCCGCAGACCGGAAAGATGGGGGACGGTTGGGCTTACACGTATGCTTCTGACAAAATCAGAGGTTTCAAGCAGACCCACCAGCCCAGTCCCTGGATCAATGACTACGGACAGTTCTCCATTATGCCGATGACCAAACAGCTGAAGATTGATCAGGACAGCCGTGCTTCCTGGTTTTCGCATAAGGCAGAGAAAGCAACTCCTTATTATTACAGTGTTTATCTGTCAGAGTATAACATGACAACGGAGATTGCCCCGACGGAGCGTTGTGCGTATTTCCGTTTTACTTTCCCCGAAGCGTCCGATGCTTATGTGGTAGTAGATGCTTTCGACCGTGGTTCGTATGTGAAGGTGATTCCTGAAGAAAATAAGATTGTAGGTTATACGACACGTAACAGTGGCGGGGTTCCGCAGAATTTCAGGAACTTC
>ERZ860009.242-NODE-242-length-28845-cov-2.079785_pt1 | contig 28845 bp, 27 predicted proteins | sample MGYA00510114_ERZ860009 | MGnify/ENA primary metagenome ERZ860009 (study PRJEB30046, sample SAMN00715177) | human gut metagenome | study: EMG produced TPA metagenomics assembly of the A metagenome-wide association study of gut microbiota in type 2... | reverse complement strand
TGGAACGGCCAAATCATTCTATGAGCAAGGTGTACGCATGTCGTTTGAGGAGAATAATGCCGCCGGTGTGGACGATTATTTGGCTGATCATACTTCGACTCCGGGTGCTTTTGCAGACAATGTGGGTAGTGATAATTATACTTTCAGCAGCAGGGTTACTCCTGCATGGGATGATAATGCCGGATTTGAAGCTCAGTTGGAACGCATCATTACACAGAAGTGGATTGCCAATTATCCCGACGGTCCCGAAGGCTGGAGTGAATATCGTCGTACAGGCTATCCGGAAGTTATTCCTGTAGTAAGAAACAGTAGTAATGGTACGATTGATACCCAGTTACAAGTCCGCCGTCTGCCTTATACACGCGACGAGAAGATCAACAATGCTAGCGGCGTTGCCAGTGGTATATCGGCTTTGGGTGGTCAGGATACGGGTGGAACTAAACTCTGGTGGGACAAAAAATCCCGATAACAGGAGAATGGACATTGTTTAATTCTAAAAACACTAATTACGATGAAAACAAAAATAACAGGTTTACTGACTTTCCTTATCGGAACATTCTTTTTCTATAGTTGTGATACCGATGTGGAAGCGTTAGAAATTCAGAAGCTGAAAACATATGACGAGCAGTATTTTGAGAATCTGCGTGCTTTCAAGAAAAGCGATCATGAGATAAGTTATGCTTATTACGAAGCGTGGTCACCGATTGAAGGTGTGACAGGCTATAAAGATCCCGCGTCGTGGGGTGAACGTATGGTAGGACTACCTGACAGTATAGATATTGTAAATCTTTGGATGGGAATACCGACAGCAGAGACACATCCGATAGCATATGCGGATATGCAATACTGCCAGCGGAAATTGGGTACACGTTTTGTCATGCATGCCGATGCTTCTCATTACAGACACCAGTTTACCGTTGATGGGGTTGATTATGATCTTAGCCAGAATAAGGACGATGAAGCGATGGCTGCATATGCAAAATGGATTGTGAATCAAGTGTTGGAACCGGGACTTGATGGAGTAGACGTTGACTGGGAAGGTTGGAGTGGTTCCGATTTGGTCAGATTGATAAAGGAACTTGGCAAGTATTTTGGTCCTGAAGGCGAACAGCCGGATAAGTTGCTTATCGTTGACTACTTTAGTGGAACACCACCAACAGACATCATACCTTATTGTGATTATATCGTTCAACAGGCTTATAGTGATCAAGTGGGGTTCTTGACTCAACCCAGTAACTTTCCACCCGAGAAGATGATTTACTGCGAATCGTTCGGAGTATTCTATGCCGATGGGGGACAACTTATGAACTATGCACGTTGGGAACCGTCGAAAGGCCGTAAAGGCGGTTGTGGAGTATTCTACTTAGGAAGAAATTATTATTCTTCATCGGGTATACCTTATAATGAATTCCGGGAGGCTATTCAGATAATGAATCCTGCTGTAAATGAGTAAACAATGAATAAATAAGAATCATGATGAAAACATATATATTTAAACATTCTTTGTTGGGAGTTATATTAGGTTTATCCATTCTGGGTTGTACAGAAGGTGATAAGTTTGATTATAACAAGAATATGGCTTTTATTACAGGGACAGAGACTACTCCTGTAACCAAGTTTGTGGTAGAAGATACCCCTTCTTCGTATGCCGTCACTGCTTCTACTACTGATAAAGTAGATAAAGACGTAAATGTGAAGTTTGCCATTGACAGGTCACTGGTAGAGACATATAATAATGAACATAATACTAAATATTATGCGATTCCGGAGGGCGCTGTGACTCTTGAAGATGCTGATGCTGTGATTCAGGCAGGTAAAGCGTTTTCTACTCCTGCTACAGTTAAAGTTATTTCTACCGAAGACTTTGCAGAAGGGCGAGTATATGTAGTTCCAGTTACTATGGTAGAAGTGGATGGACTTGAAATATTAAAACCCTCGAAAACTATTTTCTTGCAGATATCTCGTGTTATTCATTTCACCTCATTGAATATCAGCAATACGAATCTTTATAGTAATTTATTTTCTCAGATGATAAGAAACAGGAATTGTCTAACTTCACCTATGAGATCAAATGCTATTCTCAAGAGTGGCATCGTATAGCTCGTCTGTGTAGTTTCACTTCTGCTGACGAACAGCGCTCAAGTATGCTGCGATTTGGAGAAAATGGATTAGATATCAATGCCTTGCAGTGGGTAAGTCCAAGTGGAAGTATTGTATCGAGTACACGTTTTAGCACTGATCGTTGGTATATGATCTCGTTGACATATGATGGCAGTAAACTGACTATGTATGTAGACGGAGTGAAAGATGCACAAGGCGATGGTGATGGTAAACCGGTCGATTTCCAGCGTTTTGAACTAGGAATGTCGTGGACGGGATATCGCGGATCTCAGTATTTTCGTGGCCGTATTGCTGAAGTTCGTGTCTGGAACCGTGCTTTGAGTACAGGCGAACTACAGATGAATCTTTGTGGCGTTGATTCACAATCAGAGGTTTGGTTGCATACTGGAAAATGAATGAAGGCGAAGGACACATCTTTAAAGATGCAACAGGACATGGCTATGATATGGATTGGACGAACACTGCCCGTGAAATAAATGAAGGAGCTGGATTAACATATAATCTGAATTATAGCAGTGCTATTGCATGGGACAGTGATGATAATAACAGATGTAACGAGTAACGAAATAAATGATTGCTATGAAAATAAATATGCATATCTTAGGATTGTTGTTGTAGTCGGATTATTTAGTCTTCAGTCTTGTGATGACGAAAGTTACGATATCGAAGGAAGCAACCAAAATTATGTATATATTAATGTGAACCGTTGGACTTCAACAGAATATCCTCAAAATACATTTGTCTATGAAGTGTTGAGAACACCGATTGGCTCTAGTTTAGAGAGTGGACCGGAAATAGTTAAGGTAGGGGTACGCTCTACTAAAGTTGCCTCTAAAGATATAACGGTTACTTTGGATATTGATAATTGTGCATCCATAGGTGAATTTTCTTCTTTCCCTGACGGGGTAAAAGTAACCTTGGATAAAAAAGAACTCGTGATTCCTGCGGGAAGTATGCTTTCTTCTGATTCAGTTACTATTGAAATAGAGGATGGAAAGTGGAGCGAGTTTGTCAATACAAGTTATCTTTTACCGCTAAAAGTAACATCGGTATCGAATGCGGCATTGAGTGAAACTCATTCCTCTGCTTATCTCGCTGTTAGCACCTCTTTTACGAATTGTGTTCCGGGAGCAACGAGTGTGGAAGGCACATTAATTAGTGATAGAAGCGCGTGGACTGCCACTAACAATGGTGTAGATGTTGGAACAACTCTGTTCGACGGAAATACAAGGACTTATCCGTCTCAAGATGCCAGTTCTACCGTTATTGTTAATTTGAATGGCGTATACCAAAACATAACAGGAATTCGATTACAGTATTATTCCCGTAATTATAGTTTGTCCAGTGCCGCTGTCTATACAAGTGAAACAGGAGGTGAAGATTATGAGTATCAGGGAAACGTTACTTTCTCTCGTGCAACGCCGCAATATATTCGTTTCTATGGAGCTGTGAGTGCTCGATATGTCAAACTTGAATTATTGCCGTATAGTAGTGGATATGGGATTGTTTTGTCTGAGTTTGATATGTATCAGAATGAATAAACGGGATTGATGAAAGTCTCTTATAATAGCTAATGAGTTATTATGAGAGGCTTTTGTTTTAAATGAAAAAAAGTATGGTGCTGCGCTTTATTATATTGATTTGTTGCATTAATTTGTATTTGGTTGCCTCGTACGCACAGACTCTTTCTGACGAACTGGTGTTCGAAGAACGTGTCTTTGATTTTGGAGAAATAAAGGAAGAAAATGGACTGGTTTCACATGAATTTGAGTTTAAGAATGTCAGTCAAAAAGTTATTTCTATCAATGGAGTAACAAGTGGCTGTGGTTGTGTACAGTTTGAATTTCCTAAAGAACCGCTCCGGCCGAATGCTACAGGTAAAGTGAAAGTGACTTACAACCCGGCCTACCGACCGGGCTTCTTTAGTAAAGAAGTAGTTGTTTTGAGCAATAACAATGCTAATTACAACCGCATTTGGGTAAAGGGCACCGTCATTCCCTGCAAACATCCGGTATCAGAGAACTATCCGTATGAGTACGGTAGCGGACTTTGGATGAATTTCGAAGTAATGGCATTCGGTACCATAGGCAAAGGCGGCACGAAAACAATGAAACTGAAATACGTAAACGATACCGATAATGATATACAGCTTATGTTTGTCGTTATAGGTGGTAATACAGATCTTAAGTTTACCAGTCCCCGTCAGGTGAAAGCCCGTGAAGAAGGTGTGATGCCCGTTGAATATCAATATTCCGGCAGCTTTCCGACCGAAACACGTGTCTATCCTGTGATCAACGGGCGGGCATTAATGAAACCGCTGAAGATAACATGTACCAATCCGGTTGATTAGTAATATAATATTTCCTATCTTAGCACCGGCAAATAAAATAACCTGAAAAGATAAAACTATAAATGAATCGAACACCATGAAGAGAAAACCAATCGCAACCAGTATTTTTACAGTAGTATTCAGTCTACTTTTAACAGGATGTCAGAGTGTTTCGGCACCGGAAGCTATTTTACCCGTTCCTCAGGAAAAGCAAGTAAATTGGCAGAAGATGGAAACATATGCCTTTGTACACTTCGGTCTCAATACCTTCAATGACCGTGAATGGGGTTATGGCGACTCTGATCCGAAAACGTTCAATCCTGCTCGTCTGGACTGCGAGCAATGGGTGCAGACATTTGTCAATTCCGGTATGAAAGGAGTAATCCTGACTGCCAAACATCATGACGGCTTTTGTCTGTGGCCTACACAGCTTACCGAATACTGTATTAGAAATACCCCTTACAAAGACGGTAAAGGTGATATTGTACGCGAACTTTCCGATGCCTGTAAGAAGTATGGAATCAAATTTGCCGTTTATCTCTCTCCGTGGGACAGGCATCAAGCCAATTATGGAACGCCGGAGTATGTAGATTATTTCTATAAGCAGTTGCATGAATTGCTCACTAATTATGGTGATGTTTTTGAAATCTGGTTTGACGGAGCCAACGGAGGAGACGGTTGGTACGGAGGAGCGAAAGACGCACGTACGATCGACCGCAAAACATACTATGATTACCCGCGGGCTTATAAGATGATCGATGAACTGCAACCGCAGGCTGTGATTTTCTCAGACGGAGGGCCGGGCTGCCGTTGGGTAGGAAATGAGAATGGATTTGCCGGAGCTACTAATTGGTCTTTCCTTCGGGCAGGCGAGGTATATCCGGGATATCCCAAGTATCGGGAATTACAGTACGGTCATGCCGATGGAAATCAATGGGTCGCTGCCGAGTGTACGTTTCTATCCGTCCGGGATGGTTCTATCACCCAGAGGAAGACGACAAGGTAAAAACAGTCGATCAACTGACGGACTTGTATTATCGTAGTGTAGGTCATAATGCGACTTTATTATTAAACTTTCCTGTAGACCGCAACGGTTTGATTCATCCGACCGATTCATTGAATGCTGTTTCATTTCATCTGAGAGTTCAGAAAGAATTGGCAGATAATTTATTGAGCAGTGCAAAAGTATCGCTTCCGACGAGCGTGGAGGACAATTCAAGGTTCGTGCCGTAACGGACGGAAAGTACGATACTTATTGGGCAACCAATGACGGAGTGACTACCGCCGATCTGACTTTCACTTTTAGTCAGCCGACGAAGATGAATCGGGTAATGATTCAGGAGTATATACCTTTGGGACAAAGGGTTAAATCCTTTGTTGTAGAATATAAGAAGGGCGATCAATGGCTGTCGGTTAAATGCAACGAAGAAACCACAACCGTAGGATACAAACGTTTGTTACGCTTTGAAATGATCGAAACAGAAGAATTGCGTATACGGTTTACGGATGCTCGTGCATGTTTGTGTATCAATGAGGTCGGGGCTTATTACGCTCCCGATGCAACGGAAAATTATACACCGGCAACCTCAGAACTGAAAAGTTTCCCCTTTACAATTTTGGGAGTGGATATGGAAGAAGCAAAGAAATGTAGTGACAAGGACGATCAGACTACCGCTCTAATCTCAGGCAAGGAAATCATGATTGATCTTGGCGAAAATCGTACAATCCATTCATTCTACTATTTACCTGATCAAAGTGAATATAGTAAAGGGTTGATCTCATCATACGAATTGTCTGCCGGTATTACCGAAGAGGCGATGCAAGTCGTAGCACAGGGAGAATTCTCGAACATCCGTAATAATCCGATTCTTCAGAATATGTACTTTAGTCCGGTTGAGGCTCGCTATTTTAAGTTAAAAGCGACTCGTATGGTAGACGAAAGTGATTCTTTGGGAATAGCGGAAATTGGGTGTCGATAGCCTCTCTCTAGAATATTTTTTGATTTTATCTGCAATATCTGCCACCTGCTTGTTTATTAGGTGATTTATAGTGGCTTATAGTGTTGCAGATACCTGTTGCAGATAATTTATCTGCAACATAGGGATTATTATATCTTTGTGTGATCTCTTGATGGATTCTTTGAATTGATAGTATCTTTGGTTTGTTTCAATTGGCAGAACATTTAGTTTCTGAGGCTTGAAACTAAAGTTTCTCCTGTTTGAAACTAAAGTTTCATCAGCTTGAAAAAAAGTTTCGTCAGCTTGGAACTAAAGTTTCACCGCATGAAACTTCTGCGAAACCAACGGAAAGTAATTTTTATATTATATCATATTGTATGATGACAAAGCGATTATATATTTGATTGTAGGGTTGGCGATGAATGTCGTGGCTTTTGCCCAATCTTCTCTGTTACCTTATAAAAATCCGGTCTTGTCTGTTGACGAACGGGTGAAAGACTTGCTTTCACGTATGACGTTGGAAGAAAAGGTCGGGCAACTATTATGTCCTCTTGGTTGGGAAATGTACGAAATAAAGGACGATGAAGTACATCCTTCTGAAAAGTTTAAAAGACTAATGAAAGAAAAGAACGCAGGTATGCTGTGGGCAACTTATCGTGCGGACCCTTGGACTAAGAAGACATTGGAAAATGGACTTAATCCCGAACTGGCTGCCAAAGCCGGCAACGCATTGCAGAAATATGTGATTGAAAATACCCGTTTGGGTATTCCCTTATTTTTGGCTGAAGAAGCGCCTCACGGACATATGGCGATTGGAACGACCGTTTTTCCAACCGGCATAGGGATGGCGGCAACTTGGTCACCGGTACTGATTGAAGAAGTAGGAAATGTGATTGCTAAAGAGATTCGTTCACAGGGTGCACATATCAGTTATGGTCCTGTACTGGATTTATCTCGTGATCCTCGCTGGTCACGTGTCGAAGAAACCTTTGGTGAAGATCCTGTATTGAGTGGACGACTGGGAGCGGCGATGGTCATAGGGCTAGGTAGCGGAGACCTATCCCGTGAATATGCTACTATCGCTACCCTGAAGCATTTTTTAGCTTATGCGGTACCGGAAGGTGGACAAAACGGTAATTATGCATCGGTAGGGACTAGAGATCTGCACGAAAACTTTCTTCCTCCTTTTCAGGAAGCGATTGATGCGGGAGCACTCTCTGTAATGACCTCCTACAATTCAATAGATGGTATCCCCTGTACGGCTAATTATTATCTGCTGACACAATTACTGCGTAACGAGTGGAGATTCCGTGGCTTTGTTGTTTCAGACTTATATAGTATTGAAGGAGTCCATGAAAGTCACTTTGTTGCTCCTACTATAGAAGAGGCAGCTATGCAGGTCGTTTCTGCCGGAGTGGATATTGATTTGGGGGGCAATGCATTTATGAATCTTACTCATGCCGTTCAATCCGGAAAAATCAGTGAAGCAGTGATTGATACTGCCGTATGCCGGGTATTACGGATGAAGTTTGAAATGGGTTTGTTTGAGCATCCTTATGTGAATCCGAAGTCTGCAACGAAGGTGGTACGTAGTGAGGAACATATCAGACTGGCACATAAAGTGGCGCAATCATCTATCGTATTGCTGAAGAACAAGAATTCGATTCTTCCTTTGAATAAAAAGATTAAAAAAGTGGCAGTTGTCGGACCTAATGCGGATAATCGTTATAATATGCTGGGGGACTATACAGCTCCGCAAGAAGATGAAAACATAAAAACCGTGTTAGACGGAGTGATCTCCAAACTGTCTCCTTCTAAGGTGGAGTACGTGCGTGGATGCGCTATTCGTGATACGACAGTGAACGAAATAGCGGAAGTGGTGGAGGCAGCTAGCCGTTCGGAAGTTATAATAGCGGTGGTAGGAGGTTCCAGCGCACGCGATTTCAAGACGAGCTATCAGGAGACGGGTGCAGCAATTGCTGACGAAAAGAGTATCAGCGACATGGAATGTGGCGAGGGGTTTGACAGGGCTACTTTGACTTTACTGGGAAAACAACAAGATTTATTGAATGCATTGAAGGCTACCGGGAAGCCACTGATCGTTGTCTATATTGAAGGTCGTCCGCTGGATAAAGTCTGGGCATCTGAGTATGCCGACGCATTGCTGACCGCTTCTTATCCGGGCCAGGAAGGAGGGTATGCAATAGCTGATGTTTTGTTTGGAGATTATAATCCTGCCGGACGATTGCCGGTTTCCGTCCCCCGTTCTGTTGGACAGATACCTGTCTATTATAATAAAAAGGCTCCCTGCAATCATGATTATGTCGAACAGGCTGCTTCTCCATTATACACTTTTGGCTATGGGTTGAGTTATACCACTTTCGAATATTCGGATTTACAGGTAATGCGTAAATCTCCCTGCTATTTTGAAGTTTCATTCAAAGTGAAAAATACAGGAAGCTATGACGGTGAAGAAGTGGCACAACTTTATCTGAGGGATGAATATGCTTCAGTAGTTCAGCCTCTCAGACAATTAAAGTGTTTTGAACGCTTCTTCCTGAAAAGAGGAGAGGAGAAGGAAATCTTTTTCACTTTGACCGAAAAAGATCTGTCCATTATCGACCGGAATATGAAACGTGTTGTGGAAACAGGAGATTTCCGGATAATGATTGGTGCCTCTTCGGATGACATAAGACTAACAAAAGATATTTCTGTAGAGAGTCTGTGAGTGACGAAGAGACTTATTTCTAATCTGAGTTTATAAACATGGAACAGGCTGATTCTGAATAATCACGAGTCAGCCTGTTTTTCACTTAAAACCTAAACCTTGTATTTACTTGCTGTTATAAGCCGTCAACATCCAAACCATCTTTTCTTGTTCTTTCAGATAATCGCTCATCATCGAAACGGTTACTTCATCCCGGCTTGTGAAGCGATAGACAGAATCTTGCGTTCTTCACCGATCAGATAACTGATAGACTGTAGGATATTATTCAGTGCCTGTTCTCCGTTGCTGACCTTATCCACTTCGTTAATATTGGCTACTTTCAGATAATCACTGAATTTGTTGGCAGGAGTGCCGCCCAGCATCAGGATACGTTCTGCGATTTCGTCCACCTTTCGGCGGTGTCATCATACATCTTTTCGAATTGGCTGTGAAGTACGAAGAAGTCATGCCCTTTGATATTCCAGTGGAAACCGCGGAGGTTGGTGTAATATACTTGGAAGTCTGCCAGTAATTGTTGCAAAGATGCTACTACGTTGTTTGCTCCCGATTCGTTCAATTTGATAAATTCTAAAGTTTTCATATTCTATTTGTTTTTAATGATTTATATTCGTTTTCTTTTTTTCTGTACTGCAAAGATAAGGCGGAAAATGCTTGTTGTCAAACTGATAATTTCTATCTTTGCATAGAAGAAATCTATAACTTAATCATATTTGATAGATGACGATACAACAATTAGAATATATATTGGCGGTTGACCAGTTCCGTCATTTTGCCAGAGCGGCGGAATATTGCCGCGTGACGCAGCCCACGCTGAGTGCTATGATCCAGAAACTGGAAGATGAGCTGGGAGTGAAGTTGTTTGACCGTACGGTGCAGCCGGTCTGTCCCACAGCGATTGGAGAAAAGATCATTGATCAGGCACGTGTCATTCTGGCACAGACAGCGCAGGTGAAAGAAATAATCAGTGAAGAGAAACAGTCACTGGCAGGCGTGTTCCATTTGGGGGTATTGCCTACCATAGCACCTTATTTACTTCCCCGCTTCTTCCCCCAACTGATGGAAAAGTATCCGGAACTGGATATACGTGTCACAGAAATGAAAACACAGAATATCCAGCAGGCATTGCATGCCGGAGATATTGATGCCGCAATTATAGCCAGCAAATTGGAAGACACTTTCCTGAAAGAAGAAACACTTTTCTATGAAACATTCTTCGGATATGTATCCTGCAAAGAACCTCTGTTCAAGCACGACGTGATACGCACTTCCGATATAACGGGCGAACGTCTCTGGCTATTGGACGAAGGGCATTGCTTCCGTGACCAGCTTGTACGTTTCTGCCAGATGGAAACGGTCAAAGTCAATCAGATGGCCTACCATCTGGGAAGTATGGAAACCTTTATGCGTATGGTAGAAAGCGGAAAAGGAATCACCTTCATTCCCGAACTGGCTGTTTCGCAACTGAACGAAGAACAAAAGAAACTGGTACGTCCGTTTGCCATTCCCCGTCCTACACGGCAGATAGTGCTTGCGACCAGCAGGGATTTTATCCGTCATAGCCTGCTCAATGTACTCAAAGAAGAGATACTGGCAGCAGTACCCAAAGAAATGCAATCCCTGCAATCCATTCAGTACTTGCTGTAATATTGTTTATTCCTGCGTACTGCTTCCGGCTGTATGGCGTTTCAACCATCGCCCTATTTCAGCTCCCTTAAAATAGATAATGAGGGAGCTGACTATGATAATCATTCCTGCAACGGTACTGAATGTCGGATACTCTCCCGGGAGCATGATCCAGCTAAGTATGGCGCCCAATATCGGGTTGATCAGTCTGCACATATTGATATCACTCACTTTGGCTCCTTTACTCTGTAAGGCGATAAACCAGAAACTGAAAGCAAAGACCGAGATAAATACCAGAATAGAAAGACTGATATAGAATCCGGCAGGCTTTCCGATAAATGAATGATACCCTTCCGTACCTAATCCTATCATATAGATGAGCAGTCCGCCGAAGAACATCTGCACGGCATTCAGGAAAATAGGGTTTATCTTGCCTTTATCTTCTGATACCGAAATCGCGGAATATCCCTGAAAGATGATACTGAGCAGCAAAAGTACAATTCCCGTGATCCCTTTCCAGTCCAGCGGAGCGCCATTGCTACCCATGCCTACGATAAGCAGCAAACCGATGAGGCTGACAATAAGGCTGATAATCTTGTGCACATTCAGCCGGTCATTGCTGGCCAGCAGATGGGCTAGCAGTACATTGATCAGAGGTGTCATTCCCATAATGATAGAAGAGATAGCCCCGCTGACGAAATCGACTCCGAAATAGAAAGCGGTGTACCCCATAAACATATTGATCAGGATCAAATTCAGAAACAGTTTGCTGTGTTGGCGTATTTCTTTCCACATCCCCTTATGCCAGGTATAAGCAAAAAGAATGATGCCTACAGTGGTAAAGCGGATTCCTGCAAAGTTCATCGGCGAAAAGTCGTAACTCAGTCCCTGCTTGATAAACGGATTGACGATAGCCCATAATACAGAGGCCAATATAGCATAAAAAAGTCCTTTTTTCATTTTATGGTTTGGTGGTTTTATTCAAAAATGCTGCAAAGATAGTAATAATTAGGCACATACATTTTGAATCTAGGTATTAATTCCTTATATTTGGAGAATCAACCATTTTTTATTTAGTAATATGAAAAAATACATTGCAGAAATGATCGGGACGATGGTGCTTGTCCTGATGGGATGTGGAAGTGCTGTTTTTGCCGGCAGTATGGCTGGTACTGTAGGAGCCGGCGTGGGAACGGTCGGTGTTGCTTTGGCATTTGGACTTTCAGTAGTGGCGATGGCGTATGCTATCGGAGGTATTTCGGGATGTCACATCAATCCTGCTATTACGCTAGGAGTATTCCTCTCGGGTCGTATGAATGGAAAAGATGCGGGTATGTATATGCTTTTCCAGGTTATAGGAGCGATTATCGGTTCGGCTATTCTTTATGCCCTGGTGACCACCGGCGGGCACGACGGACCGACGGCTACCGGTTCCACAAACAAGGCACCCGCCAATCCGAACGCGACCGGATGAAGGATCGCATCCTCGACCGCTACGGCCTACCGCTGCTGCGCCTCTCGACCACGGGCACCGACGAGGAGGCCAAGATCCACACGCAATTAACCAAACTCTTACAGAGATAACGGCTGGAGGAATTTATGGCTAAAAATCCATCCAATCCATTCGAAATTACTATCTTTGTATATTAACACGCTCCCAATGAAAAAAGAAGCAGGATACGTATACATTCTGACCAATCCAAGCTTTAAGGAGGATTGGGTGAAAATCGGCAAGAGTTCCCGCCCGGTAGATGTTCGCTCGAAAGAGTTGGACAATACGGCCGTGCCTATGCCGTTCGAGATTTATGCGACACTCAAAACCTCGAAATATGAGGAGGTCGAGAAGTTGATCCACAAGACTATCGACCGGCTGACCGATTTGCGGATTCGCCAGAATCGGGAGTTCTTCAACGTACCTCCTGCTAAAGCGTTGGACATCCTGCGCGACATATCGACCACGCTCGACGATGCCGAGATTGACGAAGTTCATCTTAAGAATAAGAAAGCGGAGACGGAGGAGCCCACCGAGAACGGGAAGAAACGAGCTCGTTTCAAGTTCAGCATGGTTCATATTCCGATTGGAGCAACTCTGGTTTTCGTGCCGACCGGAACTGAAGTAAAGGTCGCGGACGACGACCATATCGAATACGAGGGACGCCTCTACAAACTCTCGCCCTTTGTGGGGACCTTTATGCCCGAAGAGCGCCGCAATACTTCGGGGGCATATCAAGGCGCAAAGTATTTCACCTATAAAGGCGAGCTATTGAGCGACCTCCGAGCCCGTTGCGAACACGAAGAATAGCACTGAGCGACGGGGCAATTCCCGATTTGAAGTCAATCTTCAAACAAAAGACCTATTGTCAGAGATTAAAAGGGTTGACTCTCACTGATGTAACCCTCTTGATCATAGGCCTTTCGCTCTCGATGGATTAAATCTATCAAGTGCTGCAATTCAGGCACTTCGGATTTAATACTCTTAAATCGGTTATACTGTTCATCGTATCTCTTCCTGGAGCCCGATTTCAGGCGCGATTCCACATCGTCCGGAATCAGATACGAAGAGCGTTCTTCACCCAAATACCGCTGAAAATCAACTAGGAATATATTTATTCCAGCCAGATCAAAATCGCCGAAATGCAGATAATGATTCGGGATGGTGCATAGCCATCTCCTTAGATCCGTGGATTGCGGATATCGGGAGACAAAGAGCACCCGGGTTGAGAGGTCATGCGCCTGAAGATATTGTTCAAAGAATATTCGTTGCTGACGAATCATCCGGAAGTTCTCCATATTCTCGACACCAATCACCACCACATCCTCCGGAATTGCAAAACGCACCCAATCGGCGACAAAGAGGAAGCTTCCCTCCTGCGGATTTACCACGAAAGGCTTCCCGTCAAGAAGACACACAATCGGTTCATAGCTGTTCACCGGGAACCCTGGGCAAGAACGAACCATAACGAGTTTGGAGTTTCCGGTTTCCGCGGCCATTGAGGCACGGGAATTCGGTTGATCCACTTCGAGGATTCGATAGCTTTCGTCCCTGTCTATGAGAAACCGTTTAAGAGCCTCCGGGTCACGAGCCCGATACGATTTTCTTGAGCCGCGTGACAGGACCAATAGCAGGCCTTCCGCCAGCAGCTCGTCAAGCAGCCGGTTGTTTAGCTTTGAACCTGCAACTTGTTCACCGGCCAACAATACCCGTATAGATGCATTTATCGCCATATCATCCGACTAATTGATTCGTTGCAACAATTTCTCAACCCTCGTCTTCACGCCGTGTTTACTGAGGAGGTATGTATAGCGATAGTCGTAAGGATTATACGACGTAGGTGAGCTGTTGATAAGATAGATATTGCGTGAGTTGGCGAACTGCAGAATCCCTTTTATATTGTTGGGATGCAGGCGTCCAATCTCATCCATCATGCAGTGGACGATGAAATCGCCACTCTTTTTAGCCGCCTTTTTCTTAAAGACATTGATGAGCATGATATTGACCATCGCCTTCACAAGAATATCCGTACCATCCGATCCCACGTTATTGATACGTTCCACCCAGCCCGTGTCGTTGTCATTCTCTTTGACACGGAACTGTAGCCGGAAGGCATCTCCCAAGGATACCGTCGCACGATTGGGCTCGTTCTGCAACTGATGCGACAGACTCTTCAGATAATCGACGACCTTACGGTTCACTTCATCCTGGTTATTGTCCGAGAAAAGATTCAGTTCGCCGATGGTGAGCGCATTATCCATCGTATAATCGTGAATAGAGATCAGCAACTGCATAAGCTTGTCGCTCGATGCATCGGCCCGGAGCTCAATGCTCTTGATGACTCCGGCAAAATTCTTCTCCACGAAATCCCGGTTGATATCCTGTATCACTCCATCCACATCCGCTCTTCGTTTCATGAGTGACCCAATTCGGCCGAGATACGCCCCATGATGTCTTTGTAATGCTCGCTCGTCCGTCGGCGGAACTCCTCGATTTTGTTATTGTCCATGAAGTCCTGCAGATCGACCGCAATTTGCATGTAGTCAGCATCCGTCACCGGCATTGTGTTGAAGTGGAAAGCATTCTGAGGCTTGAAGTTCCGATTGAAGCTGACAACGACGGATTTCAATTGCTCGATTGATTCCCGTTTTTGATTGACAACTCCCCGCAATTGGCTCAAGAGCTGCAGACAATCCTGCTGCGTATTCATCTTCCTGTCATCCGTGAGATATGCGTCAGGCACCAGATGCTCATTATCGAGCACCTGACGATAACGCGCTAGCCCCTCTCGCCTATGCTCCAGCTCCTTTAGGAGTTTTTTCAGACACTCGTCCAGCTCCATGCACTGCCTCAAAATACGCTCCCGTTTGTCATCATAGTGCTGCCGGATCGCGGAAAGCCGCTGCTCAATAGCTTTCATGCTCTCTTTGATTTCCGGTTCCACGGCAAAGAGATTTTTTTCGGCATCCCGATATTTAATAACAATCGGTCGTTCTTTATCAATCCTTTGTAACAGACCCTGCAAATCGTCCAGCTCCTTACGATATTGCTCAAGCAGATGCGTGTCAACACCTTTTCCGGCAAGCTCCTCGTTCTGTTGTTCGTCTAGGTGCTTCTTCTGATCGGCAAACTCCTGATTGCGCGCGGCGGCCTCCTCGTTTTGTGACGCTTTGAAGGCACGTAACTCCGCATCAAGAGCTTTGGAAGCCTTGTCAAATGCCGAATCAAGGTCCTTCAAATCTTTCTTGTTCTTCAGTTCATTCTTCTCACGGGCCTCTTTCTCCGATTGCACCTTCAAAACTGCGTCATTGCAAGCACGTTGACGGACTTCGGTCTCCCGAGCAATCTCTTCCTGTTCCTCCATCTCCAGTTTATGCCGCTGGATTTGCAATTCCTGACGTTTGCCGGGGATCTGTTCCTCTTCCACCTTCAATAAGGTTGCACTTTGACGAAGAGGATTTATCAGCGCGGCATATTTTTTACGGAGCTTCGCCATTTCATCCTCATGATTGGCAAGCAATTGTGCCAACTGATGCTCTAACTGCTGCACCAGTTCTTCCAACCGCTTCTTCTCCGCCCTGTACTCGTCGGGGGTACGATGGACCGAGTCGATATTATCCAGGTTTAACTGAATGCCGAACAGCCCATCGCTGGCACCGGACAGCCTAGGCTCAAGCCCCTCAGCGTATAAAACTCGTTCCTCATCAACGACTTTACCTATCGTATTCTCCCAGCCTTCCGTATTTTCACAAAGCCACTTGTAAAGAGAGCCGTCCAGGTGAGCAAGCAAGCCATCAATCCTTGCGACTTGTTCACGGATTTTGGAACGATCCGCCTCAAGATGTTCCTGCTCACGTTGAAAGGCCTGCTTTACGTCCGCTTCTTGCATCTTGTACTCGGCGGCGAGCTGTTCAATCTGACTTTTCACCGCACGCTGCTGGGCGGAATTCTCGCTCTCCTGCAGATTCAATTGCAGGAGTTGTTCATCCACCTGCTTGATTGCATCGGCCATGGGATGCCACTGACGAAGCTCCCGCAGCGCAGCTTCTGCCCGACTCTGGTCCGCCAGCAACATTTGCCACCGTTCGTCCGAGTCATGCCTCCAGCTGTTGGAAACCTCAATGACCCGGTTCCGTTTTTGGGTGCGGTCCTCATCCAGCTTAATGCGCTGCTTCTGAAGTTCGGCCTGCTTGTTATAATATGCCTCTTTCTGGGAGTTCTCAAATGCTTGTCGGGCATTCTCCAGATTTCCTTTTAATACCTTGTATTTCTCCTCTATCGAGGCATGAGTTCTCAATAAACCATCCAACAGCGTCTGTTTATCCGTCGTCTCCTGCCGGATAGCAGTCTCCCGGTCGGCAAGAGCGAGGATCGGGCCAATACCCAGTGCATCAAACTCTTTTCTCGCCTTCGCTATATCCGCCAATTTACCCTTTTTGGCTCCGAGATCCTGATTGAGCTGGGCTTTCTCCTTGTCATAGTCTGCCGTCAATTCCCGCTCCCGGGTCCGTTCTTTCTCAATGCTGCTCTTTACCTCCTTTGCTTTATCTTCCAAAAGCGGAATCTGTTGTTCACTAAATGCGACCGCTTCATTCAGCATATGCCACACGTCCAGCAATTGCTGATCGAGCGCGATAATCTTGCGCCCCTGGTCTGCAATCTTCATCGCCTGCTGACGCACGGGGAAACTACCATCACGAGACTGGCGGAACCAGCAGTCGATCTCATCATACTCTCGCTCGAAATCCGTAACAAGTCTTCTGTAGGTCTGCAAGTCAATCGGCAGATCCTCCTCTGTCATGGATTGTATCAAGGTGTTCTTCACAAAGTCGGCATCCAGCTTCGTATTCAGAAAAACATTCTGGATGCTTCGTGGAATATTCTGATAATGCGAACTCTGCACCAGGGCATAACGTGCATATTTGGAATCGCGGGTATTGCCGAAGATAATATCCTTGAACATGGCACCGGATTCGATTCTTGCGGAGACAGCCACATTTTTGTCGATGCGTTCCCGAATTCGGATCCAGTCACTCAACACCTGCTTGTCCTCGGTAATCAGCCATTCCCGCTTATATGGTGCATCAATAAACCGCCACGAAGCTCGCCCCTGGTAGCGACCGACAAGTATCGTATATGCGCCATTCTCACGCATCACTTCATAAAGTATATACGAGTTTGACTGACGAAAATAGAATTCATCAAACGGTTTCTGTCCCTGCTGAATGCCCAAACGATGCTTGTCGGCATTGTAGAAAAACAAGAGCGCTCTCAACACGGTGCTTTTACCCACACCCTGCGTTCCCGTAAAATGCACATTCCCGTCTACAGCGATCTCGGCATAGGGGATATTCGCGCTATTTATAAAAATGACTTTATTCAGGTACTTCATCTTCGTTTGCAATTTGAATGATGTCCACCAACTCCTCTACATAGCGGAATGCCGAAGTGACCTTATAGGTCTCGTCAAGCTCATTGACACACTCCGCAAAGCCCATACTCTGCATCTCCTGAAGCAGCTTGTTCACAATCTCGACAAGAGACCCCGCACCGTATTTCTTGAAAAGATGGTTCGCCTTCTCCTTCATTTCGATATCCAGGCTGATCTGCTCCATCAAATGACTCTTACGGAACTGATACCCGGCCGTAAAGGACTGGTTATAACACTTCAGAAAGTCCAGATAGTCCAGCCATTTGGAGAAGCTGTCCAACTTCTGCTCAATGGACTGTTTGCTCTCTCCTATTCGGGAAAAATAGAAGTAACCATTCCCCGCTTCGAGTTGCAGTCCAATCTCCCGAAAATAATCCGTGTAATCCTCCAGGTTCTCCTCTATATCCTCATACAGATGGCGGGTAGAGGCGTCGATGCTGTCGACCGAGAGGAATTCGCCCCGGCTTAAACGCTCGTATATTCTTTGGGTATTATTTCGCATAAATGATCGGATATTCAATGTTTTGGTAGATGGCATATTCTCCGGTCATCCGGCATTCATCAGGATGCAGGATAACCAGCTGACAGAAGATTGCGGCGTATTCCTCAATATTATGTTTTACCTTATAGTCGTATCTCAAGATGAAATCGAACAGATTATAGCTTGATGCCAGGAATGCATTCCATATTTCGGCAAGATTCACCTCTTTCAACAGTTGGACATGGTCCTGCAAATCATCATCCGTCAAAGGCTCGGCTGCCGTTCTTGCCGTTTTCTGGATTCCATTGCGCTCGGCGACACGCTTCAGCAGTTTGATGATCTGATCGTTCCCTCGCAACATCTCCAGGGAAAGACGGATCCGGCTGTATTGACGAGACTCCATCCAAACCGGATTCCGCTCTTCCAACACCTTCGAGAGGTTCGTTTCACTCTTGATAAGCAGCTGATCTTGCAAATACTTCAGCTTTCGGATCTTTCTGTAGAGTTCATTCTGCTGGTCTATCTGATTGATGTAAGAGATAATCTGCCGGTCAATCTCCATCAGCGCATGGTAGGCCTCAACAAAATCATGCTTCACATCGCTACAGGTCTTGGCCATGTGCGGATCATTGGCCATGATGAAAAAAGCATGCTCATTATCCATCAACTTTTCACACTCGCGTATCATGGCGCGAATACTATGACTCTTCTCGTCCAGATTTTGCAGTTTCTTCTTTTTGATGACATAATTCGGCTCCTGCTTATAGGCATGATCCATATTACGCTTCAAATCCACCACATTTTTCAAGGTTCTGAAGCCGGTCTTTTTGAGAAGCTGCCGGACATTATCTTGATACCCTGCTTTACGGCTGGGATTGGTCTCCTGCAGAAAATAGCCGATATTCTCCTTCAACGTATTGATACACTCCTGTACACTCAGCACGCTGATCTCCTCGTTGACATTCAGTACCTCTTCGAAAAAGTTCAGGTAGTCACTCTCAATCTCTACCATGTTGCCAGCTTCCACCAGCACACCATAGTCAATCAACTTCCGCAGCCTGGCTTCATTCCCTCCGACAAGGTCAATAGCAAGTGCGACCGGAAACCTCATGAGTTTCCGTTTCTCAAACATCTCACTGAGCAGCCCTTGCTCACGTGAGAGCGTTTTGGTCAACTCCTCTATGCTCCTAAAATGCGTCAGGACATCCATATATCTACAACTCTGAGATTGACTCTATATTTACTTTCACTATTGCGTATTTGACCGGCGAATAGATCTCTGAAAAACCCAATTTTTCGGAGACCATCCCAATGATCGTCTTATCGCCCAAGGAGAGGCTTCGATCACGCAAAACCCCGTTTCACATTGTTGCTCTAATGCAATTTACTATTTTTTATTCGAATAGCAATCTATATTGCGCAAAATATATCATTTAGATGTTCCCAACAGAATAAAAAAAGTCGGGCCCCGATTTTCGGAACCCGACTACCCTATCCACAGAGTGTGACGGCTACTTCTTCTTACGATACCCGCACTTCGGACATACACACTCCTCGTTGAGTGCAACACCGCACAGCGGGCAGCGGTCGATGTCGTCCCGTCCACATTTTCGCCGGCACAATGAAATTTGGAGTATCTAAAATTGATAGGAGCACACCATGGCATCCAAAGTCTTCATGCCTCTAATAAACAGACTAGCCCCTGCTATTCCGGCTTGGTTTATCATAAACCTGCAACCAAAGACAGCAGTTATCAAACCATATAGATTGCATGGATGGTCTCGATTGAAATTCGAACGCATCCGACAGCGCAAAGCCGAGGAGCGAGCCTTATTGGGCAAACAATACTTCGAATCCAGAGAGGAGGTTCTGAAGAAGCGCCAATGCGACACGCATAAGATTAGTTGCAACGCTTTCCCAGATCAAAAAGCGAGCTATCCTCCAGCTCATTCTCAATAAGCTACAATGATGCACCTAGACAATCATTCTCACAAAACTTATTTGCAAAAATAGACATAAACTAGTATAATGCTAGGAGTTCATCAATTGAAATCTCAATACCAACATTTTGTAACAACGATTTACGCTTATTATACAGCGATCTAATAATATGATCTTTTTCAACCTTCCTTCCGAAATGAATACGCCTATGACATATAGGACATAGACAAATGATATTTTCGGGGCAATCAATGTTTCGTTTTTTAGACCAAAAACGCTCGGTATTTGATACCGTACAAGGGATTAAATGATGACCTTCCATGTATGGGACCCCCTTATTAGTTAGAAACGTAGAATGACTGTCATCAAACTCACATTTGAAGTTCGCATTTTTTAAGGCTTGTTTTGAAGCACTTGCTTTTTTCACTATTGTTCTTCCCGAAGTTCCGTCGCTATAGTGTGGTGGCTGTATAGATGCATTTGACAAAACCTCATCACACTCTACCTCCTGAATCTCTTTCTGAAAGTCAAAGTCATTATCCACCTCTCGCCCTTTCCTTTGAAGATAATCAACCAACCACTGCAACATTTTGACTTCTTGCCTTGGATGTCTACCCGTATAGAATCGTTGCATTCTAAACATCTGCAGATCTTCTCCGCTCACGTTAAAGACAAAGGGATCAGACTCTGTCCGCAAATCATAGATGTAATCAGACTCTATTGTATAAGTACATTCAGTCTGCATTCCCTCCTCAGAAATAAATCGATTCAAATCTGGGTTTGATTGTTTTTCAGCATGCACTCTAGCCTTATCAGTAAACGCAATTATCCGTCGATTAGTTGAATTCGGCTGTTTTTGCACATAAACAATCATTACTCCGTCAACATAATTATCAGTTGAAGCGGCTCCAAGTTCTTTAATATTCGGATTGTCATGTGGAGGAAGATAACCATAAAAACGGCCATCAAAATCATTGGACATCAAATTAAATACTTCATGCCCTATGTTGGTTTTACAGTATGCACCAGAACCTAAATCAACTACCATGTAATAGGATGGCAAAGTAAATGTTACAGTCTGTGATGCTATCTTAAAAACATCATTAATATATTCGAGCAACTTTGCATTGTTACAACTAGGATTAAGAATAGATCCACCACCCTTAAACCCCACCCTTTTCAGGACTTCTTCCTTCAACAGATTGCCACCATATTCAGCCACTAATTTTAATTTATATGTATGATCTTTTGGTGCTGAATCAATCCAATAATCACCATCTTCCCGCGGCTCATCAACTTTATCGACTCTCAGCTTAAATCGAATAGATCTATCATCGTTCATAAACAGATATACGATGTCATTTTCTACAAATTTCGATGTGACATTTGTCGTCCAGTTTATAAATCCCCGTTCTTTTAATGCCTTACGATGATTACAGATAGTTTCATTGGCAAAGGCTAGCCATGTGCGATTGCGGACCATAATTGATTTATCAAATTTTTACAAACAATATTATCGGATAGTATAATGGCATAAACGAACAACCTGAAAACTTGACACAGATAAATTCTTCTCTGATTTCACATAGCACAACATAAGATTCACCACACTTTAAAAAGTTACATCTGTAAGATTTTTATTCCCATACCTGTCATTCCCTTAAAAATAAGATAGTTAATAGCTCCAATATTTTAAAAGCCATAATTATGTTAATAGAGCAACCGCAGCCTTCATAACTCTATTGTCTCGATAGACGTATTCATCAAATAGATCCAGCATCTCATTCATGGCATCCGCATCCTCTTCTTGCCTCAGTTTCTTATATACTTCGAGTAAAACTTCCACAATCTCATCGTCCAACAAGGAGGCGTCTTCTGTCTCGAAATATCTCTGAGACGATATAAATTTGTAACATAAGATTGGATTGGTTGAAATACATTTCTTCACATAACCAAGCTCAAAATGAGTCTGCTGATACTTTTTTCCTGCATATACCGGGGCAATACTACAATACCAATTGAAGGCCTCCGTCGGAAGAGAAGCACAATGCATACAATAGGCATTAACAACTTTCTCCCGATTGTCAGATGCATAATGTTCAAGAATTTTTACACTCAAATCTCGGTACTCTACATGCTCATATGATTTCATTGCCGCCTCAACAAGTTTTGCAACAATCTCTTCATTGTTAATGGCTAGTATCTTCTCAAGCCGCCTTTCGCATTCTTCCGAAATAGGAGTCCCTTTCATACCGTAGAAGTATATCTGGACAAGCAATTCATGAGTTGAAGGATCGGGCTCAATCCGGTCAATATAATTACAGACCACATCATTCCTATAATAAAAGCTCCATTGGATCGCATTCACCTGAAGATATAAGGCTTCTGGTCCCATACCTGACAAAAGAGATTTCACCAGAGGGAAATACAACTCTTCATCATAATAATCTTCCATGTTCAAATAATGGAGTGGCACTGTTTTGATATACTCATGCAGAAGAATATTATTATCGGCAAAAAATGCATAAACTATCGGCCTTCTCAAAGGAATCGCACACATGCGTACTAACAATTCTGCGGCACAACCTTGATATGAATTAATTGCCTTTGTGAGCATGTCTGTAGCTCGCCTACTCATATCCCTCTTACCATCTTCCGCCGTAAACAAACTACTTTTTTCAGAAAAAGGAGAGATAGTCAAGGTTTTACAAAGCTCCATTATTTTATCAATGTATTCATTCTCTTCCTTGATATAGTACTCAACAATCCGACTAAACGTGTAGGGATTTGCTTTAGCGAACTCCTCTGAAATGTATCGTTCTGATAAATTCCAAAGTGAATATGGATTGACTCCACCTGCTAAAAGCCCTTCTAAACCCGCAATCTTGTACATATCTTGAATATCCGCCATATTACTAATTTCATGCACGAAATCGTAAAATCTATTCGGATTAGAAGATACGCATTTTTTAAAGGCATTAGCATGCTCCCTCAAACTAATAGCACTTCGGCCCTCACGTCGCTTATACTCACCAAGCTTCAGAAATGAATTCAACCAGTTAGAAATTGGCCATCTTGCATATGTTTCATCACCTACAACGCCACCACAAATATGTGCCACCCGACGGAATGATAATTTCTCTCCACCATCTGTTTCTGTCCGAATCTGCGCAAAAGTTCTTGATAGCATCTCCTCATCTCCGGAATCATATGATCCTCTAGTAATGTATTGCATATCAACACCCATTTGTCTTGCCATAAATGGGGACACAAAAACTGACTCCACCGTCTTTCTGCATCGTATTTAAAATCAAATTCAGACTTATACGATAATAAAGCCCGCTGATACCTCTCAGCGTCATTTGCATTTAACGTCTCATACCATGCCCTGAGCATTTTCAGAAAGAAGAACTCAACATCTCCACGAAGATATATTCCGATCGTCGCATTATCCTCCAACAGGAGCCGAATCTGGTCATCATACTGTCTCGGAGCCTCAGCCATAGCTGCAAAAGCCACAGACAACGTTGTTTCATTATTTAATGACAGAAGTTCAAGGACAAATGAACGCCCCAAAGTATCAGATGCATAACGAATCATTAGATCCTCATACATTTTCAATATCTTTCCTACATAATTATTTTCTGTGTCGACCCGGTAGAACTTTTTAGTTGTTGAAAACCCATAATAGCCATTTTGCGCTGTTTTTCGAACTGTCTCACAAATACAGCAATGCAGTATTCCGAGTAGTTCTTTGGGATATTCTACACAGAACTGCTTACATAACACATCTGCCAACTCATAACCGTCATGGCTGTTATATGGACTATCGGATACAAGATACTCCATAATCAACTCCTGCGTTTCTTTCAATGCAAACTCTTTATTGCTTTTAATCGCATCCTGAAGGAGATGGACGGTAAAAAAAACGTTTTGTGGTTTTGCCTCAGCATACGCCTTGAGAACACAGGGTTGGCTATAGTCGTTATGCTCTCGCACTACATATGCGACAGCGTATAATCTCGACTCTCGATCTTGTATTTGATTTATCATTCCATACACCGCCACTGGATTATCAAAGACATAGCGAGACAAGCATGATATTATAGGGAAAAATTGTTCGTCATCTTTCTTAAGCTCAGGTATTATACCGTTCAGCATCTTCCGAATAGTCTGGAACCAATCCGGAGAATTTACTCCGCGGAGGAAATACACTAATAGCCGCCCATCCTTCTGACAAACATCAGCAACAAGAGCCTTCTCTGCACGGGACGGATTATTCACAAAAGCCAGCACAGACAATGTCAACAACTTCAAGTGAAGACGAATATCGGGATCCTCAAGAATACTGCTGGCTTCATCCACGAATTTGGCGGTATCATAGCCTCGTTTGAAATCAAGGACTGCCTTTACCGTCGATCGTATCTCCAGGCCTTGAATCTCTTTTTTGAGATCAGACGAGAACAAACTCCCCGTCTCAGAATAATGACGGGCAAGGGCATATTCATAGAAAGACTGATGAAAGAATGAGACAGCAGATCCCTCACGCCGAATCAGACCGTTACTTGCCAAATACTCGTATGCACGTTTCTGACTGGAATCAGGAGTAAACTGGGGATTCAGAGTTCCTGCAATCTGTATTGTTTCAACAATCTTATACATCAAATGCTCCCGCATTTCTACATCAGACCTGGGAGATGAGTCACAAATGACAGTATCCCAGAGTGCATCGTATAATTCAATCTGATTATTGAAGTTAATTTTAGACTTATTCCGCCGAAACAAAAGAGAAAATGAATCCAGCATTTGAACGGTCCTGAGCATCTTGGCCGTCACTCGATCTATTTTCTTTCCAAGACCATTCTCCAGTTTATTGAGAGCTATTGTCACCTCCTCTTCAGCTAGTTCTCCAATTTCAATAACCGTAGATTTATCTTTAAGGCTATTCAGGACTGAATCATATTCAAGATCATATTTACGGCACGAAACAACGGCTCTGACATTCGGCCAATTATTCAATGAAGACAATACAGCCATCATCATATTCAGATGCGTTCTATCATTCGTAAGGGATTGAGACAGCGCATCAATCTGGTCAACAATCAAAATCACCTTATCTGCTTCCGTGCTGTAATACGCCAATGTATCCTGCATATTGCTCAAAGAGACGGGGTTGCCATTATCATCAATAGCGTCGGACTTAACACACAAATACTTAATACCCTTCTCAGACAGTATTGCTATTAAATCTTTTAACACAGCGGATTTTCCGACTCCTGCATCACCCACCAAGAGACAGATATGCCCTTCGTTCTGAACAGGATCCTTGCTAATCCATTGCACAATCTCATCAACCTGATGTCGAGGTATATGCGAGTCTATCACCCCATGCAACTCGGAAGAAACGGCACTGAAGTACATTTTTTGCCGCGAAGCAAACTGGTTTGCCAGATACTTATCATCCTTGATGGACTCCATCTTCTGTTTGTACAACTGACGCCAAAGCTCGATGGTCGCTTCAACATTCTTTTCACCACATTTTTCGTTGTCTTTAAAATAATATCTAGCCTTAGTTCGGATACGATCAGATTTATTTTTAAACTCTTCGATGGCAGTCGTATCAATATTCCGCCAATAGAATATGCGAGAGTCATAATCGCAAGCTATAAAAAGGACAAGTTCGCCTTTATGTTGTTCCGCATATGCATAGATCGACATGGGAATATCATAATACACTTTCCCTTTTTTCTCCGGATATGTAAGATGCTTGACTTGAACCGAAATTTTTTCTCGTGCTCTTCCGTCGGGGCAAAGGACATCAAGATAACCGTCAATATTCGGCAAGGTGCCACCTTCTTGAAGTTGACGACAATCAACAAGACTATCAGGAAGGAATGTCTTTAGGAACAATATTGACCGACTATCCAGCTTAGTGGATTTTACAACATTAATATTCGGTAGTAGTTCCAAAACACTCATGATTATGTAATTTCTTTAAATGAGTTCAGATCTTATCTTATAATTATCTCTTATTACTAACCCGCTCTCGCACCCTATCAAACATTGTATCCGCCTCTTGCTCGTTCAACCCAGACTTTACCGCTACAGCCAAAAGATCTTCTTTCGTCGGTTCGATACTGACATTGATTGAAGTCGTGCGAAAACCGTTAATGCCATCGCTGGGCAACAAGTCATAGGCCGGAGCAAAATGCCAATCGCCATCCCGATGAATAAAAGCGAAGTTCTTAGCGTGGTCATCCTTGTTGCCGATGAGATAATTGAACACCATCAGTCGATAGACTTTCCACAACTCGGCCACACTATGCGTCAACACGGCGCACACTTGAAAAATATGCTTGTAGTCGATACTGGGCAACCGATAATCGGCACCGATAAGACCAGCCACGCTAACAACATGCAACTTGCCTTGAGGCGTTCGGTCGAAACGTTCCACACCAAAATACTTGCCTTCGAAAAGCCGTGTATCAGGCATTTCGATTCCGCACTCTTTAGCAAGCAGCGAATAGCGGTATTCATCTATACCGATATTCTGCGGATCTCTCTTGGCACGAAATTTTACCAGCCACTCTTTGCCTTCATAACGGGCGAAGATCTTGGGACGTGCGCCACCCGGAGAGCCACCACGGTCTTGAAATTCCTCGATGCCTTTCCCTCTATATTCGTCGCTGTCCAATATCCGCTCTGCTTCCAATGCCAGCTTCTCGAAATCGGCATAATCCTGTCGCGTCACGACACTATGATCCGGACGAAACTCCAGGGCCCCACGTCCCGATGACCCAACCAATGCGAGGCGATCCAGCAGAGTAAGCGCGCGAGGATTGATTCCCTTTTGCTGCAAGTAGCGATCCAGGATAAGGAGGCCCCATCCATCGGGCAGGCAATCATCGAAGACACCGAATCCTCCCTCAAACGGACGCGGTTTGGCAATAAAAACACCGCTTCGCAAAGGCAACTCAAAGGGAGAAATGGAGAAACCCGAACCGAGCCAATCGGGAGCATATTCAAATGCACACAACCCCTCCTTGGTCAGAGCCAGACGCCCCACCAACCGATCCGCAAGAAGAACTTCGATTTGTTTGATGCTATTCATTTTTCCGGCCTCGTTTACGCGTGACACTTTGCTCATTCAAGACTTCATCGAGCGATTGATATTGCCTCTGCGCAAAAAGAGCGTCGAACTCCGAGAGGGCATTCAAGGCAAAGCCTATCTGAAGCAACCCCTTCAACGAAATCTCCCCCGTCTGCTCAAATCTGCGATAGGTTGCGAACTTGATTCCTGCTCTCACAGCCAAACCCTCCTGCGTTAAATCCAGCTCCAATCTCCGAGCTTTGACTCTCGCCGCAATCCGCATGGCCACCTCACCTGGATTTAAGACATCAAACGCTATCATGTTATTCATAAATGCTATTTATACCACAAAACAAATAAAATAGTATTCCTTACAAATATAATCAATATCTTCCATTTAAGCAATACTCACCATGGAACACGAACTGCGAAGAGAAATTTCCTTGCAACCGGCCGGAAGTTCTCAACAGAATAAAAAAGTCGGGCCCCGAAAAATCGGAACCCGACTACTCTATCCACAGAGTGTGACGGTTACTTCTTTTTGCGATACCCGCACTTCGGACATACCCCCCCCCTCGTTGAGTGCAACGCCACACGGCAGACTACACTTGATGTCTACCTGTTCACCTCCTCCTCAACACAGATATCAACATTCCTTATACCCGCATCACAAATCTCGGCGAAAAAATCCTCTGCCGGGGCTTGGAGTTCGCGCAAAAATTACTACCTTTGCTCATGGAGTCACACCCCTCCGGCGACCCGCTCCGGTGAGGGAAAAGAACCGCCCAAATTCGGACTCCGAACCCGAGTTTTACATTTTTCCGAGAATATCGGACACCTGAAATGAAGCGTCAAACAAGGTTTTGCCGCCTCTTTACAGCGTGTCTTTTTGTGGCATCGGTTAACGTCGTAACTAACATAGAATTAACTAGTTACGACGTTTTTCTACATCGGACTGTAACCCGGTCCGGCTTTTGGGAGATTCTTCATGGAATTTCCGGACAAAGCAAAATGAGGCGTCACTGTTTGTTCGCGGACCGGGTTCCTTCCGCACGTCTTTTTAGCGTTTGAGCCGATAGTCGATTCCCGCTTTGCGGGCCTGCGAGTGCTGGTAACGGCGGTGGATGCGGTACATGCGCCCGTCTTTTACGAACCGCGCCCCGGTCTGGTGGAAGCAGAAGGAGATGTCTGCCGCCACGCACTGTTCACGCAGCCCGAGCACCCAGGCGTAGTCGCACGGCCGGGCCTCGTTGCCCGATTCGCCGCCCGCCGAGACCTCCTCGACGGCGGGCGAGAGATAGCGTGCGATGTCGAGCGGTCCCAGCAGCGGGGCGCAGACGATGAGCCGGTGGCGGACCGGCGTCGCGAGGAACAGCAGCAGCCGGTAATCGGCCATCGCCTGATTTTCGACCGTGCAGCCGATGACGACATTCTCATATCCGTCGCCCCAGTCGGGCGGCAGTACGGCGGCCAGCCGGTCAATGCGCTTGGTGAAGAAGAGGAACCGCAGGTCGTGGCGGATGCGCATCATCTCCCAGGCCTCGGCACGCCAGGCGTCGGCCTCCTCCAGCAGAAAATCCGATGTGAAGCAGGTGTAGACCATCTCGCCGGCGGGGACCTTGAACCGTCCGTCGCGGCTACGGCGCACCGG
>ERZ860009.239-NODE-239-length-29202-cov-1.663121_pt1 | contig 29202 bp, 32 predicted proteins | sample MGYA00510114_ERZ860009 | MGnify/ENA primary metagenome ERZ860009 (study PRJEB30046, sample SAMN00715177) | human gut metagenome | study: EMG produced TPA metagenomics assembly of the A metagenome-wide association study of gut microbiota in type 2... | reverse complement strand
AAAACCGATACATCCGGCAATCTCTTCGATGCTGTGATTGGTTGTGAGCAGCAGGTCACGCGCAGACGCCAGCCGAACTTCGTTCAGGTAAGCGATGGGAGATTTCCCGTACAGCTCTGCAAAACGGTGTGAAAGGTAATATTTTGAGAGACTGCAGTTTTCGGCAAGCGAATCTAGAGAGATCATGCTCTGGTAATTGTGCTCGATAAAGCGTTTTACCTTGTGGCATTCGCGGCTGCTGTTCTGCGCATCCACCACTTCATAGGATACATGGTCTTTCCGGCAGAAATATAAAATTAAAATATCCAGATAATGCTGGCAGATCTCTGCGTAGCGGTCCTGTTTGTTATGCATTTCCCGCAGGATATTTTCAAAACACTGGCGGATAAAAGGCGAGTTTGCAAAAGCCGGGACATGAATGTATTCCGGTTCTTTGTCAGTATTCAGTTTTAATCCTTCCACCCCGAGCACATAATAATCCAGTGGATTTTCCGGATCGGAAAACTCTGTGTGTGTTACCTGTGCACCGATCACGACAAGGCTGTTTGAGGAGACCGGAAGAGATTCATTTTCAATCAGCATGCGTCCGGTGCCGTCTTTAATAAAGAAGATTTCCGTAAAATGATGGCTGTGGGGAAACGAAGTCCAGTCATTTTCAAATTTGGATGCTGATATGGAAAGCAGGCGGAAATGGATTTCCGGCTGTACCTCATTATCCAGATTAAATTTGCGGTTGCTCATGGAAAATACAGTCCTTTCATGTTATAATTGCAATGATTTCCTGGTCAAAATGGAACGATGTTGTACTTAGTATACAATAAAAAAAACAAAATAACAAGATTTTTAAAATAAAGCAAGAATTATAAAATATAGAGCAATATATGGATAGGAAAAAGAGATGGCGTACTATATAATAACAAATGTAGGGAAGGAAACATAAGAACTTATAGTAAAAAATAACAAAAATGGGAGGTTACTATGAAGAAAAAAATTTTATGTACAATGATGAGTATGGTAATGGTAGCATCTTTATTTGCAGGGTGCGGTACAGATTCAGGAACGGAGAATTCTGCGTCAGATAACAGCAAGACAGAAGAAACTGGACAGACAACATCAGATGATCCATATGCAGCTTATGCTGGAACAACAATCAGTGTAGCTGGATTGAGACAGGTTATGGTTCGCAAATGTGGCAGGAAGTGACAGATGCATTTACAGAAGAAACCGGAATTCAGGTAGAACTTACACAGATAAAAAATTGGAGGATGTAATTGGACCATCCATGCAGGGAGGCGAATACCCGGATGTTATTCATCTGGCCACGGGACGTGAAGCTGCGTTAACGGAACAGTTTATTAAGGGAAATATGATTACTGACATTACAGATGTCTTATCTATGAAAGTTCCGGGAGAAGATAAACTTGTTTCAGAGAAGATTGCAGGAGGATTTACAGATACATCATTGACGAATCCTTATGGTGATGGAAAGACATATCTTGCACCAATGTTTTATTCCCCATGTGGTCTGTTTTATAATGCAGGTCTTTTAGAAGAAAAAGGATGGGATGTTCCAACAACCTGGGATGAAATGTGGGAACTTGGAGATAAAGCAAAAGAAGAGGGAATTTATTTATTTACATATCCGACAACAGGATATTTTGATGCATTTTTCTATGCATTAATGTATGCCGCAGGCGGACCTGAATTCTTTGATAAGGCTACAAATTATGAAGAAGGTATCTGGGAAACACCAGAAGCACAGACATGTTTTGATATTGTTGCAAAGTTAGCTGAGTACACAAATCCTATTACACCGGCACAGGCAAATGATCAGGATTTTACACAAAACCAGCAGTTAGTACTTGATAATAAGGCAATTTTCATGCCAAATGGAACCTGGATTGTCGGTGAAATGGCAGATGCTCCTCGTGCAGATGGATTTAAGTGGGGTATGACAGCTCTTCCGGCGGTAAAAGCGGGAGGAGACAGTTATAGTTATACATGGTTTGAGCAGGCATGGATTCCTTCTGGTGCAGAACATCAGGATGCAGCAAAATTATTTATCTCATATTTATACAGTGATAAAGCATGTGAAATTTTTGCAAAAGCAGGAGCTATTCAGCCGGTATTAGGAATTGCAGATAAATTAGAAGGTGATAATGTCATGTTTTATTCTATCTATGATAATGGAGCAAAGGCAGCCATGGGCAATTTTGCATCATTTGAAGCAATTCCGGGTATTGAAGTACGTACTGTATTCTTTGACCCTGTAAACTCTTTGGTATCAGGAGATATGACAGAGCAGGAGTGGATTGATGGAATTATTTCGGCAAGTGACCAGATGCGGGCAAATTTGAAATAAGAGTTTTTAGTTTTCCTTAATGCTATAGTGGTAAAAATGAGTCGGCGGACAGGATTTTTGTCCGCCGAATTTTAAATAGTACGGTTTGTTTGAAAGGAACGTGAAAGTATGAAAAAAGCCAGAGGACGAAGCGGTTTTTTGGCGGTATGCATAGCACCAGCAGTAATTTTATTTTTTGTGTTTATGATATTGCCTACCTTAAATGTATTCAGGATGTCGTTATTTGAAAAAGGTGCATATTCACCGAATGAAACATTTGTTGGCCTGAAAAATTTTAAAACATTAATATCGGATACTAATTTTATAAGGTCCATGCAAAACATGATTTTACTTATTGTTGTTGTTACAATAGTTACCTTTGCATTTGCACTTGTTTTTGCAGGCATTCTGTCAAGAGAAAAAATCAGGGGACAGAATTTTTTCCGTATTATTTTTTATATTCCCAATATTTTATCGGTTGTAGTAATTGCAGGTATTTTTTCTGCAATTTATAAGCCGGAGAACGGAATGCTAAACAGTATTATCGGACTGTTTCATAAAATGGAGAACCCGATTTTGTGGAAAGGTGAATCGCTTGTGATCGTCAGTCTTATTATTGCAATGATCTGGCAGGCGATTGGTTACTATATGGTCATGTACATGGCATCTATGGCGAGTGTGCCGAAAAGCCTGTATGAAAGTGCCGGATTAGATGGTGCAGGCAGGCTCGTTCAGTTTTTTCAGATTACAATTCCGTTGATCTGGACTAATATTCGTACAACATTAACATTTTTTATTATTTCTACTATTAATATGGCATTTCTTTTTGTAAAAGCTATGACTTCAGGTGGCCCAAACGGAGCTTCTGAAGTGTCACTAAGCTATATGTATGGACAGAAGGATGCCGGATTATATGGATACAGTATGGCAATAGGTGTTGTAATATTTATTTTCTCGTTTGCATTGCTGCACTTGTAAATAAAGTTACAGAGCGTGAACCACTGGAGTTTTAAGGAGAGAAAATATGAGAGAGAAAAAGAATCCGAATTCTGCGGAACGGTTGTATAAATTTTTTATCTATTTAGTTTTAATAATGCTTGCAGTCAGTATTATTATTCCGGTGGCATGGGTGTTTATGGCATCCATTAAGCAAAATAAAGAGTTTTATGGAAATCCGTGGACTTTGCCGAAGGGTTTTTATTTTCAGAACTTTATTGATGCCTGGAATACAGCAAAAATGGGAGATTACATGTTAAACTCCGTATTGGTTACAGCTTTGGCACTTGTAATTCTTTTAATTGTTGCACTGCCGGCAGCTTACTGTTTGTCACGTTTTAAATTTAAAGGAAGCAAATCTTTAAATGCGGCTTTTATGGGTGGTCTTTTTATTAACGTGAATTATATTGTTGTTCCAATTTTTCTGATGCTGCGAGATGGAGACAATTGGCTGAAATCAGTAATTGGGAAAAGTTTTCTGTTAAATAATCTGGTCATACTTGCAATCGTATATGCTGCGACAGCACTTCCGTTTACAATTTATCTGTTGTCAGGGTATTTTTCAACATTGGCACATGATTATGAAGAGGCGGCATATATTGATGGAGCAGGTTATAGTACAACGATGTGGAAAATTATTTTCCCAATGGCAAAACCATCTATTATTACAGTAATCTTGTTTAATTTTCTTTCTTTTTGGAATGAATATATCATTTCCATGACACTAATGAGTTCGGCAAAGGGACCGAAAACGTTACCGGTAGGATTATTAAATCTGATGCAGGCACAGCAGTCAGCAGCACAGTATGGAATTATGTATGCAGGACTTGTAATAGTAATGCTTCCTACATTAATTTTATATATATGTGTTCAGAATAAACTGACACAGGGAATGACTGTTGGTGGTTTAAAGGGTTGATGAGAAGGGAGATTAAAATGGAATTTTGGAAAAAGCACACAAAATGCAGAATAATTTTAATGGCAGCTCTTTTTATTGCCGGAATAAGCCTGTCTGTTTTTGGATGGGGTATGACAGGAAAAATGACAGGTTTAGGAATTATGCTTATTGGAATTATCTGTTTATTAATGGCATTGTGGATTTATAATTGCCCTTTTGCAGAAAAGAAGAAAAGAAAGTAATTATATGGATGAAATAGAGTGAGGAAGAAAAATGAGTGAGAAAAATACAGGCCGTGTCACAATTCCTACAAATCTGGATGTGGTTCCAGAGACAATTGAGTTAATGAAACGCTGGGGTGCAGATGCAATCCGCGATTGTGACGGAACAGAATTCCCGGAAGAGCTGACAAAGACCGGGGCAAAGATTTATGCAACTTACTACACCACGAGAAAAGATAATGAGTGGGCGAAGGCAAACCCGGATGAGGTGCAGCAGTGTTATATTATGAGTGGATTTTATACGGCTGTTGAAAGCGAACTGCAAATTCCTCTGATGAAGGGGATTTCGGATGAGTTAATGCAGGTCAATACAAGAGATGATATTAAACGATGGTGGGAGGTTGTTGACCGTTCCACAGGTCAGGTGGTATCGACCAAACAGTGGGAATATAATGAGGAGTCAGGGTGCGTCTGTATTCATGAGGCAGAACCGTTTCATGAATATACAGTAAGCTTTCTGGCATATATTATCTGGGATCCGGTACATATGTACAATGCGGTGACAAATGACTGGAAAGATTTCGAACATCAGATTACGTTTGACGTAAGACAGCCGAAAACACATAAATATTCCATGGAGCGTCTGCGCAAGTTCTGTGCAGAGCATCCATATGTCAATGTCATCCGCTATACGACGTTTTTCCATCAGTTTACATTGATGTTTGACGAGTTAAAGCGGGAAAAATATGTGGACTGGTATGGTTATTCCGCGTCAGTAAGCCCTTATATTTTAGAGCAGTTTGAAAAAGAAATGGGTTATAAATTCCGCCCGGAATATATCATTGACCAGGGATATTATAACAATCAGTACCGTGTACCTGGTAAAGAATATAAGGATTTTCAGGCATTCCAGCGCAGGGAAGTTGCAAAGCTTGCAAAAGAGATGGTTGACATCACACATGAATGCGGCAAAGAGGCAATGATGTTTTTGGGGGATCACTGGATCGGAACAGAACCATTCATGGAAGAGTTTGCAACGATCGGTCTTGACGCAGTGGTAGGAAGCGTTGGAAACGGAAGTACACTTCGTCTGATCTCTGATATTGAAGGTGTAAAATATACAGAAGGAAGATTCCTTCCATACTTTTTCCCGGACACCTTCCATGAGGGCGGAGATCCTGTCAAGGAAGCAAAGGAAAACTGGGTGACAGCACGCCGTGCCATCTTAAGAAAACCAATCGACCGTATCGGATATGGCGGATATTTAAAGCTTGCATTAGATTTCCCGGAGTTTTTGGACTATGTGGAGAGCGTGTGCAATGAATTCCGTGAACTGTATGAGAATGCAAAAGGAGCAACACCGTACTGTGTGAAGAAGGTTGCTGTTTTAAACAGCTGGGGCAAAATCCGCAGCTGGGGCTGCCATATGGTACACCATGCCTTATATCAGAAACAGAATTACAGTTATGCGGGAATTATCGAGGCGTTAAGCGGCGCACCGTTTGATGTGAAATTTATTTCCTTTGATGATATTTTAAAGGATAAGGATATATTAAAGGATATTGATGTCATTATCAATGTCGGGGACGGGGATACGGCACACACCGGCGGGGCAGTCTGGGAGAATGCAGTTATTTCCGCAGCCATTCGTGAATTTGTCTACCGGGGCGGTGGATTTATCGGTGTCGGGGAACCGGCAGGACACCAGTATCAGGGACATTATCTGCAGCTTGCCGATTTAATTGGTGTGGAAAAAGAAACCGGATTTACCTTAAACTACGATAAGTATAACTGGGAAGAACACAAAAATCACTTTATTCTTGCAGATACAACAAAGCCTGTTGACTTCGGAGAGGGCAAGAAGAATATGTTTGCGTATGAGGGAACAGAAATTCTGGTACAGAGGGACAAAGAAGTTCAGATGGCTGTGCATGAATTTGGCGAGGGCCGTTCGGTCTATATCAGTGGACTGCCATATAGCTTTGAGAACAGCAGAATTCTTTATCGAAGCATTTTGTGGAGTACACATGGCGAAAGTTTATTACATCAGTGGTTTAGTACAAATTTCAATGTGGAAGTACATGCATATGTAAAAAATGGCAAATTCTGTGTTGTAAATAATACCTACGAGCCACAGAATACGGTTATCTATCGCGGCGATGGAAGCAGTTTTGCGTTGAAAATAGAGGCAAATGAGATTAAATGGTACGCTGTTTAATCAGGAGGTATAAAGAATATGAAGAAACCTGTACTTGTAATTATGGCAGCCGGAATGGGAAGCCGTTACGGTGGAATGAAACAGATTGATCCAGTAGATGAATATGGACATATTATTGTTGATTTTTCTATTTATGATGCTTATCTTGCAGGATTTGAAGAGGTTATTTTTGTAATAAAAAGAGAGAATGCGGAAGATTTTCATAATGTCATAGGGAATCGTATAGAAAAGATTATGAAAGTAAGATATGCATTTCAGGAGCTGGAAAATCTGCCGGAGGGATTTGAAGTTCCGGCCGGAAGAGTAAAGCCATGGGGAACTGCGCATGCAATTTTAAGCTGTAAAGATATGATTGACGGACCATTTGCAGTGATTAATGCAGACGACTATTATGGAAGAGAAGCATTTAAGCAGATTTATGATTATCTGAGTGTGCATGAAGATAATGAAAAGTATCAGTATGCAATGGTAGGATATCAGTTGAAAAATACTTTGACGGAGAATGGAAGTGTGGCAAGAGGTGTCTGTGAGATTGATGGTGCTGGAAAACTTGTCAGTGTAATAGAACATACAACGATTGTAAAACGTGGAGAGAATGCCGCATATACGGAAGATGATGGAAAAAGTTATACGGAATTGGCAGGAGATACGATTGTTTCGATGAATTTATGGGGATTTAGCAAGGGATTTTTGTCAGAAGTTGAGTATGGATTTCGTGATTTTCTGCAGGAGGGGCTGCAACATAATCCACTGAAATGTGAATATTATCTTCCGTCAGTTGTCAGCAGACTGTTAGATAACAATAAGGCAGAAGTAAAAGTTCTTCTTACAACAGAAAAGTGGTATGGAGTTACCTACAGGAAAGACAAACCAATGGTTATGACTGCATTGAAAAAGCTGGAAGAGAATAATTTTTATCCAAAACAGCTCTGCGGAAAATTAGAAGTGGCTGCAAATTTCTGTTTTGAAGGTGTATATAAAGAAGAAATTCCATGGGGAAATGGACATATTAATAATACTTACCGTGTTACATTTGAAAATGAACAAGGAGTAAAAAGGCATTATATTTTACAGCAGATGAACAAGAGTATTTTTAAAAACCCGGTTGAATTAATGGAAAATATCGTTGGAGTCACTGAATTTTTAAAAAGAAAAATTTCAGCTAACGGTGGAAATCCAGAGCGGGAGACATTAAATGTCATTCCGGCAAAAGACGGGAAACCCTATTATGTGGACTCAGAAGGTGAGTATTGGAGAGCTTATGTATTCATTGAAAATACCGTAAGCTATGATTTGATAGATAATCCTGAAATACTTTATGAGGGCGGTCTGGCATTTGGCAGATTTCAAAGTATGTTAGCGGATTATCCGGCGAAAACACTTCATGAGACAATTCCGGGATTTCATGATACCAGAGAAAGATTTGAGAGATTTAAAAAGGCGTGGAAGAGGATGTGTGCGGTAGAGCGGATTTAGTCCGGGAGGAAATTCAGTTTGTATTGGACAGGGAAGAAATTGTGGACTGCTTTCAGGATTTGTTGAGAAGTGGAAAAATCAGCTTTCGTGTGACACACAACGACACAAAAATTAATAATATCCTCATGGATAAGGATACCAAAAAAGGAATATGCGTGATTGACCTGGACACTGTAATGCCTGGGGCAGCCATGAATGATTTTGGAGATGCGGTGCGGATTGGAGCAAGTACAGCATTAGAGGATGAACAAAATCTGGATAAAGTGTGGTTCAACTTAGAACTTTTTGAAGCATGTGCGAATGGCTTTATAGAGGGATGTGGTGGAAAACTTTCACAGGAAGAGATAAAGCTGCTTCCGATGGGCGCTAGGCTTATGACCTATGAATGTGGAATGAGGTTTCTTATGGATTATATTCAGGGAGACATTTATTTTAAAATTCACAGACCGGGGCAGAATTTGGACCGGGCAAGGACACAGTTTAAACTTGTCTCTGATATGGAACATAAGTGGAAAGTAATGGAGAATATTGTGAAGAAGTATATGTAAGACAAAACAGTGGCATTGACAATTTTCAATGCTTAAAAGGCGTCAGTTCCGGAAATACCGGACTGACGCCTTGATTGCATTAAACGTTTGTATTTGATTCTTCTTCGCCCAAGAAATCTACAGGTTTATAATCCTGCAGTTTGGCCAGAAAACCTTTTTCTGCGAGTTCATTTTGAATATCATCTAAAATCTCTTCGGATTCAGCTTCAATTGTATGGTAATGATAACCACCGGTTACATTCTTAAGAAGGCTGGAACTTCCGGTAGAGAGTCCTTCTAAAAATTTCTTGACATCGCGTCTTGTACGGATATTCATATCTGCCCGGACAACACCATAAACCACAGCGCAGTCTTTTCAAGTACAACTTAAAAACAGGATCATTGCTTAGAAGTAAATATAATCATTCTCGTCCACATATTTACCACAATGTGGACAATATCGATTACAACCTGTTTTAAGAAAACTACCACAATGAGGACATCTTCTGAACACAGCAATAAAAATTATCGTTCCAACAAGTTCCACTAACCCGGCTCCTAATATTATCAATCCTATCATAGTTCCTGTGCAAATACCTATGATCACAAGAAGTAAACCTATGACCGTAAATATAACGGATAATCTTGTCACAATTTTAAGTGGAATACGGTGCATTTCAATCATCTCCATTCTTCCAATTCTGTGGTGTATATCCTTTATAGAACCATTTGTTTAAGCAGAAAAATTCAAAATTAAATCCGTGATATCAGAAATTGTATCTGATAAAGTGCCATTAATAGTGTATGACTTGGTATCCTGATAGATAGTTAATTGACGACATAATATTTTTTAAAAAATATATTTAATTCCATACTAGTATATTTGTATAGAAAAAGCAATAGAATTGGTGCAATTGGTGTGAACTGCAAAATATTGGCTTTAAACGACAGAACAAAAAGAGAGGGAAGAACAGCATTTTTATGTATATATGATATAATGAAAGCAGTATATTAGAAAAATGGGAAAATAAATATGATTGAGAAAATTTCGTATTATTTGGCAAAAAAAATATACATGTGTTCTGAAGCAGATGTTACCTGTGTAGTTGATGAGAAAAATGAAGATGTTCAGGTACTTCAGTATGGCATCGAATGCATGATAAATATGAGTATTCCCTTTATGGTTATATTTGTGTGTGCATGGTATTTTAAAATGTTGATCCCAATGTTGATTTGGTGTGTGATGTTTTTAATGCTTCGGAATTATATTGGAGGATATCATGCAAAAACGCATTTCCGATGTATTTTGTATAGCAGTGTTTATGGAGTTATAGCAATGTATGGAATAATCTGGTTGGTGGTTGTTCCCCTGACAGTAAAATTGATTGTATGTGGCGGTCTGTTATTGATTAATATTTTTACAGGACCTGTCATTCATGATGAAAACTTGAAAGGTTATAAGAGAAACTATTGTAAAATCGGTGTTGTTATATTAGCAGGTGGAGTAGTTTGCGCGGTATTTTTAAACCTTGGCAATACAAAATTAGGGAATGCTGTTTTTATGGGGATAATTTCTGCCGAGTTTTTATATGGAATAGATTTGTTAATAAATGGGAAAAAGATAAAGATGTATAATGAGATGAATTAGGAGAAAAATGAGAATGAAAAAATATCTTGGAACAATTTTTTTAATATTTGGTTTTTTGGAAATTATAGTATTGAGTGCAATTTCAACTTTTGACAGGGTAATGTATGAAGATACAAATCATTTTATTGGATTTATAAATAATTATGGGTTGTGGCCATTTCTAATAGGTTCTGTAATAGTACTATTTTGCGGAGTGGTTTTGATAGTGTTAGAATATAGTAAAAGATAGTGAAATAAAGGATATTTTATCAAATGCCAGAAGTGTCAGTTAAGATAAAGAGTTTACTTTGATTGACATTCTGGCATTTAAAATTAAGGTATTTAAGTATGTAATTACAAAGTTTTTACGGTATATCCGTAATTTTTTAATTGTTCATAGACCTGACTATTTTGGGGAGCATAGATAATTCCGGTAAAATTTCCAAAAGAATCTTTTTCAATTGTGCAATTTCCGTTTTCTATCGAAATTGATGTTAAAGAAGGATTATCATAAAAAGCCACATGACCAATTTTATTGACAGAAGCTGGAATGTATACTGTTTTGATAGCCTCGCACCATGAAAAACATCCTTCTTCAATTTCGGATACTTTATAACCAGCAAGTTCATTGGGAATACGCAGATCTACAGGTGTCGAATTGCTTGGTAGATAGGAAACAAGATCTGCATAATTTTGCGCACGAATTCTGTAATTATAATTTTCGGCATTTTGAAGCAGATCGTTGGTAGTCATTTCATTTTTTGAAACAGAAAAAGACTGCGGAAAATAAAATTTTAACAATTGGTTGCAACCACAAGAGAGTAAGATCATGCCAATAATAAGAATAGAAAATATCCAAAAAACGATGCGATGATTAATTTTTATCATAAAGGTTTCCTTCTTTCATTTCAAGAATCCGGTCACAGAGACTGGTAATATTCTGATGATCATGTGTGGCAATTATAATACAGCAATTCTTCTTTTTTAAATCTTCCAGAATGGCTTTCAGACACCCAATGGTATCCGTATCCAGCGCATTGGTTGGTTCGTCTAAGAGAAGTAATTGTGGGTTTTCAAAAATTGCCTGCGCAATATTAAGCTTTTGTTTCATCCCTAGAGAGAATTTTTTTACTTTTTCATTGCTTTGAAGGTTTATTTTCCGGAGTGCGTCCTGAATGTCGGAAGTGGTGGCATAATGGTTGATTTTATTTAATTCTTCCAGATTTTCGAATGCAGTTAACTGGGGTTGTAATTCCATGTTTTCTATAATTAGTCCCATATGGTCAGGAAAAGAGATTTCTTTATGTAACGTTTTCCCATTAATTATGATTGAGCCGGAAGTCGGGAAAACCAGACCGGATATGATACGGAGTAACATTGTTTTTCCGGAACCGTTAATGCCATAAATACCGTAAATTTTTCCGGCCTCAAATGTGTAAGAAATATCATTTAGTACGGCTTTCTTTTTAAATTTTTTTGAGATGTGTTCTAATTGAATCATACAAAGTCCTTTCTTTTTATTTGTAAATAAAGTAAAAAATACAGCATCATGATAAAAATGATTTTGATTGCAGGTGTGCAATACCATGGAAATATAAGGTAAGCAATTTTGCGGAATGGATGGATGAAAACCATACATTCGGATATCAGGCAATAAATCGAGAGAAATAAAATGGTGGTCGTTTCAGATACACATAAGCGGAGTAAAAGAACCCACTGAAACAACAGATACAGGTTTAAAAAAGTACCAAATAAATGCATTATGATGGTCACGCTATTTTGCATAAAACATTCAAAATATAATAATACATTCCCACAAAAATATATAGAGCAAGTAATAAAAACTAATATAATACCGGAAAGATGTAATTTATTGATTAAAATATTCCGTGATTTTAAGCGAGGAATAATAAAACTCCCGTAATAATACAAAAAATCGGTATCATAAACAGAAAAATATAAAATTGCACTTATAGGAAGAAGCCATTGGGCACAAACATCTAAAAAAGATGTGGCGTGTGATGGCAGTTGGTAAGCAAACATAAATGCAGTGTCGGGTAAAATACTGATATATTTAAAATGTAATAATTGTAAAATAAAAAACGGCAAAAGAAATCGAATACAATTTTTAAGTGCTTTCATTCATAAAACTCCTTCTTCTTATTTGTTTGCAAATATACCAGATACAAAAGAAGGGCAAGAAATGTAAGCCGAAGCAAGTCATAAAAGCATACAATAACAGACTGGTGGTGCGCCATATAGTGAATGGCTACCAGGCAATTCCGAAGAGGAAGGAAATAACTGTTGCTTATTTTGTAAAGAAAAATCTGCGTGCAGCATAAAAGACATACTCCAAGTGAAGCGTACAGGGTAGGAATGTAGTTGTTTAATATTTGCTGAATGCAAAAGATTCCCATACAATACAAAAAATCCGCAATCCACTGAAAGAAAAAAATATAAAAAATGGGAAAAAAATTCAAATAACGAAATCCGATCTGTGTAAACAGATAGATTCCTCCCGAAAGTATGTGAAGGGCAGCAAATAGCAAAGTAAAACAAAGCACTGTCCAGTATTGGTATCGGAAATACTGGTATCGTGTCTGGTATCTGCAGACAAAGTAGCTAGTTTGCGGAGCCATCATCCGGGGAAGATAAACCAGATATACAAAAGGAATAATAATTGCATAAGCATGCAAAAAGTAAAAATCACCTGAGAAAAAGGAGGCCATATAAGAAGAAAATGTAATCAGGTTTTTATGATACATATGACCTGATTTCGCATATACAAGAGCCACTGTGACATAAAAAAACAAAAAAGTAAAAACTGTTGTGATACATTTCTTATTCATAGACACTCCTTCTGGTCAGAATACAGATGTATAGGATTGCTGGCACGAAAAATAATAAAAGTCCTGAAGCTGTTTCTGTAAGGGTAGAATTAATTTGAAACGGCTGGAAAATTAAAAGCAGGGAGCCGGGTTTTAAAATTTCAATCAGCCAGAAAAATATACTTACAAAATATACCGTTTTTCGGTTGCGGAAATAAAAGGATGTTGCACAACAAAACATACCCATAATGCCATAGATAATACTTGTGATCAGAATATGTACAAAATTGTTTAACAAAGGATGGTTAGTCCAAAACATTGTAAAAACATTTAAAGCAGAAATTTCAGATGGATTGTATTTCCCACCACGAAACATCAAGTGAACACAGAGTAGATTCAGGGAAAGAGAAAGAAAAACCAATACGGACAGCAATATAAAATTTTTTATAAGAAGACGGTAAATCATTTTTCTCTTTCCAATCCGGCTGATCAGGATATTATCATAACCCCGTTCCTGATCCATCAAACAATCATTGGAGGAAATTACCAGACAGTACAATGGAATCAGCCATAAGTAAAGACCTTGAAAGATATGTCCGATACCAACGCTGTTTCCGCATAAAAAGAAAGCACAATCCGGCTGATAGGCATAGTTTCCCGGAATAATCTGATATATGTACCACCAGGATTCCAGAAATGGAAGAATAAAAATCCATAGCAGAACCATAACGGTGGATAAAGTGCTGAGATTTCGTTTGATTAAAAATCGTAACATAAGTGCTCCTTTTCCCCGAAAGATATGATATTCTTTCGGGGGAATTGTTAATTGGCAATATAATATACACTAGAATATATTAAATTTTACAATAGCATATTTATATAAAAAAACAATAGAATTGGCGCGAAATACAAAATATTGGCTTTAAACGACATTGAAATTAAGGATTCAATTTCCTTTTTATTCTGCATTTATGGTACAATTGTAGTCAGGTGGAGGTGCTGACTTTGTGGAATATATGGGAATTTCTTATTATTTTATTTGAATCATTTTTGTTTTTCTTATTTATGAATAGAAAGTTGGATCTCAAAAAGAGAATTTTTAAATGGCAATGGTGTGCATGGTTACTGTTTTCTATCATTTTATTTTTTTTAAATCAGATGAAAGTATCAATATTTTATACTGTGTTTTACGGTATAATAGTGCATTTTTTAATTACAATGATTTTTACAAATTCTTCTCTTTTTTCACAGTTTTTTTATGTTATATTGTATTCGATCTATGCGTTGCTTGCAGATGTAGTGTCTGCAATGCTTCCAGTGGTTCTTTTTCACGAAAATATCAATCGCGTTTTATCGGGAGGCTGGGTTCGGGCGGTTTTTACATTGGTTTACCTGATCCTGCTTGGGGTGTTGATCGGATTGACGATAATGATTGGAAAACAAAATATCTGCCTGCGGACAAAGGAAAAGCTGATTTTTATAGGAATTGCGTTGTTGTGTGTGGCAATCGAGCAAATAGACATGATTGCTGTAGTAAGAGCATTACAGCAATCCCGGGGAAACGATTTTTTCATGCTTGTGACAATTTTTGTCTTTGTGTTATTCCTGTTTATGATTATGCTGTTATTTATTTATAATCTGGGTGTGGAAAGAGAAAAAAATAATAAACTGCTGGAAGAGAATCTGCTGTCACATATGGAATCACAGCAGTACGAGCAGATTCTTGCTTCGGTCAAAGAGCTGCGTATAATGAAGCATGATGTAAAAAATCATCTGGATGTGTTGCAGACGCTTTTGGAAGGGAACCATACCGGACAGGCCGTTGACTATATGCGGCAGATCACAGCAGACCTGAATAAGGTGCATTATACGCTTTCCAGTGGAAATACAACGGTTGACTGTATCGTCAGCAATAAGCAAAGCATGGCGGAAAATGTTGGGGTTCTTACAGAAAATATCATATATTTACCCGAAGAGATTCCATTAAGTGATGTAGAGATTTGTTCCTTGCTGGGGAATCTCTACGATAATGCAATTGAGGGATGCATGCGGGCAGAAAGTAAGAGAATATGGTTGTATATGAAGCCATTTCATAATATGCTGTCAATAAAAATTGTCAATACTTCGGATGGGGATTACAGATCTGATTCTGAGAATGAATTATTGAGCACAAAAGCAGGGAAAGGCAATCAAAATGGAATGGAACATGGAATTGGATTGAAGCGCATACGGGAAATTGTAGAGAGACATTTCGGAATCATGGAAATATTGCCGGAAAAAGAAATGTTTTCCGTAAATATTTTGATTCCGTTGTATCAGGGAGAGCAGCAGACATGAATTTGAAAATTGCAGTTTTGGAAGATAAAGAAAACGATTACCGCATATTGGAGTCGGCTCTGAAAATTTGGAGTGAGGGTAGCGGAAACCGAATCGAATTATTCTGGTATCAGACCGGAAATGAAATGCTAAAGTCTTTTGAACAGAATGGTTTTGATATTTTGTTTTCAGACATTGAATTAGAAGAAAACGAAACAGGACTTACATTTTGTGGAAGATTGAGGGAACTGGGATATTCTGGAGAGATATTTTTCTTACAGCTTTTCGGGAGTATGTCTTTCGTGGTTATGATGTGAGGGCACTTCATTATCTGTTAAAACCAATCACACAGGAAACCTTATCCGGATGCATGGACAAATATCTTACAATCCATGCAGGTGATTTTTATTACTTCCATAAAGAAAATGATATTGTTAAAATCCGATATTATGATATGATTTTGATTCGGAAGGAAAAACATGATGCGGTAATTCAAATGAAAAATATGGCATATGCGGAGAGGGTTTCCCTTGGGGAGATGGAGAAACGATTGCCTCCGCAATTTGTTCGTTGTCATAAATCATATATTATAAATATCATGTATGTGGATTCTATAGTTGGAAGCCTGATTTACATGGCGGATGGAACGCAGATTGTGGCAGGACGAAAATATCTGGTAGATGTAAGAAAAGAACTGCTTGCGTTTGCACAGAAATAAAATTTAATAATATAATGTTTGGAGTCGGTAGTTATATTACTGCAAGTACATAGATGACAGAAGTGTTATTAATGTAATTTTACTTTAGGTTTCGGGATAACCTGCCGATACATGTTATAGCGTAAAATGTAATGGTACGGAGGCAATACATGCAGGTTGAGCAGAAAAATATATGGGAAGATGTAACGCGGAATGCAAAACGCGATAACAGTAACAGGGCAATTGCGGCTTATCAGGCAAATATCCGGATGCCGGAGCGGTTGTAGCTTTTGGCGGACAGGAAGCCTATGTGCAGCAGAAAACTGCGGTGTCCGAGGCTGGAAATATCGATATGGCAACGTATTCCAACCCGGCAAAGCAGGGGCAGGAAGAAAAGACAGTAGCGGAAAAAATTGCAGGGCAGGAGATTTCTTCGGGACAGGCGCGCAGCAACGAAATCGCTGTAGTGGCAAATACCACTTCCACAGAAGATTTAAAGAAGATGAAGAGGACGGATTTTCCATTTCCGATGCAGACAGCCATACCATTATTACCGTGACAGACAAGATTAAAGCGGCACTGGCAAAAGCCGGAGTGGATGTGTCTTCCATGGGCGGAACACTCACAAAGGAACAGTTAGAGGAGATCACCGGAAGTCCGGTTGTGACGCAGCAGATCATGGACTCTCTTGCGGCAAACGACCTGCCGGCGACGGAGGAAAATGTGCAGGACAGTGCGGAGGCACTGGCACAGGCTGCCTCGATTCCGGAAATCACGAAACAGGCGATGAGTTATCTTCTGAAAAATGATATGGAGCCGACCATCCGCAATCTGTATCTGTCCAATTACAGCAGCAGCGCAGAAAATATTGTGGAGCCGGAGCAGAGCGGAATTGATTTTGAGTCCCTGATGCCGCAGATTCGTGAGTTATTGCAGAAGCAGGCCTTTCCGATGACGAACATGCGGTGGACAACAGCAAGTGGCTGGTGGCAAACCAGATTCCCCTTACACCGGAAAATCTGCAGTATCTGACAGATCTGCAGGGATTATCGGACGATCTGCAGACCGATCATATAGACTGGGACCAGATCGTGGATTCCATGGCGAAGGCAATTGCGGCAGGAAAGCGTCCGGCAGATGCTTCCATGATTACTGCACGCAGACAGATGGAGGAAGCACGTCTGGTAATGACCAGTGAGGCATCCGTGGCGATGGAAAAAGCAGGCGTAGAGATGGATCTGACACCGCTGGCGGATCTGGTCGAGGATTTAAAATCTCAGGAGAGAGAATACTATAAAGACCTGCTTGCCGGTGCCGGAGTTGAGCCAAGTGAAAAAAATGTGGATCTTATGGCAGAAACCATGGATGTGTTTGCCGAACTGAAACAGCAGCCGGCATATGTAATCGGGCAGGTGGATGCGGATGATTCCGTTCAGGAGATTCATGATGCCGGAGCGCAGATGCAGCGCGCATTTGCACAGGCAAATGAAAGTTATGAAACACTGATGACTGCTCCGCGCAGTGACATGGGGGATTCCATAACAAAAGCATTTTCCAATGTGGACGATATTTTACAGGATCTGCAGCTGGATACAAGTGAAACAAACCGCCGTGCAGTGCGGATACTGGCATATAACAATACCGAAATTACACCGGAAAATATTATGGAAGTAAAAGCACTGGATGAGCAGATGCAGCGTGCGTTTTCTAATATGAAACCGGCAGTAACGCTGGAAATGATCCGCCGTGGGGAAAATCCACTGGATATGAATATGGAGCAGCTGAATCAGGTGGCACAGGAGATTCAGCAGGAGAACGGAACAAAGGAGCAGGAACGGTTTAGCAAATATCTGTGGAAACTGGAGCAGAATCATGAGATTTCTGAGGAAGAGCGCAGCAGTTATATCGGCATTTACCGTCTGATCGCACAGGTGGAAAAAGGAGATGGGGCAGCACTTGGATTTCTGATGAATCAGGGATCGGACGTGACGATGCGAAACCTTTTGCGTGCTGGCGTTCAGAAAAAAAGAGTGGTCTGGATTATCAGGTGGACGATGATTTTGATGGAGTTGACAGCACAGCAGAAGGTCCGAAAATTGACGAGCAGATCTCGGCTGCGTTCCAGCAGAATTGTCTGCGCGATGTGATGGAACATATTTCACCGGAAAAACTTTCCCGTCTGGGAGAAGAAAAGTGGCAGAATATGTCTCCGGAACAACTGGCAGAGGCACTCCGGCAGATGGATGAATCCGTTGGGGAACAGGAAGCGGAAAAAAGCTATCGGCAGGAGCAGCTTGCGCAGTATCAGCAGCTTGCAGAAACACCGGAAGACGTATATACCTATCTGGAGCGGTATGATATTCCAAACAGTATGATAAATGTCATGGCAGCATCGGAAATGCTGCGCAAACCAAACCGGATGATGGAGCGGTTGTTTCAGCAAGATCATGTTTCCAAAGATTCCATGACAGAGATTGCAGAGATGAAAGAGCAGGTACTTGAACAGTTTTCAAAAGCCCTTGAGAATCCTTCGGATCTTGCAGATGCCATGGAGACGCTTGCGGATGTGGCAGAGCATGTGATGGATACGATGATCGTAGAAGATCCGGATGTCCGCACGATTGATATCCGGGAAATGCGCCAGATGACCGCACAGTTTCAGATTGGTGCGAAACAATCGCAGGAAGAATGTTATGTGATTCCGATGCAGACAGGAGATTCTGTCACCGGGGTTTCTTTAAAAATCGTAAGAGGAAAAAAGAAAAAGGGTCTTGTGGATATTTTTCTGGATGGAGAAAAGGCAGGAAAGATTACGGCATCTTTTCAGGTAAAATCAGACCGTATTTCTGGAACAATTGTGACAGGCAGCGAAGAGACCGCAAAACAGATCGAAGAACACCTGCAGGAACTGCAGGATGCCATGCAGGAACCGGCAGATATCCATGTTGCATATACACCGGATCTTTCTTTGTCGCAGTTTGAGATGTCCGGAATCCGGAGGGAAAGTGAAATGAAAGAGCAGGGAGAACTGGAGGAAGACCGTTCCAATCAGGTACAGACAACGCGGTTGTATCATACAGCGGAAGTTTTTATTAATTCCATAAAATCCCTTTTGACAAAAAAAAAGATCTGTAGTAGGATAGTGCGGAAACCAGATTACAGGTGGTTTCACGATAAGAATGAAAATATACAGGATCTGGAAGGAGAATGGCGAATGAAAAAGAAAATTGTGGCAATGATACTGGTGCTTGCCTGTGTGACAGGAATATATGCACCGGAAAATGCATGGGAAGCACCGGTGACGGTAGAAGCATCCACGCAGAAAGGGAAGAAAACCCCATCCATACAAAAAGTATACAATGCTGTAAAGAAAGCGTATGGGGATGATTATATCCCAAGTGAAAAAGTATCAAAGAAAGAATTGAAGGAACGCTACGGAATTTCTTCCAAATGGTACAGTGCTGCGATTGCGGAGGTGCCGATGATCAGCGCAAATGCAGACACACTGGTTATTGTAAAAGCAAAGAATGCAGCTTCCAAAAAGAAAATCCGGTCGGCATTAAAAAAATACAGGGAGGAACTGATACAGGATACCTGTCAGTACCCGATGAACCAGTTAAAGATTCAGGCTTCCAAAGTTTATGTAAAAGGAAACTATGTATGCTTTATCATGCTTGGAACAATCAGCAACAAGCAGGAGGAACAGTCCGAGGACAAAGTGATTGCTGCATATAAAAAGCAGAATGAAAAGGCCGTAAAAGCCATCAATAAACTGTACAAATAGAGAAAATTATGATACGGATATTCAAACGGCTGCCGGGTGTGATTTTTATGGTGCTTCTCCTCGGCCTGGCAGGAAAAGAAGCACTGTCGCATCAGAGAACCTATTCTCCGGTTGAAAAAAGAGAACTTCAGACACGCCCGGAAATAAGTATAACGAAAGTTCTGGATGGAAGATTCCAGAAAAAATATGAATCGTATCTGCGGGATCAGTTTCCCGGAAGGGATCATTGGGTTTCGTTCCAGACAGACATGGAATTGTTTATGGGCAAAAATGAAATTCATAATGTTTACATCGGAAAGAACCATTACCTTTTGGAACACTATACAGAAAAAGAGTTTGATCCGCAGCAGATTTCCAAAAATCTGCAGGCTCTGGAGAAGTTTGTCGGAAAAGCAAAACAGAACGCGGATGTCCATGTGATGATGGTGCCGACAAAGTCGTGGGTACTCCGGGAAAAACTTCCGGCATTTGCCCCTCATTATAAGGAGCAGAAGTTTTATGATGCATTGCAGCAGAAATTGGAAAAAGAGGATGTACTGATTTCCGTGGAGCCCGTACTGGATGCACATAAAGAGGAAGAAATCTATTACCGGACAGACCATCACTGGACGACGCTGGGAGCATGGTATGCCTATGAACAATACACAAAGGCGGTTGGTGGAGATCTTCAGAGGGCACAGGGGAAAAAGAAGTTCCGTTGCATCAGTAAAGATTTCTATGGAACAACTTATGCAAAAATAAATTATGCCAGACAGGCAGACAAAATTGAAATTTATGAGCCGGCGGATAAACTGCGTGTTGTTTATAATATGGGAGAAAAGAAGACAAAGACACTGTATGATGTTTCCTTCCTGAAAACAGCAGACCAGTACAGCGTTTTTACCGGTGGGAATCAGGCAGTGCTTGAGATTACCGGGGGAATAAAGAACGGAAAAACGCTGCTTTTGATCAAGGATTCTTTTGCGAACAGTATCCTTCCTTTTCTGGCAGAAGATTATGAAAAACTTGTCGTTGTGGATCTTCGCCAGCTGAATGTAAGCGGAGACCGGCTTTTGGAAATGTTTTCACCTACCGATATACTGATTCTTTACAACAGTGCACAGTTTGCACAGGATAAAGAGTTTGAGATCAAGTGTAACTAGTATATCGTTTCGTAAAGAAACGGATTAGGTGGCAGTATCCGGTACGTCCTTTCCGCTTTCCAGATAGGTTATGGCACCGAGGTAAACGGCGCGGACCAGTTTTTCCTGATAGGCATCTGTGACCAGCAGAGCTGCTTCCGTTTCATTGCTCAGAAACCCACATTCGACAATTATGATCGGTGTGGGTGTTTTTTTTAATATGTAGTAGTCGTTGTTGGATTTACAGACCCTTGGCTTTGGAGGATTAAGGCTGTTGTTTAGGGTATCCTGCATTACTGAGGCAATTGCAGAACTTTCCGCAGACTGTTCGAAGTAAAACACCTGTGGACCGGAGACTGAGGCATCCGGAGAACTGTTCTGATGGATGCTGATGGTCATAACCGGATTGGTATCTGTGATCAGTTTTACGCGGTTTCGCAGATCTTCTACTTTTACACTGCGCGAGTTTTCATCTGCAGGAACGGTATCATCACTTCGCGTGAGTACAACCTTATATCCTTTGTTTTCAAACAGGGTTTTGAGTTTTAGCACAATAGACAGGTTGATGTCTTTTTCCAGAGCATCGTTACAGCCAACTTTTCCAGGATCGCTTCCTCCATGTCCGGCATCAAGAACGATACAGGTTTTGGAGGAAGCCGCATGTCTGGAAGATGTCAGTGCAGCTGATGCACGCGCAAGTAAGAAAGCACTTATAAACAGACAGGCAACCATAAGAATTTCAAATTTCTTTTTCATAGAACCTGCTTTATGGAATTATTTATTCCTATATATATGCAGGTAAGTCAGTGGATATACCTGGTAACGGTATCCCAGATATCACTCGTTTCAAATCCGAGTTTCCAGAAGGATGCACCGGCAAGCTTCTTTTCTTCAACCAGTTTCAACCGGCATTCTGCGGAGGCGGAGTCTTCCAGCCATACCTTATAGGTGGTGTCATTATCTGTAAATTCCGAATAGTTCTGTCCACAGTCATCCTGCCATGTTTTGGTTGCACCATGTGTGGCGAGAAAATCGTTTGCAGCTTTCATGCCATAAATTTTTGAGGGAATTTTGGCACCGGCTGTTGTGTCATCGGAACTGCTCTCGGATGGGATTTCCCATACACGCGTATAAAATGGCATTCCAAGAATTACCTGATCGGCAGGAACCTCTTTTAAAGTATCGCTTACACCCTGGGTTACCCAGCTTAAAGAGGCAACAGACCCGGCTTCGGGGCTTCCGGCATAATGTTCATCGTATCCCATAATCACAACATAATCTGCAAAATTTGCCTGTTCTTTTCGGTTATAAAAGGAAGTATGTGACATCGGAACGTAATTGTCTACAGAAAGAACAACCCCATTGTTTTTGCACTTGATGGAAAGCTCCCGGATGAATTCAATAAATGCATCCCCGACTTTCTCCCCGTTCATACTTTCAAAGTCTACGTTGATTCCATCCAGATTGTATTGAATCGCCATGGAAACAATCTGGTTTACCAGATTCTGTCTCTTAGAGGTATGGGTCAGGACTTCTGTTGTATCGACATTTTTATTTTCCAGATTGCTGACAAGCGCCCAGACTTCAATCCCCTGGTTATGACAGTAATTTACATAATTCAGGCTTGCCAGGTTGGCAATGTTTCCATTGTTGTCATTCAGATAAAACCAGGTAGGAGAGAGTACATTGATTCCTCTGGTATTGGCAAGGACAGAGGAAACCGCGTTATTTGCAGACTGGTTTGTAACCTGATGCCAGGCCATACAGATATTGTAATCTTTCTTTATATGTGCAAAGGTATCCGGAGTGAAATCGCTTTTTCTTGTTTTTTCTTTGACGGAGGAAAGCATACGTTTCTGCATGTATCCAATAATACCGTCGTCTGTCATTACTTTGTCCCAGTTGTCGCCCTGTTCGATCACGGTGACTTCCTCTTTGGAAGAAACTTTTTTCAGAATCGGGCTTTTGATGCCTCCTCTTACGCGCAGGGAGGCATTTTTTTTGGCAGTGGCAGTCTGGTATTTTCCCCACTGGCTGGTAATAATGATCCGGTGAGGATCTTTTACATGTTTGTATTTAAAATCAGAATATTCTTTCACAAAATCCAGATCAATATATGCAGTATCAGAGTTTATGGTAACAATTTTACGACCGTAATCTGCGGAAGATTTTGTAACCATATAACTGGTCTGCTCTGCCTGTGCCGAGATCAGATTTTGTGTTGTTGCATAGAGAAGAATATTCTCGTTATTGTCCCAGTAAAAACGTGAATTTAAATTGTCATGGACAAAATCTAAATCAATATAAATATGACCGTCAATGACCCTGGCTTTGGAAGAGGTTACTTCATTATTTAAAACAATGGCAACCTCATCGGAATTTGTCAGATGATAATAAGTGGTTAAATCTTCGTGTTCCTTACTCGGTGTGTATTTGCGGATCAGGGCGAAGACTACGATCGCTGCAGCAATGACAAGTGCCAGTGCAAGCACAGCGAAAATGGAATGAGATTTTTTCTTCATGAGCCGTCCTTCCTTTGTCTGTTGGCAAATTATATATTTATTCCGATTATAGCATTGTGCCTGTACAGATTCAAATGGAATCAGATAAAATTAAGAAATAGAAGTTATTTGAATTTTTTCGGGAGGGCAGTTGTGTCTGTGGATCTGCCCTCCCATTTGTCTTTTTTCAGTTTATTTTGTGCGTGACGGAGTTGCATTGAGACTCATTTCACACCCATAATAATAGCCCATTTGTTATTTTATTTTTTTAATGGATCGTTTTAAAAAGTAACGATCAGACTTTCATATACTTCTGGTCTGAATTCAATGACCAGCTGATTGTCAGTAGATAAATTTAATGTGATAACTGTTTTCCTTTCCATATTTGTTCAAAGAATCCAAAATCATGAGAGGACACTTGAAACGGGTTTTCGAGAAAGGGAACCGGAATCACACGGATTCCATAGGACGTTTCGACTCTTTTTCGGTCTTTTTTGAGGTTTCCCATACTCATAAAACGGACATTTGTTTTATAATCCTTTCCTAAATTTGTTTTTTTCAGTTCCTCAATAAATTGTAAGAGCTGCCGATCCTTCCAAATACTCACATTTGTCAGTACAATACAGTAATCACAGCGGACAAATTCCGGAAATGAGTATGGAGTCAGAACCCCGAAATCCAGAATTTTATACTTGTGTTGCAGATGTAACTGTTCCCGCAGCTGCCGGAGTGTAATCTCCGGATAGTAGCTGACACCATTGCAGCGAAAAGGATGGTTGGGTCCTTTTTCGAAGAAAGCGCAGCGATTTCATGACTGGAATTGACTTCCAGGTATGCGGTGCGGGCCAGAAATCTGCTGTGTAAAAAGTTGCAAAGCGAAATACTAAAGTGTGTTACACCGGAATTTACTGTTGTACCGCAGACTCCTATGGTTGCAGGAGCCGGAATAAATGGTTTATGAAACGTAAAAATAGGCGATTCCGTCCTTTCTCAGGTTGTTGCAGCCAGTGAACAAAATCCAGCTTTTCTTTGTCTGCACGAAAGATGTCCGTATTAAACGGATAAGAATAGACCGGCTGTGAAAATGTTCTGGCAAAATAAATGGCAGAATTGTGGTCGCACAGATTCGCAACAACATGCAGGCGGTTACCAAAATTTTGTAAAAGAAAGTCTTTGGACTTTGCATCGTCCCGATGCCACAATGCTCCTCCACACACATAGATAATATGATCCGCCGTTGCAAGGCAGGAGAAAGAAAAATCACATCCGTAATCATTTACCATGATTTGTGCGACAGGCTCTGGGATTTCGATGCCACTGTCATATTTTGGAAATCCTGTAAAATTGCGATAAAAGAAACAACCGTTTTTTTCCCACACATGTTTCAACTGGGCAACCGTCTTGCGCAGATCGTTTGACCAGTTTTTTTCCTGATAAACCGCCGAAATGCCAAGGTAGTTAAGTGTTGTCACCAGCGCGATTGCTATGTGTGTTGCACCACAGCCGCTGTGATTTCCAACGACTGCAATTGTCTGCCTGAGATGCGTTCTTCCCGTAGTTTCAATTACTTCTTTTAATGCAGAGTACAGAGCCTGCGGTGATTCATAGCGCAGGTCGGGATCTGCTGAAATTGCTTTTTGAATTTTGGGATAAATAGATCGGTTGGTGGCTGCATCCAGATATGGCATCATATATTCCATGATTTTTCCAATGCTGTAGATATCGGATCTCAGGGTTACCGGTTTTCCTGAGATAAGTTCCGGAGCAGAAAAATCCACGTTTCCGAAATGGTTGAAGTCTTTTCCAGAAATGGCAGCAAAAGATGCGACACTGAAGTCAATCAATTTAAGCTGTGTTCCACATACTATAATATGTTCCGGCTTAAGATCCTGATAAAGAATCGGAGAAGGCCGTAATGTATGCAGATATGCAAAAATGTCACAAAGCTGCTCACAAAAATATAAAAACTGGTTCTGGGATATTGACTGTTGATGAAGCAAAAATTCTTCTAAAGAGTCACCCTGAATATATTCTTCCACAAGATAGTAGAATGATTCATCTTCTTCAAAATCATAAATTGTGGGAATTCCGGGATGCTGAACAGACTTTAGAATCTGTGCTTCGGATATTGCGAAGAGCGGTTGTGCCGAAGTATTTTTGGGGAATCGCTTCATTGCACGGTACTGCTCTAAAGATTGCTGTCTGACAAGAAAGACACTTCCACATTCTCCCTGGCCAAGGGGACGAATCAGCTCGTATCGGTCAGACAATATTAATTTTTGTTATTCATACGCTCCTTTGGGTCAGAGACGCATCTCATGCATAAACTTATAACACACTTTATTTTGCAATGCAAGTATTTTTTTTATAATTTTTTAATCCGTGGTAACTTTACAACGGGAGGGCATTTGATTATAATAAGTGTACCATTTACGGAAAGCGATTTCCAGAGAAGGATGTGATAGAGATGAAAATTGAAAAAGTAAATGAAAATCAGATTCGATGCACATTAACAAAACAGGATCTTGCAGATCGTCAGATTAATCTGCGGGAACTGGCATATGGTTCTGAGAAAGCAAAAGGACTTTTCCATGATATGATACAGCAGGCAAATTATGAGTTTGGATTTGATGTGAGTGACAATCCACTTATGGTAGAGGCAATTCCATTGTCTTCCGAATCCCTGGTTTTGCTGATTACAAAGGTTGAATACCCGGAAGAACTCGATACCCGTTTTTCCCAGTTTACGGAAGCCGGAGATGAGGAACTGTTTTCAAATACGGGAGCAGTCGGAAATGTGGAACGCAAAGGCGCAGATGATATTTTGGAACTTTTCCAGAAAATACGTGAAGCAAAAGCCTCTCCGGAGAGTGAAAATGCACAGCAGACAGAGGCACCGGAAGAAGTACCGGAAGTACCGGCAGATCTGACGAAAATGTTTGAATTTACGACGATAGATCAGGTGGAGCGTCTCGCACATGTACTTGTAAATTATTACAATGGACGAAATGACCTGTTTAAGAACGAGAAGAAAAACCGGTTTTATCTGGTGATCCACAAAGATGACCACACACCGGAAGAGTTTAATAAAGTCTGCAATATTATTTGCGAATATGCACAGCAGAAAAACTATAATCCTGCAGTCGGAGCATATTTTGCGGAGCATGGAAATAAAATTACGGGACCGCAGGCACTGCAGGTGTTTGCATCTCTTTAGAAAATTTAAATCAAAAAGGAGTGCTGAAATTCAGCACTCCTTTTTGATACGTGAAATCTATGCGGTTGCATCATGCTCGATGAAATCGTTGATGTCATTTACCAGATCATCCGGGTCGATTCCATGAACCATAGCTGCCTCAGCAATAGTCTCCATCTGGGATGATGGGCAGCCAAGACAATGCATACCAATGTTTAAAAGCATAGGTGCTACGTTCTCATCAATCTGAAGAAGTTCTCCGATCATAGTATCCTTGGTTACTTTAGCCATGGGATAAATCCTCCTTTGCAAATATCGTTTAATGTTGCTATTATAATACGATTTCCCGTTAATTGCAAATTATACTTTTTTTTATTAAAGAATTGACATTTTCGGACGATATATATGTCAGATGAAATGACAGGGAGTGTCAAATCAGAGGGCAGGGATGCTCAAACGTAGCGTATACGGGAAGGAACAAATATGAAAATTAATCGCAATATGTCTGCTGTTGTAGCCAACCGGCAGCTGCTCCGGACAGAAAATAAACTGAGTATTTCCATGGGCCGTCTTTCCAGTGGATATAAGATCAACAAGGCAGGGGATAATCCGGCGGGAATGGCAATCTCCAGCAAGATGAAAGCACAGATTGATGGTCTGAATCAGGCAGAAGCGAATTCTGATGATGGACAGTCCGTACTCAGAATTGCAGACGGGGCATTAAACGAAGTCAGCAATATGCTGCAGCGTATCCGTGAATTGAGTGTTCAGGCGGCAAATGGAACAAACTCTTATTCGGACCGTCAGAGTATTCAGGACGAGATTGATCAGCTGACACAGGAAGTTGACCGGATTTCCACAGATACAGAGTACAACAAGAAGACGTTGCTTGACGGTTCGGCAAATACACGTGTGTATGTGAGTGGAACACATAAGGATACTACAAAATTTGCACGGAGCGCAACAAGAATTGACTTTTCCGAGGAGGTTCTTCCGGGAGATTATACGATTACAGTAGATGAAGTGGCAAAGGAAGCTACTTATACATTGGATATGTCCAACCTGATCAATGATCCGAATTTTGACGGGGGTACGGTTTCCATCAATGGAGTAGGAATAGAGTATGAAAAGGGCATGAGTGCGGATGATGTATACAAGCAGCTGATGTCCGTGGCAGATGAGATCGGGTGCAAGTTTGAAAAAGATCCAAATAAGGCAGGAGTTTATAATATTACTGCGGATAACAAGGGATCAAAGGAGACACTGACCATTGGTATGTCAAAAGAGATGGCACAAAAAACAGGTCTGTCAAAAGCACAGGGAGTTGTTCAGAATGCTGATGACGAAAGTTACAAACTTATAGCAAGTGGATCGGACGCAAAGGTCACACTTGGAAACGAATTTGGAAGTACAGTAATTACAAATGTTGAGGGAAATCGTGTGAAAATCACGGATAAAGGTGGATTTTCCATGGATTTTCTGCTGAGTGATGACGTACAAAATGGGGATACCCTTACATTTGATGTGACGGATGTTGGTGCGATGACCATCCAGATCGGTGCGAACCAGTATCAGAATATGGATGTACATATTCCGGAAGTTTCCTCGGAGAGTCTGTATCTGGATACGGTAAATGTGGCGGTCAACGGAGGTGCTGACAAAGCCATCAGCACGATGGATGCAGCAATTGCAAAATTAAGTGCTGTCCGCTCCGGAATCGGTGCATATACCAATCGTCTCGAGTATGCAAGCTCCAGTCTTGCAGAGACACAGGAAGATATGACAACCGCATATTCAGGGCTTATGGATACCGATATGGCATCTGAAATGACAGAATATACACAGCAGAATATTCTGGAACAGGCTGCTGTTTCGGTGTTATCACAGGCAAATGATATTCCACAGCAGGTACTGTCTTTGCTGCAGAAATAGGAGTAGCATATGGAAAATGAGCTGAAAAAAGATTTTACGAGACGACTGAGCCAGTGTAATTCCGGTGAGATGATCGTCATCATTTACGATATCTTTTTTGCCTATGTGGATGATATTCGGCAGGCACACTGCAATGGAGATCATGATGGACAGAAGGATGCGATCCGGAATGCACAGAGTGTTCTGGATGAACTGATCGGAAGTCTCAATTTTTCGTATCCGATCTCGCACAACCTGTATAAACTCTATATGTTCTGTAAAAATGAGCTTTCACGGGCGATGTACGAGAATCGGCTGGATGGAGTGCAGGAAGCGGAACATATCATGCACCGGTTGTATACTTCTTTTGTAGAGGCAGCAAAACAGGACAAGAGTGCACCCCTTATGAAAAATACCCAGCAGGTATATGCAGGGATGACTTATGCGCGCGGTGCCGTAAACGAAGATTATATGGATGTGGACAGTCACCGGGGCTTTTTTGTATAAAATTTCCGTAAAATGTGAACGGTCAGGAGGGAAGCGA
>ERZ860009.228-NODE-228-length-30452-cov-1.582656_pt1 | contig 30452 bp, 28 predicted proteins | sample MGYA00510114_ERZ860009 | MGnify/ENA primary metagenome ERZ860009 (study PRJEB30046, sample SAMN00715177) | human gut metagenome | study: EMG produced TPA metagenomics assembly of the A metagenome-wide association study of gut microbiota in type 2... | reverse complement strand
AGTGAGTTGTATTTCTTGCGAAAGTAGGTAGTCTCCGGGCTCGCCATTAAAGACAAACCTCTTGGACTTAAACGTTCAAGAGGTTTTGTTTTTTCTGTGACTTTTGCTAACTACGCCGCTTTTATGGTCGATCTCAACGACAAATAATAAGTAAAAACCCTTAATGAAGGCGGATGAACTAAAAATTTTCTTATCAATAAAAATATTTATAATCAAATAGATAAAATCAGTCTAAAAATTAGGCTATTTTACTTATCAGTAAAAACCCTAATAAACTTTATAAAGTATCGACGCAGAATTGAATTTAGCGTATCTTCTTATCCGCAAATTTACAAACTTATACAAAGGAGATACGAATGGCTCAAGCCCCTGAGTTCAAATATGCACCGATGTTCCAAGTCGGGGAAGATACCACAGAGTATTATCACCTCACCTCCGAACATGTCTCTCTCGGTAATTTTGAAGGCAAAGAAATCCTGAAGGTTACGCCGGAAGCATTGACGATGCTTATCGAACGCGCCTTTACGGACGTCAACTTTATGCTTCGCCGTTCTCATAACGAATGCGTAGCAAAGATCCTGAAAGATCCGGAAGCTTCTGACAATGATAAATACGTTGCTTTGACAATGCTTCGCAACGCCGAAATCTCTGCCAAAGGCATTCTGCCGATTTGTCAGGATACCGGTACAGCCATTATTCATGGTGAAAAGGGCCAGAGAGTCTGGACCGACTTCTCTGATGAAGAAGCTATCAGCCGCGGTGTATACAACACTTACACCAAGAACGCTCTCCGTTATTCTCAGAACGCTCCCTTAACACTCTATAAAGAAGTCAATACTCGCTGCAACCTTCCTGCACAAATTGATATCGAAGCCACAGAAGGTGAAGAATATCGCTTCCTTTGCGTTGTTAAGGGCGGCGGCTCTGCCAATAAGTCTTATCTCTTCCAGAAGACTAAGGCAATCCTGAACCCGAAAGCTTTAATCCCCTTCCTTTATGAACAGATCAAGGGCTTGGGAACAGCCGCTTGCCCGCCTTATCACATTGCAGTAGTCATCGGCGGAACCTCTGCTGAAAAGACTATGCTGACGGTAAAACTGGCTTCTACGAAGTACTACGACAATTTACCGACAACCGGTGATGAAACCGGACGCGCTTTCCGCGATGTAGAACTCGAAAACAAACTTCTTGAACTGGCCAACAACATCGGCTTGGGCGCACAGTTCGGCGGCAAGTATCTTGCTCACGACGTTCGCGTGATTCGTCTGCCTCGTCACGGCGCCAGCTGCCCGATCGGTATCGGCGTCAGCTGCTCTGCAGACAGAAACGTTAAGTGCAAGATCAACCGCGAAGGTCTGTGGATCGAAAAACTCGACGACAAACCTGCTGAACTGATTCCAGAAGAATTCAGAAATATGGAAGAAGGCGAAACCGTTAAGATCGACTGAACCAGCCGATGGAAAAGATCCGCGCTGAGCTGTCTAAACATCCGGTTTCTACACGTGTTTCTTTGACCGGCAAGATCATCGTTGCTCGTGACATCGCTCACGCTAAGCTTCAGGAACGTCTCGATAAGGGTGAACCGCTTCCGCAGACATCAAAGACCATCCTGTCCTATACGCAGGTCTGCTAAGACTCCGGAAGGCTACGCCTGCGGTTCTATGGGCCCGACAACTGCCAACCGTATGGACCCGTATGCCGATCCGTTCATGGCTGCCGGCGGCTCTCACGTCATGATCGCCAAAGGCAACCGTACAGACGTCGTTACCGAAGCCTGCAAGAAACACGGCGGCTTCTACCTCGGCACGATCGGCGGTGTTGCTGCCGACCTGTCCGCTGAGTCCATCCGCAGCATCAAGTGCATTGAGTATCCTGGCTCGGTATGGAAGCTGTTTACGAAATTGACGTTGTTGACTTCCCTGCATTCATCCTGGTTGATGACAAGGGCAATGACTTCTTTAAACAGCTGAAGCCCCGTTTCCCTGTGAATCTTGAAGCTTAATACTTAACGCAGTAAGTTTGGAAACCCGGTGTCAAGCATCGGGTTTTCTTTTTTCCGAGCGAAAATCCAATACACTACTACCCATAAGAAATCGTCTCTTTCCTCAAAACTACATGAGAGAGACGGAGCTAAGAGTAAATAATTTTATGGGCCGCAGCCTGCGGTCCGGAGTCCCAGGATGAATTCGGTTTTCCTAGTTGTCATTGCAGCGATGATTCTCATCGTTGTACTTCTTCGTTTTAAAGTTCTTATCGGCCCCGCGATTCTGAGCGGCGGTCTATTAATTTGGCTCTTTGAGTCAAGATCCTTCGAAAAGCTTTGGGTTGCTTTCACTGAGACATTAACAATGCAGCGAACTTGGGATTTGCTGCTTTGTTTGTACTTTGTGATGTGTCTTGAGGTTGAACTTCGCAAAAGCGGCTCCCTTCACGGTATGGTGGTGACGCTGAGAAATATCTTCTCCAGCAACAAAGTTACTTTGGCGTTTATGCCGGCGTTCTTGGGTCTTCTTCCTTCCTTGGGAGGAGCTCGATTTTCCGCTCCGATCGTACAGGAAGCTAGTGAAGGAATTGCCGTTGACGATGAACAAAAGAGTGCGATCAACCTTTGGTTCCGCCATATTTTCGAGTTTTCAAACCCCTTGATGCCGGGCGTCATTCTTGCCTGCGGTATCGCGAACGTTTCGATCGGAGATTTGATTGATCAGGTCGGCTGGGTCACCATTCTTTGCTTTGTTCTCGGCTGGATCTTTTTAATTGTTCCTTTAAAGATTACGGATCCGGAAAAGGCTACGAATACCCAGCATGATCGCACCATTGACTGGAAGAGTCTCATTCTGGCTTTCGGTCCGATCGTCACGAGCTTCCTTTTAATCGTTGCTTTTGATGTTCAGGCAGCTTTAGCCATGGGCCTTGTAGTCGTGGCATTTATTCCGCTTTATTTCTGGTTCAAGCGTCCGATCTCCGTCAAGAGTGTTTTTACAGAAAGCCTGGATAAAAAATTATTTTTCAATGTCGTCTGTATTCTGTACTTCATCCAGCTTCTGACGGTAATCGGTACGTTGGATGAAATCGTCAACGTCTTTAATAATTCCGCGCTGCCTCAGGCAGTGATCATTGCCTGCCTTTCCTTTATTTTCGGAGTGATGACAGGCATGGGACAAGGCTATATTGCGATCGTGATGCCGATTGTAGCTCTTATGGCTCCGGGCAACATTGTTCTAGTCGGTATTGCAATGGTTTACGGTATGGCCGGACAGATGGTGACCCCGACGCATCTTTGTATTTTGGTTACAGTGGAATACTTTAAGAGCCGTCTTTGGAAAACAATCGGTAAGTGCGGTGTGCTCTCACTGTTGATGATTTTAATTTTCTCAGCTTGGACATATTGGCGTTATTACCTTTAGCTTTCAGAGGTTAAACGAGGCCTTTTCTAATTTCATGGCTTTCGGTAAAAATCATAAAATGAGGTTATGGACCTCAAAGTAGAATTAGATTCAACCGTTGCCATGAAGTTAGATAAGGACAATCTCGCCAAAATTCTTTCGCTTTGGCTTCACGTCGAAGCGTTAACGCCGTTTGGCCTTGACAAGAATGATCTTATCGAACAGATGCCGGGGAGCTTGAATCAGCCCCGGTCCTCTCTTTTTACATGGGATAACGAAGATAAAACGCAGCGGGACAGTTTGGAAATCGAACTCCAGAAGCTTCCTAAAGAAGAAGACAGGACAGACTTTTTTCGGATGTTTACAGTTTGCATAGGTATCGTTAACCGCAATGAATTCATTGACCGGGCAGAACCCTTCTGAGATCTAATCTGTTGGATATATCTCAAGACCTCTCAGACTTCAGCGCCGAAGAGCAAAGAACCGATGACCTCATCTGCTTAGGAGTCCTGCGCGCGAACCATTTCGGCAAAATCAGTATGGGTACGGTAGAGCCGTCCTATGCGTTGTGCGAACTGGTTAACCTGACAAATAAGCAGAAGGGTGCCGAGAGCTTTGAGTTCCTGACCGATGTAGCTCAGATTCTTCATACCTCGGCTGTTCGCCAGCTTTCGTTGGACTCGGAAACTACCGCCCAAAAAATCAGCGAAAAGGACCGACAGTTTTATGGAATGCTCATCCATAATCTGAACAAGAAGGAATTAAAGCCGGATGAAACAAGGGGATATAAACTCATTAAAGATTTGAATCCTCCTCAAAACTTTCTCAATCCCAGAAAAATAGATGAGCTTTGTAAGAACTGGCTGGAGAAAGCCGGTCTTGGTCCTTCTTACCGTATTTGGGTGGTCGTTAACTACTACGAGCGTCCGAAGCCCCTCTACTTCGATTTTATGAATTCTCCGTACATCGAATTTTTGGAGAAGATCAAAAAGCGTATTCAGACCGAGCCGCCTTCAAGAGTGCTGAGTCCGGTTTCCGAGAGATTCTTTTCCCTTGCCTACGACAACCCCGAGCGAACTGACCTTTTGGCAAATCCTAACAAGTTTCTGGAGATGGCCAATCCGGAAAGGATGATTTTCGGGCGCTGGCCGAGTGATATAAAAAATTATCTTGTCCCTTGTCAGCAGGTCGCTCTTTCAACCATGATTTGGGCGCCTCCTGTAGATCCTATCATTTCTGTAAACGGGCCCCCTGGAACCGGAAAAACGATGCTCTTAAAGGAGCTGCTCACCGAGATTGTGATTAATCGGGCTGCAGTGCTCGCTAACATAGAAGATATCGGAACGGCACGTTTATTTGAAGTCAAGGCCGGCTGGAAAGGGGAGCAGGTTCCTGTCCTTCTCAAAGAATACGTGGAGGACTACCCAATTATCGTTGCTTCGAATAATAATAATGCGGTGGAAAATATCACGAAGGAACTTCCGTTCGATTATGGATTCGAAGAGCCGTTCGATTACTTCTCTGGCCTTGCCAATAAGTTAAATAGAAGTAAAGAGGCTTGGGGACTGATTTCCGCACCGCTGGGAAAAGCAGAAAATTGGACGCGCCTTTGGAAGACGCTTTTCAGTAATCACAAAACGCCCAAAGGGACGATCCCTTACTTTCAGCATGTCTTAGAAGAAGAGATTCGAAAGGAAGGCGGCATTGCCGAAATTCGAGCCAATTGGAAAAAGGAGACGCTGCGTTTCAAGGAACTTTATTGTGAGGTTCATGAGCGCATCACGTCAAAAATGCCTGACTACAAGGCCGATATAAAGAAGTTTGCACAAACTTATGAAGAAAAGCCTGTCACAGCCCGTTCTTTCAGGGAGTCAGTGCTTCGTGCTTTCGGTTCCAAGAAAGGAGAATTTGAAGAAAATCCTTTTGATTTTTCCGGAAGCTCAAAGGAGAAAAATCACGGGAGGCGTCTTTATACAGACGAGGAACTGGACAGAGCAAGAACGCTCTTGTTCCTTTCTGCTTTGAAGCTGCATCGTTTGGCGGTTTTAGCCAAGAAAAAGGATTTTATCGACGGTATCCGTGGTTCGATTACCGCCAATATGTACGACTTGGTTTCTCCGCATCGATTGCCCTTCCTGGGAACGCTGTCTTTTCTGATACCGATTATTTCGACGACGTTTGCTTCGGCGGCATTTAGATTTAATAATTTTCTTTCATCTTCACTGCCTTGGGTCATTGTGGACGAGGCATCTCAAGCTACCCCTCAGTCCGCATTGCTGCTCATGCAGAAAGCCAAGCGATTTTTGGTGGTAGGAGATCCTTTACAGCTGACGCCGGTTGTGACTTTGCCGGAATCTCTTTCCGAACTTCTTTGCGGAAAAGACGAGCTTCTGAGGAAATGGTCACCGCACCTACATAGTCTTCAGCAGCTCGCGGACGGTGCCAATCCTTTCGGTGCATTTGTCGGACCTGAAGAACATAAAATTTGGTCCGGGCTGCCTTTGAGACTCCAAAGAAGAAGTTATCCTCCGATGTTCAATATCTGCAATCGAATTGCGTATTCCGGACAGATGGTGCTGCCCCCGGAGATGAAATAAATAAGACACCGGAAAGATTTATCGAGAGCTATTGGGTGGATGTTGTTCCGCCAAGACCGAGCCTCTCCAACTGTGTCTCCGAAGAGGTTGATGCGGCTGAGGACGTGCTTAATCATATCGACGCGCAAGTTGCCATGAAACATCTTCAGGGCGAAGTTTTTGAAAAGAAATCCGTCCTGATTTGCACGCCGTTCCGCACTGCTGCGGCAACGCTTCGAAAGAGAATTAAGAAGACGGGCAATTGGCTTGAAGTTGAACGCATCGGGACAGTACATACGCTTCAGGGGCGCCAAAGCGATATTGTGATTGTAGTTTTAGGTTCAAAGACGAATAAGGATGGGTTCGGAGCAAGAAATTGGGCGACATCTACGCCTAACTTACTCAACGTCGCTGTCAGCCGAGCAAAAGAAACCGTGATTTTTATCGGAAATTACGAAGACTGGAAAGAACACAATTACGTTCCGACGATCATGGCAGAGTTAGAAGATTACGGCAAAGGGCGCCTTAAGCTAGCAGAGGTACTAAATAATTCGGAAAGTAAAAACTAAAAGGATTTTTATGAATAAAGGCGTGATTTCCGTTTTAGTTGCATATTTGATTTGGGGGCTTTATCCATTTTACTTTCATGCGATGCAGCATGTTGCGCCTGCGGAGATTGTGATTCATCGTGTACTTTGGACGTTTGCGCTCCTGGCTGTTTATTTATTTTGCTCAAGGCGCTGGCGATGGATACAGAAGGCGGTGACGGACAAACGAACGGTCGCAGTATTTTTAGTGTCCTCGGCGCTCATCACTGCTAACTGGTCAACCTATACCTATGCGATTGTTACGAACCAGACGCTGGAGGCTTCGCTCGGATACTTTATGAATCCGCTGGTCTCGGTGCTTCTGGGAACGGTATTTTTAAAAGAGAAACTGAATAAGGCTCAGACGCTTGCAATTCTTTTTGCTTGTGCAGGCGTGATGTGGGTGACGTTTAAACAAGGAGAATTTCCGGCTCTTGGCCTTACGCTGGCATTAAGTTTCGGGTTTTACGGTCTGGTACGCAAAATGGCGCCTCTCGGCAGCCTTGAGGACTGACGCTGGAAACAGCTTTTGCCTTCCCCGTCGCACTGTTGGCGACATTTTATTTTGCGGGACAAGGAGACTTGGCCTTCGTTAACGGAACCTGCTGGGATAAGTTCTGGCTGATTATGGCCGGACCGATAACCACGATCCCGCTGATCTTGTTTGCCTATGGCTTAAAGCAGGTGCCTTATTCGACCGTAGGCTTTATTCAATATCTGAGCCCGACGATGGTGTTTTTCATCGGATTATTCTTTTTCGGCGAAGAATTGCAAGTTGACCGCCTAATTGGATTTATCCTTATATGGGCCGGCGTGCTAATTTTTGTCGGCGAGAATTTTTTCCGCAGCCGCCCTGGATATCGTTCTGAACTCAACTAATTGTCAAAATGACTCTTTCTGACTGCTTTGCGCTTTTTGTGAAGTTCTTCTTCCTGCTGACACCGCCTTTTGTGATGTCGGCTTTCCTGTCGGTGACTAAAGACAACACGATTCAAGAAAGAAACACGCTGGCGATCTGGATCACATTGTGGATTCTGATTATCAGCGGTGTGCTTCTCTTCTTCGGCGGATTCATTTTTAAGATTTTCGGAATCACGCTGGACGCATTTCGAATCGGTACGGGCGCGCTGCTGTTTCTAACAGCTGTTTCGCTGGTCAGAGGAGACTCCATTCGCGTTCCGTCCGGAGACTCCGTCCAGTCTTTAGCGGTTGTGCCGATGGCAATTCCCATTACGCTGGGACCGGCCTCTATCGGTGTACTGATGGTGTACGGCGGCGAAATTAAAACCGGTTTGGGATTCTTCCTGGCTTATCTTTCCATCAGTGCAGCCGTGATTTGCGTCGGTGCGCTGCTGCTGGTTTCAAATTACATTCAGAAAGCCATCGGAAAGAACGGATTGGTGGTCCTGAGCAAACTTACCGGCTTGATTCTGGCGGCGTTGTCAGCCCAAATGATTTTTGAAGGTGCGGATGCCTTCTTGCTGCAAACATTAGAGAAGCTGAAGTAGAGAGCGGAAAGAGGTAAGGCCTGATGTTCCGTATATCTCGGCGCTTTCCTATTCTCTTCAAATAGAAAAACGGTCGTGTTTCAATCAGGAACACGACCGTTTGGTCTAACTCAAAATTGAGATATTAGATGGATTCAGCTTCCATCTTGATTGCACCGCAGGGGCATTCGCTGGAGCAAACACCGCAGCCCTTGCAGTAGTCGTAATTGAAGATGTAGGGGACCTTGTCGTCTCCGGTCTTAATCACGGCGTTGTCAGGGCATACACCGTAGCAGTTGTCGCACTGCAGGCAGTTGCCGCAGGACATGCAGCGGCGAGCTTCAAACAAAGCGTTTTCTTCAGTTAAGCCGTGCTGAACTTCGTCGAAAGTGCTCTGGCGACGAACGAGGTCGAGCATGGGACGAACGGTTTTAGGCGCGTCGGAGTAGTACCAGGTATTGAGGCTTTCGAAGGTAGCAATTTCTTTCTTCGGATGATCAACCGGTTCTTGGCCTTTCAGGTAGCAGTCGATGCCGTAAGCCGCTTTATAACCGTGGCCGATGGCAACGGTAACGTTTCTGTCTCCCGGAACCATGTCGCCGCCGGCGTAGATGCCGGGGACACCGGTTCTCATGAAGCGGTCAACTTTAACGACGCCTTTTTCGATATCGAGTCCGGGAATCTTGTCGATCAGGCTCTGGTCGACGTTTTGTCCAAGGGCCAGAACAACGGTATCAGCCTCGACGGTTTCGAATTCGCCGGTGGGCTGAGGATTGCCGTTTTCATCGAGTTTCATTTTCTCGATGCGGATTTCCTTCGGATTTTCTGCTTCCGTAATGGTAGAGAGCCATTTTACGGAAACGCCTTCCTGCAGGGCTTCTTCAACTTCGAAGTCATGAGCGGGCATCTTTTCGCGGGTACGGCGGTAGATGATCAGAGGTTCAGCACCCATACGTTTCGCGGAGCGGGCAACGTCGATGGCTGTGTTGCCTCCGCCGTAAACCACAACTTTACGGCCGAGCAGAGGCTCTTCTTCACCTTCCATGGAGCGGAGAACGGAAACAGCGTCAAGCATGTGTTTGGCGTCTCCGCCCGGGATATAGGCGTTCTTGGCCATTCCGGCGCCGACTGCGAGGAAGACGGCATCATATCCGTTTGTATTCTTTTCTTCTTCGATGTCTTTGACGGTTGTATTCAGTTCGAGTTTGACGCCGAGATCAAGGATTCGTGCGATTTCCTGATCCAGTACACGGCGGGGGAGACGGTATTTTGGGATACCGTAGCGCATCATGCCGCCGGCTTCCGGGCTGCCTTCTTTGATCGTGACATCGTGGCCTTTGAGGGCGAGCGGATAAGCCGCGGACAGGCCGGCAGGACCTGAACCCACGATCAGGACTTGCTTGCCTGTCTTCTGTTCGGGCCTCTGGAATTTATAACCGTTTTCCAGAGCGTTATCCCCGAGGAAGCGTTCGACGGAGTTAATGCCGACAGAGGCATCGAGTTTGCCGCGGTTGCAGGCGCCTTCACAAGTGTGATAACAAACACGTCCCATGCAGGAGGGAAGCGGATTGCGCCTGGTTAAATGACGCCAGGCTTTTTCATAGTTGCCGCTTTCGGCATAGAACAACCAACCCTGAATATCTTCACCGGCAGGGCACTGATGGTTGCAGGGAGGAAGCTTGTGGACATAAGTCGGTCGAAGCGTTCTCCACGAGCCGGTACGGTTTTCCAAGGATGTACCGACATCTAATGTGATAGCAAAAGGTTTTTTCATGGGATTTAATCCTTAAACTTTGTCGGCTCGTTCGTCAGCCTGAACAGACGGCGGAATGATTTCAGGTTCTTCTTCGCCGAGAAGGCCGAACTTCTGATATTTCTTTGAGCGATTGCTTGAATACGAGCGAAGGCATCGGCGTCTCCCTTCGGTCCGAAGAGGTGAGCGTAGCGCTTCTGAAGTTTCATATAGTTTTCAACCGGCTGCAGCTGACGAATCTTAGTGACTTTAGTGATTTCGCCGTATTCGGATTCGAATACCGGGAAAAGACCCGTTTCAACAGCGAGACGAGCCAATTTGACGGTGTCAGCCGATTTAGCTCCCCAGCCAAGCGGGCAAGGAACGAGAATGTGAATATAACGAGCACCGTGGAAAGTCATTGCCTTAGCGACTTTTCTTTCCAGGTCTCTCAAGTCGGCAATGGTCGCGGTGGCAACGTAAGGAATGCCGTGGGCCATAGCGATCAGAGGAACGTCTTTACCTTGGCCGAAGGCGTTGCCGGGATGTTTGCCGACAATCTGGGTGGTTGCCGTACGGACAGCCGGAGGCGTGGCCGACGAGCGCTGAACACCGGTGTTCATATAGCCTTCGTTGTCATAGCAGATGTAAAGCACGTCGTCGTTTCTTTCGAACATGCCGGACAAGCAGCCGAAACCGATGTCGGTTGTACCGCCGTCACCGCCCTGAGCGATCACTCGAACCAGCGGTTTACCGGACTTCTTAGCCTTGACGCGTGCAACCGCTGCCATACCGGATCCGACAGCAGCCGTGTTGCCGAAAAGAGAATGGAACCAGGGCAGCTGCCAGCTGGTTTCCGGATAAGGGGTGGAGAATACTTCCAAACAGCCGGTGGCGTTGGCGGCAATTAAGCGGCCTTCTGTGGCGCGCATTGCAGCGTCAACCGCATAGCGGGCGCCCAAAGCTTCACCGCAGCCCTGACAGGCTCTGTGGCCGGAGTTCAAGGAGTTGTATCTTTCGATATTGGCCTGTCCGCTTCTTTGATCGGGCTGAAGAAGACGGTTGCCGACCGTGAAAGTACCGGTCTGATAAAACTTAATCTGATGTTCGCTCATGGCTTAGAGATCTCCTTTGTGAAGGTCGGCAACGGCCTTAACAATGGCTTCGGCCATCGGGCCGGAGTGACGTTCTTCTTGTTCGTGCTTCAGCTGGTCCTGAACGACTTTCTTATCGAGATCCAGAAATGTGAGTTCAGGCAGCTCGCCTTAAGAGCAGCGTCAAAAGCTTTGTGCAGGCTGCGCTTGGTGATAGCGCGGCCGCCGAGGCCGGAGATGACGCAGCAGATGTCGAGGTCGGAGAGTTTACGAGTCGAACGAATCACGTCGTCAGTGACGACACCGCCGATACCGACCTGGAGAGAACGGTCAATCACAACCGCGGTCTTAGCGCCTTCAAGGGCGGCAAAAACTTCGGCAGCAGGGAAAGGACGATAGGACTTGATGCCGAGAAGACCGACTTTTTTGCCGTCTTCGCGCATTTCGTCAATAACATCTTTGATCGTACCGATGACAGAACCCAAAGCGACAACCATGACTTCGGCATCCTCTGCACGATAAAGGTCAACCAAACCGCCGCTTTTGCGGCCGATGATTTCTTCGTATTCCTTGGCGACTCTGTCGATCACGCCGAGCGCCTGAAGGTGATGGGCATGGGCGAGATAACGAACTTCGGTAAAGGCTTCGGGGCCGACCATCGCGCCGATAGAAACCGGCTGTTCAGGATCCAAGCTCTGGCGGGGATCGTACGGAGGAAGGAATTGGTCCACTTGCTCCTGAGACGGAATGTCCATTCTTTCGAAGGCGTGGGTCAGGACGAAACCGTCCATACAGACCATGACCGGAAGAGAAAGCTCTTCGGCGATCTTGAAAGCCTGGATATGGAGGTCAACGGCTTCCTGGTTGTCTTCGGCAAAGAGCTGAATCCAGCCGCAGTCACGCTGACTCATGGAGTCGGAGTGATCATTCCAAATGTTAATCGGCGCACCGATGGCGCGGGAGGCAACCGTCATGACGATCGGAAGACCGAGACCGGAGGCGTTGTAAACCGCTTCAGCCATATAAAGCAGACCCTGGGAAGCGGTAGCAGTGTAGGCACGGCCGCGGGCGACGAACCCGCCGATAGCCACGCTCATGGCTGCGAATTCACTTTCAACGTTTAAGAATTCGCAGTCTTCAAGCGATCCTTTTTTGACCATAGCGCCGAGGTTTTCGACGATATGGGTCTGAGGAGAGATCGGGTAGGCGCAGATGATTTCGGGGCGGCAAAGAGCCACAGCCTCAGCAACGCCTAAAGAGCCTTCAATTTGTTTGAGCATTGGAGCGATCCTTATAAACGATTCTTAGCTTCTAAAACAAAGGAATAAGCATCAGCTGCAACGTCGGCGTTGGCCTGGGCAACTTTTCCTTTGTAGCGAGTTTGGAAAGCCTGTTGGACGCTTTCGAGTTTGAGTTTGCCGGTCAGCGCGGCGAAGCCTGCGAGCATAGCGGCACCGGGAAGGGGGCGTCCGATTCGGGCAAGGGCGAATTTTGTCGCGGGCAGCGTAATGACGTGTCCCTTCGGCAGGCGGTTGACCAAGTCTTCCAGACCGAGTTCTTCGGGTGACTGGGAGCTGTTCAGAAGAACATAAGCATTTTCCGTCAGACCGGAAAAGACGTTTACGCTTTCGAGCAGTGTGCGGTCCTGAATAAGGACGGCACCCGGCTCCATGATCGGTTCACGAAGACGAATCGGTTTGTCGCTGACGCGGGCGAAAGCGACAACCGGTGCTCCGGTACGTTCACTGCCGAAACTTGGGAAAGCTTGAGCGTAATGGCCTTCGGTAAAGGCGGCGAGCGACAGCATTTCAGCTGAAGTCACAACACCCTGACCGCCGCGGCCGTGTAATCTGATTTGAACACTTGTTATCTTCCTTTTATAAATTGTTAGGCGATTGACAAAGCAACGAGCGCTTCTGTCGCATTAAATTTGATTCTTCCATCGACTGCGATCGGCTCACCGTCCTTATCGCTAATCATTAACGGGTTGATATCGAGTTCGTCGATGAATGCAAAGTCTTCAACGAGCTGAGACAAACGAAGTAATGTCTCCTCAACTTTATTTATCTGTGCGGGAGTTGCCCCGCGGGCGCCGGAGAGAAGTTTATAGGCTTTTACGGAATGAATCATGTCGGAAGCGTCCTCGACGGTGAGAGGCGCAAGACGGAATGTCACGTCCTTCATGACTTCGACAAACAGGCCGCCTAGTCCGAACATCATCATCTGACCGTACTGGGGATCCTTGGCGCATCCGCAGACCATTTCACGGTCGCTCTTGACCATTTCCTGGATGATGACGCCTTCAAACCCGTCCATGAGACCTTTCTCTGTGAGCTTAGTGACGAGGTCGGCAAATCTGGTGCGGGGCGGGGGGGCATCTTTGATCCCGACACGAACCCCGCCGATGTCAGTCTTGTGAGAGATCTTCTTGGAGTTGAGCTTCATTACCACCGGATATCCGATCTTGTCGGCTAAAGCGACGGCTTCATCAGCATCTTTGGCCTCACCGTCTCGGCAGACTCGGATCCCGTAAGCAGTCAGGACCTGGAGCGATTCTCCGGTTGTGAGCTGTTCGCGATTGTCAGCAGCAGCCTGTTTGAAGACAGCTTCAACAGCTTCGGTATCTACGGAGTAGCGAGGCGCCGGTGTGTCGGTGCGTTTACGCCACAAGCGCTGCTGATTTAAGCGAGCGAGACCTTCAACAGCCTGTTCGGCAAACATGAAGAAAGGAACATTGACTTGGGTTTCAGACAAGTGTGCAAAGAACTCGTTCTTTGTCATGAAGACGCCGACGATCGGTTTTTCCGGATGGGCGGCGCGGATTTCCATGACAGCTTTGGCAACATCAATATCTTTAAGGCCGAGGAAGGGCAGGTAAATGACGACGACCATATCGACGCCGTCGTCAGCGAGCACCGTTTCCAAAGTCTTTTTATAGTGTTCCAGCGGAGCGGAGGCGATCATGTCGACCGGATTCTTAACGGAGGCCGCCGCCGGCAGGAAAGAGCGCAGAGCTTCTTTGGTCTGATCGGAGAGCTGAGCCATTTCCATTCCGTGTTCGCAAACCGCATCGGTTGCCATAATGCCGGGACCGCCGGAGTTGGTCACGATCGCAACGCGATTGCCTTTGGGAATCGGGCAGTGGCTGAACACTTTTGCTGTGTTAAAGAGATCCTGAAGAGAAAACTCGCGGATCACTCCGGACTGCTTCAGTAATGCATCGGCGGCTTTGTCGGCGCCGGCCAGCGAACCTGTATGAGAAGAGGCGGCAGAGGCACCGGCTGCACTGCGGCCTGCTTTCAAAGCAAGGATCGGTTTTTTCTTAGTCGTGCGGGAAGCCAATGTGCGGAAACGTTTCGGATCGGCGATGGATTCCATATAAAGAAGAATCTGTTTAACGTCGTCAACGTTTTCCCAATACTCGATCGCGGAGTCGGCGTTGACGTCAGCCTGGTTGCCGATGGAAATGAATTGAGCAAAACCTAAATTTAAATCCTGCAGGATATTCAGGATACCGCCGCCCAAAGCGCCGGACTGGGAGACGAAGCCGATATCGCCGCGGACGGGCAGAGACTCGGCAAAGCAGGCATCGAGTCTGAATTTCGGATCTGTGTTGACAACGCCGAGGCAGTTCGGGCCGACGCAAGTCATACCGTATTCACGGACTTTATTGACAAGCTGAGCTTCGAGTTCGGCGCCGGCGGCTCCGGTCTCTTTGAAACCGGCGCTGATGACGACGATGCCTTTGATTCCTTTCCGGTGGCACTGATCTACGGCGGAAAGCACGTATTTGGCGTTAATAACGATCACCGCCATATCGATCTCTTCCGGGACTTCCAAGACGGAGGGGTAGGCTTTCATGCCTTGAATTTCAGAGTCTTTAGGATTAATCGGGAAAATCTTACCGGTGAAGCCGTACTCAACGAGGCGCTTCATAATGTCGGAACCGATAGTGTGTTCTTTATTAGATGCACCAATCACAGCGAGGCTGTGAGGACACATGATTTTATCCAGATATGACATAAATTCTTTTCCTTAGTAATCCTTGGGAGTCTCTAAAATTTGACTGTATCCGCCATTTTATTGAAAATAATCCGTGGGTTCAGTAAGTTTTCATATTGTGCAATAGTCATTCACTCAATGAGATATGTACTTTTAAAATTCTTGTTCGTCGTCTAACTATTTGAATAAAAACAACTAAATACAGAAAATTCATCATCCGATATTTGCATATAGCGAAATATCTTAAAAATTCAATTAGTTAGATATTCCTCGCCTTATTTCCGTCATTAACAATTTTTTTCCTAAAAACTTTTGTTAATACGGAGAAAGCAGACGCGAAGTCTCTGTCTCGAAAGTTAAGACTTGAGAAGTTTAGGAGCTTCGGAAGTCGGGTGTTGAAGGCCGCAGTTCAAGTTACAAATTAGTTTTTGTCGGCTTATTCGAGATCTCAGTAAAAAGCGGGAAAATATTCCGTTTTTCCGACCTTCTATGGGATTTCATAACTTTCGGATTTTTAAAGAAAAAATAGTATCCCAAACATAAGTTATTTTGTGTAAAAGCGGCTTGCGTTTCCCAGAAGTTATCGGTATATTGCTCGGACTTCTTTAGGAGGGTAAAAATGGAAAAAGGAAAAAGAGAGCAGAAAGATAAAGCAAAGATCATCGCTGTGTCCTCCGTTATGTCTATCATCGGAAGCGGCGCGATTCTTTTGGCTGCTCAGTTCTTCAGTTAATTGAGAGGAGGGGTCCGAAAAGCCCCTCTTTGAACAAAAAATCCTCGGTCGAGCCGAGGATTTTTTGTTAGCGCTCTATGTGCCCTTTATGACAGACAGAGCAGGGAACTTCAGCAGTTTTCAATGCGGAGTGCTGAGGATTTGAAGCAGCCAGCCGCTCCTTTCCTCCGTGGCAGGCGATGCATTTGCTGTAATCGGCCATCGGCATGGTTGTGTGACAGCCTTCGCAATTAAGACCTTTGACTTGATGGTTTTGAGCTATCGTGGCTGATAAAGCGACCGAACTAAACAAAGTCAAAAGGCAGATGAAAGACAGATAGAGAGCTTTCATAGGGTTCAAGCCTTATAGTCGGGGATCACAACCATAGAGCGGTTGATGTCTTTGACGGCCTGAGCTCCAGTCAGGACCATAGCGACCGCCAGTTCGTTTTTCATCTTATTAGCAAACAAGGCCACGCCGTCAGCCAATCCGCCGTGAGCCGCGCGAACAAAATGGCGCCCGGCCAGCGTGCAGTTAGCGCCCATGGCGACATACTTTTCTACATCCGTGCCTCGTGCCAGAGTTCCGTCTACCATAACGAAGCAGCGTCCGTTGACTTTATCGACGATCCGAGGAAGTACAGCAGCCGTTCCCGGGGTGTCGGCAAGCGTTCTGCCGCCGTGGTTGGAGACCACGATACCGGCAGCGCCGGCGTTAATGCAGAGTTCTGCTTCATCCGGCGTCATGATGCCTTTGAAAAGAAGAGGAAGCTTGGAGGCTTTGACTAATTCTTTCAGCTGTTCAAAAGTCTTCGGTTCAACTGTCTGACCTTTTGTTGCTCTCGCTGCGCGGCCGGCGCTGTCCAAGTCAATGGTGAGCGCGATGATTCCGGCTTCTTCGGCCAGACGCATTCTTTCAATGATGTCTTTCTGCAGTCTGGGCTTTAGTCCGACGATCGCCTTGTATCCGTTTCTTTCAAGGTCTGAAGACGTTTTTCATAAACGAGCAGCGGGTCTCCGATACCGTCGGCAACGGCACCTAAGGTTCCGGCTTTGTTGCACCGCCGCAAATCGCATTGACAAACTCTTCTTCGGTCAATTTGCCGCCCATGTTATAGGTCGTGCCGCCTGTCGGGGCTGCAATCACAGGCATAGAAATTTTTGTTCCGAAGAAATCGATGGACGTATCCGGAACATGAACGCTGTGTACTACTCTGGAGTTCAGCTGCACGGCAGCTAAAGAATCGTAGTTAGCTTGGAAACCGCGGGAAGCACCCATGCCGCCGAAACCCGGTACTTGACCGACGCAGGGACCGCGTCCGTTGCATTCCGGACAAACATAGCAGCGCGGAATCATCATTTCACGAGCGCGATTCCTGACTTCTTCATAAGTCATCTTTCCGGTTAAAGGACGGATTGTGGGAGCAGAAGACTGCTGTGCAAAAGCTGTGGAGGATGAACCGAGCGCGGTAGCGGCCAGGGAAGCCGCTGAACCTTTGAGAAGATTGCGCCGAGAGAAAAACATTTTTCTTGTTTCCATAATGATCTCCTTGGTATGAACTTAGAAATAACTAAGACAAAATAAATTATATACAAAAGTTCATAATTAAATTTGTTTTTAATGGATTTGTAGTAATAATACTGAGGAATAATCATATGTTTTTAGTATTAATTTGGCTTGGTTTGCCCTAATGTTTGGGCCAATCCTCCATAGCTAAAGCCATGCAGAAGTAAAATAAATACATAACGAGGCGAGAGAAATATGAAATCCAGGTTATTTAATATTCGGTTGAGTTTTGAAATCACAGAAAATAAGTCAGAAGGTTTTTTTCTACTTAAAAATGACCTCATCAGTCTTCTTGATGCAATTCAGAGGACCGGTCAATCAAGGCGGCAGCTGAGGAACTCGGTTATTCCTTCCGACATATCTGGAATGAATTAAATAAATGGGAAGAAGAACTCGGCCAGTCTCTAGTGAACCGGTCTCGAGGAAAGAATGCAGAGCTTTCGCCTTTGGCAGAGCAGCTTTTGTGGACCAATAAAGAAGTTGAGGCGAAGTACAAAGAGCAGATCATTGAACTTCAATCCGGTATTTCGTACTCGTTCAGAAAAGCGTTCAATTCTGCTTGGGATCCGATTGTGATTGAGGGCTGCGCGGATTCAGCACTTAATCTTTTAAGAAGGACAACCGACTGTGAAATTGAACTGAACTTCACTACCAGTCGAAAAGGCCTGGAAGCATTGCGCGAAGGAAAATGTGAACTGGCAGGCTTTAATTTTCCTAAGTCATCAACAAACAACAGCAAAGCTTTCGGGACCTTCGGACATCTTCTCACGAAGAACAACGGGCTTATTTTCTTTGCCACCAGACTTCAAGGACTTGCCGTTGCACCGGGTAATCCGAAGAAAATCTATTCAATATTAGACATTGCCTCGCGCAAAGCAAAGTTCATAAATCGAAGGGAAGGGACGGGAACTCGAATTCTTTTTGATCAAATGTTAGATGTGCTTGCTGTAAAGCCGGAAGAGATCGAGGGCTATAACGACATTTCGGATACCCAGTTTTTTACTGCAGTTCAAATCGCTTCCGGCAAAGTCGATGTGGGTCTATGTACAGCCAATGTTGCTAAGGAAAACGGTCTGGACTTTATTCCTCTGGCAAAAGAGGTTTATTACCTAGCCGCTGATGAAAAATTTTTAGAGACGGCAAAAGCAAAGAAATTCATCCAATTTCTCCGCAGCTATGATTGGGCAGAATTTAAGGACCAGCTCGAGGGGTACGACTTTACGGGGACCGGGGAAGTTTTCAAGGTCTCTGACGTTTTCACTGCAGACGCAAGCTGAGAATTCAAAGAGAAGCCTTTCTTCTCCGATGACATGAAAACCTAATTTCGATTAGAATTCCGTGCGTCGGCCCCATAGTTGAATGGATACAACGCGGTCCTCCTAAGACTGAGGTACAGGTTCGATTCCTGTTGGGGCCGCCACTCATCTTCTAATCGATGTCCTAAACCCCACTACAACTTAAATTCTTCTCATTGTTTATTTGGGATAATTTGTCGTTATTCTGAATTGAACTAAAAACAAAACTCGATTTGAGATCTTTTTTCTCCTTCTTTTTTGAATATAGTTCGGCGACGGACTATAATTTCGTCCATGGAAAATTATGAGATTGTTTATCTTTCATCGCTTTTGAACGAGAAGGCCGGCGACTTTATTCAGGAGGAACTGAAGAAGTATGGCTATGCAGAGCTGAAAATGGCGCACGGAGATATTTTTCATACGCTGTTTGAAGCAGGGGAGCTGAGTGCAAAGGAAATTGCCGAACGCACTCGTCGTTCTAAGTCCACTGTGTCGGAACTTGTGGATAGGCTGGTAAAGCTCGGTTATGTTTGCAAGAAACCGGACCCGGTGGATGCCAGGGGCGTGAAAGTCTCCCTTACCGAAAAAGGCGTTGCTTTTGAGGCGGTTTTTAGAAAAATTTCTGAAGACCTTTCAAAAAAGATCCTATCGGCATTGGGACACGAAGAATTAAAAACCGCGGAAAAGATAATGAGGAAACTCACTTCGAATTTCTAGGAGAGCTTTGATTTTTAATTAAATAGTTCGGTTGCGAACTAAATTTTAATTAAGGAGTTTGAGATGGAAAATTTTAAGATGGTTGATGTAAAGGACGCACCGCGTGTCGAACTGCATAATCGCTTGGCCTGACCGGCTGCGAAATTTCTATTAATGAACTTCCGCCGAAGGCTGCAGTTCCTTTCGTCCATGCCCATAAGCAGAATGAAGAAGTTTATGGCGTTTTGGGCGGCAAGGGCCAGCTCTACATTGACGGCCAGGTCGTTGATATCAAAGCAGGTGACTGGTTTGTGATTCGTCCCAACGGACATCGCGCCATTCATGCATCTGAAGATGAAGGCATTCAATTCATTTGCATCCAGACAAAGAGCGGAAGCCTGCAGGAATTTACCGCCGGAGACGCCATCATTCTTGAAGAAAAAGCTCCTTGGTTGAAATAATCTGAAGTCTTCTCCATAACCGGAGTTCCTGCTTTCGGAAATAAAGAACCGCAGCGGGAATTTTTGTTTCCAGTCTGGTATATCCTGTTACAAAAACACACATAAGGATTCATCGTGGATAAAAAAATCTTAGCTGCTGGGATGCAGAAAGGCTTCGTTGGTGTGGTTGTTGCCTATTTCTTGGCAATTGCTCTCGGCATTTTGGCCGGAATCTGGGAGAACCATTATTTAATGATCGTCGTGCAGTTCACAAGCACGGTCTTCATTAGATTATTTAAGTTCTTAAGTATTCCTATTATCTGTGTGTCAATTATTGTTTCCCTCTCGACTCTTTCGCAGAGCAACGAGTCAGGAAGGATCTTTAAACACACTATTTTTTATACGCTTTCGACAACGATTCTTGCCGCCTGCGTAGCCGCTTCCCTGTATGTACTCTTCACTCCGGCGAATGTGGCTGTTACCGGCTCGGCTCCTGATGTCTCTAATAAATCAGGAAGCCATTCTTATTTGGATTACGTGGAAAGCATTGTCCCTGACAATTTCATTACACCTTTCCAAACCGCGAACGTTCTTTCCGTTCTTTTGATCGCGGCAGCCGTCGGTATTGCCATTGCGAAGATGCCGAGAGGATCAAAGAATCAGGATCTCATGATCACTTTCTTTAAGGCCTCCCAAGACGTTCTCTTTACACTTGTGAATTGGCTCATCGTTGTTTTGCCGATCGGTATTTTTGCTTTCGTCGCTTCTTTGGCTCAGGAAGTCAGCCACGGTGTCAGCTTAGGCGGTTTAGGCACTTACTTCACATTAGTGATTGCAGCGAACTTAATTCAAATGTTCATTGTGCTTCCGGCCTTCTTAATGATTAAAGGGTTCAATCCAATCAAGGTTGCCAAAGGGATGCTTCCTGCTTTGGCTTTAGCTTTCTTCTCTAAATCCTCGGCTGCGACGCTCCCTGCTACGATGAGATGCGCACAGCAAAATCTAAAGGAAGAGCCGCAGGTTGCTCAGTTTGTTCTTCCGATGTGCACAACCATCAATATGAACGGCTGCGCTGCTTTCATTTTCTTAACCGTTATCTATCTGATGCAGAACGCCGGTCTTGATATTCATCCTGGTGTCATTGTGGCCTGGATTTTTATTGCGACGCTGGCAGCCATCGGTAATGCAGGTGTGCCTATGGGCTGCTTCTTCTTGTCCGCAAGCTTGCTTGCCAGCATGAATGTTCCGATTCTGCTGATGGGTGTCATTCTTCCTTTCTATGCCGTAGTAGATATGATCGAAACCAGCCTCAACGTTTGGTCTGACAGTACGGTTTCCGTGATGGTAGACAAAGACATGAAGAAATTAGAGGCGGTTGCAGAAAGTAAATAGTTAAGACTTGCTTGTAGTTGTCTAACTTAGCTTCTCTTTTTTCCTCTCAGCCTCCTATCCGGAGGCTGAGCTCGTTTCTGGAGGACTCACAACTCAGCAAATGTAGGGAAATAGGTGGTGATGAAATCTCGCTTAGTGATCACCCGCAGAGGTGTCAAAAAATGTAAGCAGGCGTAAAGCAACCTTGGTTAGAATGGAAGTATTCCTTTTTTCTAGTCTTTTTGAGCTTTCAGGTTGCTTATGTTTATTAACGATATTTGGTCTTATGGTGTCACGACAAATACCAAGAAAATCGTAGCTGAGGCACAGAAGGACGGCTATTTGCTGAATTTTTTACAGCTGGATTTGGATGAAGACGGACTTCCTAACTGGAAGACGATCAACTCCTTCGTAGAGCTGGTCAGGACATCGACACAAAACAATCCTCCCGACGGAGAAATGAATACTCCCAGAGAAAAGCTCGATCGCCTGATGAACGCAATCTTTTTGAAGACGTTCAATCTTAGAAATTACGAAGAGGACCCACTTTCTGCCGGAGAGATCCTTCTCTTCACCAAACTCGAATCTATTGATCGCAGAGATCAGTTTGCTACAAGGGCGCTTTACTTGGCGGCCCCGACGATTCTTAAATTAAGAGGCTTGAAGGGCGGCTACGATGTGAGAAGGATTTTTTCCTTAGCTGCCTACAAAGCCATGGAAGGCGGTACCGCAAAGAGCAAGGAAATAAAAATTCTCATCGGCGACCTTTTCGAAGACGAAAACTTGAGAAATGCCGTTCATCGAATTTGGTACGTATTTAAGGATGCGAGAGGAAATCCTGAGAGATGCGCCAAAGGACTTCGAGAGCTGGCCGATGGAATTTATCTTCAGGCGAACAAGGCTGCACAGAGCCAGAAAGCCTCCTGAGACTCTGAAAAATTAGTCGTAAAAAACGCTTTTTTAGATAGTTTCCGACTTTTAAAAGTAAGAAGTCGGTCTAGATCAATTTGTTAAAATAGCCTTTTGCATCTTTTCTTTGTCGCTGGATTGGCGCCCGTATGTCTCTTGAGCAAGATAATAAAGTCAACGATTACTCCGAAAAATCGATTCGTATTTTGAAAGGTCTTCAGCCGGTTAAACAACGACCCGGCATGTATACCTTGACGGATTGTCCTTTGCACATTATTCAGGAGGTCATTGACAACGCCACGGATGAAGTTTTAGCGAATTTCGCAAACCGAATCATCCTGACTGAGCACGCAGACGGATCAATTTCCGTAGAAGACAACGGACGCGGCATTCCTGTCGGTATTATCCGGAAGAGAAGGTCCCTGTCGTTGAAATTGTTTTCACGCGTCTGCATGCCGGCGGTAAGTTCGACAAGGGAGCGGGCGGCGCCTATTCATTCTCAGGCGGTCTGCACGGCGTCGGTGTATCTGTCACCAATGCGCTGTCTACTCGTCTGGAAGTGACGGTTTGGCGTGACGGACTTGAAAGTTCTATTACTTTCGAGGACGGTTTTGTCACGGTGCCATTGAACAGTGTTAAATCTCCTCGCCCAAAGAAAGCGACCGGGACGAGAGTTCGCTGCTGGCCGGACGGAAAATATTTCGACACGCTCACGATTCCTAAGAATCAATTGATTCGCCTCTTGAGAAGTAAGGCAGTATTGCTTCCGGGCTGCGAAGTCATCTATCGCAATGAAAAAGACAACATCGAACAAGTCTGGAAGTATGAGGGCGGCCTCAAAGAATACCTGACTGAGCAGCTGGATCGTCCTCCCTTGGTTCAGCCCTTTGAAGCCCAGGGCTTTGCAGGAGCTGACGACGACACATTTTCTCAAGGCGAAGGCGCCGGGTGGGTGTTTGCTGGACAGAGGAGGGTACGCTGGAACGCGAAAGCTACGTGAACCTGATTCCGACTCCGCTCGGCGGAACTCATGAAGCCGGTTTGCGTGACGGTGTCTTCCAAGCCATGAGAAGTTTCATGGAAACCCATGGTCTAGGCGCCAAAGGCATCAAGATGATCGTGGATGACGTATTTGCGCGTGCCAGTTTCGTTTTAAATGCAAAAGTACTGGACCCTCAGTTCCAGGGACAGACTAAAGAAAAATTGATCAGCCGAGATGCGCTGAAGCTGGTTTCCAGCTTTGTGCGTCCGCAGATGGAGTTCTGGCTCAACAGCCACGTTGAAGAGGGCCGTAAGCTGGCAGAGATGTTTATTAAACAAGCTCAGGCGCCCAGCATTCCGCTCAGAAAATCGAAAAGAGAAAAGGCTCTTCCGTTGCCGTTCTCCCGGGCAAGCTTACAGACTGCACGAGCGGAGATATTTCCCGCAACGAACTCTTCCTGGTGGAAGGTGACTCTGCCGGCGGCTCAGCAAAGAAGGGACGCGATAAAGAATATCAAGCCATTCTTCCTCTTCGCGGCAAGGTGCTGAACACATGGGAAGTGGACCAGAACCTTCTTTTCGGTAATAAAGAAATTCACGATATTTCGGTATCGATCGGCGTGGATCCACATAAGATCGGTGAGAAACCCGATATTTCGAATCTTCGTTACGGCAAGATCTGCATCATGGCCGATGCCGACGTGGACGGCTCTCACATTGAAGTTCTGCTGCTGACGCTTTTCTACAAGCACTTTTCCTACCTGATGGAGACGGGGCACATCTACATTTCAATGCCGCCGCTCTTTAAGGTTTCCGTTCCGAACAAAGGTAAGAAGAAAGAACGCCGAATTTACTGTCTGAATGAAGAAGAGCTGAAGAAGACAGTCGAGAAACTCAAAAAAGAAAAATTCACCGACGCTCAGATCGTGATCTCACGATTTAAAGGTCTAGGTGAAATGGATTGGGAAGAGCTGAAAGAAACTCTTTGGATCCTGAAACCCGCAGACTTCTGCCGGTAAAAGTCGGACTTCCGGGTGATGACTTAACCGGAAAAGCCATGCAGATTCTCATGGGTAATAAAGAAGCCGACGCGCGTAAACAGTGGATTGAGCGCCACGGTGATCAGTTCGAACCCGATATTTAATTGAGCGCGATAAATGCCTAAGAAACCAAGACGCAAATTAACGGAAGCGGATCAGACCGAACTTTTCGAAGAAATCGACGGAAAGGCGGTCTTGCCCTCTGCCGAAGACGAAGAAGTCCAAGAGAAAAAGGGAAAAGCTAAAAAAGCGCAACCGGAACCTGAAGAAGATATCGGTAAAGGAACCGGCTTCCTCTTTGATATGTTGGAAGAAGAGCCCGAGCCAACTCCTGAGGCAGAAAAGTCCTCTTCGAAGGAAGAGGATCAGACGAGCGATCAAGAAGAAAAAGTCTCGGCAGAGACGGAAGAGCCTGATTCTGAGCCTAAGAATGAAGTTTCTTTAGAAGAAGCGGAGCAGGTTGCTCAAAACCTGATGCGTGAAGATGTTTCCGATATGAAGGAAGAACTTCAGGAAGTTGAGGACGAAGTCGAAGAAGCCGAATTGGTCCCTGCGGCAGCTCAGCCGCGAGGTTCTGACATTGTTGAAGAAGCTCTGAAGCATGCCGAGACAGACTGCGATGAATTGACGCTGGCTTATTTTGCCAGCCGTGCCTATCTCGAATATGCCATTTCCGTGGTGAAAGGCCGCGCATTGCCCGACGTCTGTGACGGTATGAAGCCCGTTCAGAGAAGAATTCTCTATGCAATGAAACGGCTCGGCCTTAATCCGGATGTCAAAACGGTTAAGAGTGCTCGAGTCGTCGGTGAGGTCTTAGGTAAATATCATCCGCACGGTGACGCTGCCGCTTACGATGCGATGGTTCGTTTAGCGCAGGACTTCACGATGCGCTATCCCTTGGTTCAAGGTCAAGGAAACTTCGGTTCGGCCGACGGCGACGGCGCTGCGGCGATGCGTTACACAGAAGTGCGTCTCTCGAAGTACGCCGATCTTCTGCTCGGAGAGCTCGACAAAGGAACCGTCAAATTTATTCCGAACTACGACGGAACCCATAAAGAACCGGTCTTGCTGCCTGCTCGTCTGCCGGTACTGTTATTAAACGGCTCCAGCGGTATTGCGGTTGGTATGGCCACTGAAATTCCGTCTCATAACCTGACGGAAGTCGGAGAAGCTGCTATCGAAGTGATCCGTAATCCCGAGATTACGACGGACGAACTGCTTGAAATTGTCAAAGGTCCGGATTTCCCGGGCGGCGCTCAGGTCATTTCTTCCGCATCGGATATTAAGAATGTTTATCAAAGCGGGTACGGCAATCTCCAAGTTCGTGCGACTTATCACTTTGAAGAGCTTTCAAGAGGTCAGTGGCAATTAGTATTTGACAGCGTTCCTTATAAAGTTTCCGTCATGAAAGTCATGTCGGAGCTTGAAGCGTTCACCAATCCTAAGGCACCGCAGGGCAAGAAGTCTTTGACCGCAAAACAGCAACAGGACAAGCAGCTGATCATGAATGTCATGAGCGGCATGAGAGACGAGTCGAGTGCCGAGGCACCTGTTCGCTTGGTCATCGATCCGAAATCGAAATCCATTGATCGAGAAGAACTTGTCAGCACGATTCTCAGCAAGACAAGTCTAGAAACTTCCTGCAAGTTCAATCTTGTGGTGATTGGAATTGACGGCAAGCCTCGCCAGAAAGGCTTGAAAGACATTCTGTCTGAATGGGTCAGTTTCAGACTGCGTACCGTGCGTGCCCGTTCCCAGACTTCCTTGGATGAAGCCGAAGCTCGTATCCACACACTGGAAGGCCGTCTCATTGTCCTCGTTGATATTGAGGAAGTGATTCGCATCATCCGCGGTGCGGATGATCCTAAGAAAGAGCTGATGACGCATTTCGGCCTTTCGGATAGCCAAGCTGAAGACATCCTTGAAATCAAACTGCGTCAATTAGCCTCTCTCGATGAAGTTAAGCTCCGTAAAGAGCTGGAGAAACTTCGCAATGAAGCTGAGCGTCTGCGCGGCTTGCTGACCGATGAAAAGAAACTGAGAAGAGAAGTCACCAAGGAGATCCGTCAGGATATCGATACCTACGGTGATGAAAGACGCACGCTGATTGAAGAAGCCAAGGGTGCTTCGATTGCGAAACAAGTCATTGATGAACCTGTGACCGTGATCGTAAGTGAAAAGGGCTTCCTGCGTTCAAGACAAGGTCACGGCTTTGATGCCCGCGCCATGAACTTCAAGCTGGGCGACAAATACCGCTGCTCGATGGAATGCCGCAGTGTCGACAATCTCTACATATTGTCGAATACCGGCCGTATTTACAGCATTCCGGTTTCTTCTCTTCCGAGCGCCAGAGGAGAGGGCACCCACGTGAGTGCGTTCGTTCAATTCCAGGACGGCGATGTTCCGTTTGACTATATTTGCGGCGCCCCGGATACCGTATTGCTGTTCACTTCTGACGCGGCCATGGGCTTCTTCTGCAAGATGTCTGATTTGGCGGTCCGTCAGAGAGGCGGCAAATCCTTCTTTATCTTGGACGGCGCCAAACCGCTTCCAGTTCAGGTCTCAACACCGCTGACCGGATGGATCGCCGCCTTGTCTTCGAGCGGTCGTTTGGTGGTCTTTACGACAGACGAACTCCGTGCGCTTTCAAGCGGCGGCAAGGGCACCACGATCATGGCGCTTCAGGATAATGAGAAACTCGTCGCAGCCGTGCCGATTTCTCCGAACGGTGTCGTTGTGGTCGGAAAAGGCCGCGGCGGCAAGATTCAGGAACTCTTAGTCGGCCCTCGCTCCATTGAGGATTACCGGACACGAAGAGGCCGCAAGGGTCGGTTCGTCGAAGCCAAATGGGAGTTCTTAGGCTTAAAGCCTTATAAGCTTGAGAATGCCAATAAGGGCGATGAAAGCGAAGAGGTCGAAGAAAGTACGATCATCTAAGAACTTCAAACTGGAAAGAAAGGCGCTTGTTCTGCATGGAACGGCGCCTTTTCCTAAAAGGGGCACCGAAAAAAGTTTCTTGGAACACGGCCCCTAAAATGCTTACAGGTAACACGTGCATCGGAGGACGAGATGCTTTGGAAAGACAGAGAAGGCAGCAGCAACGTAGAAGACCGCCGAGGTGAAGGCGGAGGATTCGGCGGTGGCGGCCCTAGATTTCCCCTTGCGCGCCGCAAGAAGGGACTAGCTGTCTTAGCGGTGGTTTTGGTTGCCGGTTATTACGGAATTGACTTGACGCCGCTCCTTGGCTTGGATTCACCAATGGCTCCGACGCAAACAAGCTCATCTTACCAGCCGAGCGCCCAAGAGCAGGAATTGGCGAAGTTTTCTTCTGTGGCACTGAGAACAACGGAAGAAACATGGGACAGAATTTTTGCTCAGTCCGGTAAAAGATACATTCCTCCGAAAATGGTGCTTTATTCCGGAAGCACACGAACTGCCTGCGGCTATGGACAAGCAGCAATGGGGCCATTCTATTGCCCGTCAGACCATAAGCTTTATGTAGACCTCTCTTTTTATAAAGACATGCAGAGAAAATTAGGAGGCGGCGGTGACTTTGCTTTGGGTTACGTTTTGGCTCACGAAGTCGGTCACCATGTTCAAACGCTTCTCGGCATTTCTTCTCAGGTTCAGAAACTGCAGTCTCAAGTCAGCCCTAAAGAAGCCAATCGACTTTCCGTCAAGCTGGAACTCCAAGCCGACTGCCTAGCAGGCGTTTGGGGACATGATATGCAGAGGCAAGGTATTCTTGAGAAGGGAGACTTACAAGAAGCCTTAAGGACAGCAACGGCAATCGGAGACGACAGACTGCAGCGTGAAGCTCAGGGAAGAGTGGTGCCGGATAGTTTTACGCATGGAACCTCCGAGCAACGTTATTACTGGTTTAAGACCGGGTCGACACAGGTAATCCGGAGATGTGCAATACGTTTAAAGACGGCGCCGGTCCGCAATAGGCCTAAAAACAAAAAGTCCGACGGATTTTTCGTATGGAGCTAACGAGATATTATTCGTCGGTGCCAACCATAACGTTGGAAGCCTTGATGACGGCATAGACTTTCTTGCCGACTTCGAACTCTTTGCATTTGATTCGAAAAAAAAAAAAATAAGAGGGGTAATTCATTAGAATTAACCCTTAGCGAGCTACTAGAAACTCTTTACATCGTCAGAGTGCGGAACTATAGTTCACCGCAGAAAAAGAAAAATAGAGCCAAGAACAAAACACTATATCTGACGGGGCACCCGATCCTATTGGGTTCCTTTTTAAAGCTTCCGGTCTCACCGTCCTCCTATGGATATTTGTTGGTGAGATTTTCCCAGGAATAAATCGAAGTCAATCGGCAAAAAGAGGGATTTTTGCTCTGGTTGTCTTTGAACTAAGGAGAAATATCCATGAAATTATCTTTACTTGCCACCTCGGTTCTGCTCGCTGCTGTTTCTGCAAGTGCATATGCCTATACTCCCGGCACTTACACGGCCGCTATTGCAGGCCAGAACGGACCGGTCAAAGTAGAAGTCACAACTTCTGCCGACAAGATTCTTTCCGTCAAGATCATTGATCAAAAAGAAACGGAAGGCATCGGCTCTAAGGCTGTTGCCGCACTTCCTTCTGAAATTGTTAAAGCACAGTCCGCTGACGTTCAAGGCATTGCAGGAGCATCCGTTTCTTCTGCCGCTATTAAGAAGGCCGTTCAAGAATGCCTAAATCAAGCTCAGGGCAAGAAGGCTGCTCCGCTTGCTCTGAAGAACGGTACTTTTGAAGGCAAAGCCTATGGCAACAACGGTTGGCTTACGGTAGAAGTCAACATCAAAGACAACAAGATTACTGACATCAAAACACCGGGCCAGAGAGAAACGAAATATTTAGGCGACACAGCCATCCGCGAAATCGGTAAGGACGTTCTTCAATACCAGACACTCAATGTGGATAACATCGCCGGTGCAACTGTCACCAGTACAGCTCTGAAAACAGCAATCGCTCAGGCGATTGAAAAAGCCGGCGGCGACATCGCTGCTTTCCAGAAACCGGTTCCCGAAAAAATTAAGAAAGTTGCAGGTATTACTAAAGGCAGCGCAGACTTGATCATCGTCGGTGCTGGCGGCGCCGGCCTTTCTGCCGCGGTAACGGCTAAAGATTTAGGTGTTAAGAATGTGCTGGTTCTGGAAAAGATGCCGGTGATCGGCGGAAACACACTCCGCTGCGCTTCTGCATTTAATGCGGCTGACCCCGACAGACAGAAAGCCTTGCCGATGACCGAAACACTGAAGGAAGCAGTTGTAAAGGCGATCAACGAAAAACCTGTCAGCGAAGAACATGCCAAGCTGATGGCCGATGTCAAAGCCAAGTATGAAGCTTACTTGAAGAGCGGTTCTAAGACTTTGTTCGACTGCCCCGAATGGCACGCTCTTCAGACTTATAACGGCGGCGACAAGGTCGGTCAGATTCCGCTTATCAGACAGTATTCCAACAACGTGCTCGATACACTTCATTGGATGCAATCCAAGGGATCTCCTGTTATGGATCGCGTCAGCCAGGGCGCCGGTGCTCTTTGGCAGCGCACCCACCAGCTCGATGCGCCTGCAGGTCTCGGACTGATCGATCCTCTGTACCAGGCCGCCGTCAAACAGGGCGTGAACTTTAAGCTGGGAATGCGTGTTCAAGACCTTATCCTCAACGATAAAGGCCGTGTAATCGGCGTTACCGCAACAGACAAAGTCGGCAATAAGTACGAATTTACGTCTAAGGACGGCGTCATTCTTGCTACAGGCGGCTACTCTCAGAACAAAGAAATGCGCCAGAAATCTGCTCGCACCTCACTTCGGAAATGGTTTCTACGAACCAGCCGGGAGCAACCGGTGACGGTATCATCATCGCGACAAGACACGGTGCTGATACAACCGGCATGAACTACGTTCAGGTTTATCCGCTGGCTACCCCGGGTACGGGCGCTCTGCAGGGCCGCGCTCGTAAGATGTCCGGTCTGGACGATGTGATTGACGTCAACAAGAACGGCGAACGCTTCGTGAAAGAAGATGCGCGCCGCGACGAATTCGTTGCTGCGATTAAGAAACAGCCCGGCGGCGTTGTTTACGATATCAACGATTCTTCGATCGTTAAACCGCTCAACAGCTTTAACGAAGATGTTGAAACTTTGGTCAGCATCGGCCGTATTTACAAGGCAGATTCTTTAGCTGATTTGGCTAAACAGCTCGGTATGCCTGCCGACAAGCTCGAAGCAACGGTGGCTGAATTCAATAAGATGGTTGAAGCCAAGAAGGATCCGAAGTTCGGCCGCAAGCTCTTTGACCGTCCGATTGTTAAACCTCCGTTCTACGCAACTCCGCGTGCACCTTCTATCCACCACACCATGGGCGGTCTGCAGATTTCGACTAATGCTCAGGTTCTGGATAAGAACGGCAAGCCGATCCCCGGACTTTATGCTGCCGGTGAAGTGACAGGCGGCATCCATGGTTCTAACCGTTTAGGCGGCAATGCCACGGCTGACGTTTTAACGTTCGGCAGAATTGCTGCTAAGTCTGCGGTTGCACACAAGTAAGAAAAAGTCAGTTAATTGACGATCGC
>ERZ860009.224-NODE-224-length-30720-cov-1.517593_pt1 | contig 30720 bp, 54 predicted proteins | sample MGYA00510114_ERZ860009 | MGnify/ENA primary metagenome ERZ860009 (study PRJEB30046, sample SAMN00715177) | human gut metagenome | study: EMG produced TPA metagenomics assembly of the A metagenome-wide association study of gut microbiota in type 2... | reverse complement strand
CCTTTAAATCTGCGATAGGGTCGGAAGTGTCGGCAGTCCATTTCTTCTTTGCTTCTGAAATGGTTTCTTTGTTGGTGAAAAAGAAGTCAATTTCTTCATTCACGCCGTCACCGATAATGGGAATTTTACCAGTGAAGATTGTCTGGGCGCACATCAATTCTTCACGGCGCACAATCTGTTCTCTTAATTCCACAAAATCGTCTGCCATTTTCAATACGGCACGTTCCGCAGGTGTTCTGCCGGAATAAATACTTTCACCCGGTCTTCTCTGTAAAAGGTCGTCAACCGTTGTGACCTTTTCCGGGGCTACTAAAGGCGGCGTATAGGTCTTTGTTTCATAGCCAGTGTTCGGCACTACCTTTCCACCAATTAAGCGGCTTACAAACGGCGCAACCTTTCTGCTGCCCTTTCTGAAATCTACATCAACATTTTTTGTTGTGAAATTTCCTCATGTTTGAAAAACGTACTTCTGAAAAAGGTACGCACGGGCGGTAATTTCTGAACCACTCTGCCCATTGTCCGTGGCTCATAAATAGATACTTCATTTGCCATGATTTCTTTTTCCTCCTTATCTCAAAAAGATTGATACTTTTCTTAATGCTTCTTTGATTTTCGCCACATCAGTGCCGCTTTCAACGCTTAATGCGTCGGTGAAAAACTCACCTGTCATGTAATATGTCACGGGTTCCCCGTTTCTGCTGCTGCCGCAGAAATGCCGATTGCGCTTGCTTCGCTTCCTTTGGCTACCGGGATAATTTTGTTGTCACTCGCCGTGTCAACCATTACTGGCGCATACTCTTTAATATCCGCACCCGCAGTCCCCGTTTCCGGCACTGTTGGGAAGTCGCCAGCAAAGAAGTTTTTCGGCGCTGTTTCTCTTTTCTCTACTGCATATTCGCTCATGCCTGCTACCTCCTTACTTCACTTCTGGAAACAGCTTGTCAATAGCTGCTTCAAAAACATTCTTGCCGTTGTCGCCTGCTCCGTCCTCCGGCACTACTCCAAGCACTCCATTTGCCCCGCTGTCCTGTGCGTCTTTCTGGCGGTTCTCAATGTATGTGCCCCCAGCTTTGTTCTGCTCTGCAATGATTTTCACTGCCAATTCCTGCGCAGAAGTTGGGTTCGTGAATTTTGCGTCTGCCGCAAGTGCTGCATAGTTACCGTTTGTCAAATCCTCAATGCTTTTAATTCTGGCACGTTCTGTGGCGGCTGCGTCGTTCTGAATTGTCGCTACTAAATCCGGGTAAGCGGCTTTTAGTGCGTCAACCGTTGTGATTTTGTTTTCTGGTGCTGCCATTTGTTGTTCCTCCTTTTCCTGTGGCTTTTTGCTTGCTGCTGCACTATTATTTATCAAACTACCCGGATTTTGATGTGCGGGCTGTTTAATAACTGTGTTGGAATACTTTTGAACATAGAAACATCAATGGGCACTGAATTAACCACAATTTTTGAAGAATTTTCAACAACTGTGCTGCTTTCTTCAAACATTAGTTCATCACAAAACCCATTTTCAACGGCTGTGTCTCCTGTCCACCATGTTTCATTTGACATAAGCTGTTCTATGTCCTCTGCATTTCTCCCGGTCTTGCTGGCGTATGTGTTGACAATGCTTTGTTTAATCACTTTCAATTCATCAGCCATTTTCAGAAAGTCTTCTGCCTTGAAAGTGTCCCAGACTGTCATTGCTGGGTCATGTATCATAAACACGCCGTTGCGGGCAATCTTGATTGTGTCGCCCGCCATTGCAATGATTGTGGCTGCGGAAGCTGCCCAGCCGTCAATTTTGACCGTCACTTTCGCCGAACAGTCTTTCAACCGTGTAAATATTGCGTTTGCTGCGAACACATCACCGCCGCCGCTGTTAATGCGCACGATAATTTCCGGGACGTCGCCCAGTTCCGCAAGTTCTGCGTTGAATTGCTGCGGTGTTACCCTGTCTTCCCACCATGACTGCTGACTGCTGATTGCTCCATACAGAAGCAGTTCTGGTGGCTTGTCGCCTGCTGCCGGAATGAAATTCCAGAAGTATTTGTTGTGACCCCGTATGGGTTGCCCGGTTGCCTGTTATCCTGTTGCCGGGTCGTCTGCATTTCCATTGGCAATTTTCCTTACCTCCCTTAGTTCTTTTTCTTCATGTTTCAGCTGCTCAACATTGCTGTAATAGCCGCTACCTGTCATTTGCATTGTTTCATCACTTCTGGTGCTGAAACCGTTTTGCACTCTCTTTTCCGCTGCCGTAACCTCTTTTACTGGGTCAAGCATACCTTTTGCCGGACCGTTCCATTTTGCCGTGCAATATGCTTTTCTGATTACTGCGTCAGTAAAGAAACCCGGTGCCTTGATGCGCCCTTTTGCCACCGCTTCTGTCAGCCATTCTTCGTACACGGGCTGGCAAAAGTCTGTTGCCAACCAATCCCGGTACATATTGAACATTTTCCATGCTTCTTCCAGTGCCCCTTTGCTGGCTGTATAACTGGCGTTAAAGCGTTTTACAAGCAATTCATAAGGAATTTCAAGTGAAGCGCCTATTTGCTGGCATATAGCTTCCACAAAGCCATTAAAATTGGCGTTTGGTCTTCCGGGGTTCATGTCATGTGCTTTTTCGCCCTCGTTTAAGTCAAAGACAGCACCCGGCGCAAGTTCAATGGTGGTTTCGTCCTCTGCGTCAACCTGCACTTCCTCTGGTATCATGCTTCCTATTGCGTCCTCGTTGCTGGCGTCTGCCTTTTCAATAAACACCGTAAACATTCCAGACCCACCCGCCGCCACCAGTTCTGCGTCTGTATAGCGTCCAAGCTGCTTCAAGCTCTCAATGACCGGGGCAAGGAACGGAACGCCCCTGCGCTGCTCTATCCTCTCACGGTTCATCAAGTGCAGCACATTTCTTCTGCCCGTCTTTATTCCAAATGCTTCTACCCTCTGCCATTTAATGTCTGTGTATGCGTATGACAACGGGTGGTGGTCTGCTATGTGGTACGCTACCACCTCCCCGGACTGGTCAACCTCTACACCTCCAACAATCTTGTTGTCTATTGTGTCGCAGTTGTCCGGGCTGCAAAGCCTGTCCGCTTCAATCAGCTGCACACGCAAATCATACGGCTGGTTTAATCTGGGCTTTACTGGCAGCACTGCCAAGCAGTCACCAGAAATAAGCCAGTTCAGAAACGCCAACTGCTGCAACTCATAAAAATTATCAATGCGTGCCATGTCACAATCTGTGCTTTCTGCCCAGATGTTCCATTCCCTTTCAATCTGCTTTTCCAGACTTCTTCTTTCTTCTGGTGTCAGCCCTAATATTTCAGCGTCTATGTTCGGTTTCAAACGTAGTCCACGCCCAACTACATTGGTGCGCATGGTCTTGACAGCGCCGTTGGCAATCGGTACGCCCATATATAAATCACGGGTGCGCTGCCGCAGGACAGAAACATTGTCTTCTATGTCCTCACGGCTGCTGCCGCCAGCATGAAGCCAGCCCATAAGTGATTTTTTTGTTACGCTTGCCCCATAATTGCTGTAACCGCTGTTTAATATCTGCAATTTCTGTCTTGCAGCAATCCTTTTCAGTGCTGTTTGCGGCGCAATCGCTGCTATTGCCTTATCAATTCCCGCTGCAATCCCCACGTTCTCACCTCCTTTATGGCATGAAAAAAGCACCTTTTCACGGGTGCTTTTTGTCTTTTCTTATTTTTCCACGCTACAATATTACCTCATTTTTGCGGGCAATGGGGGGAAATAAACCCCTAAAACGGGCAATAGCGGGCAATCTTTACAAGTCACGGGGTACAAATCGTTTTACCCGGTTTCTGCCGCCGTGTTTGGCTGCGTTCTCCAGCGCATTGACCTTTCCTTGCCAATATTCAATAGACTTTCTGATTTCCGCTAAATCAGCTTTTGTCATGGTCCTGCTGCCGATTGTGTATGACTGCGCATTTGTCACCGCCAGTTCTGCTTCCAGCCATGCGTCAAGGTGCCTTTTTGCTGTTTCCAGTGTAATTCCTGCCATTTATAATATACCTCCACTGTTTCTTCTTCCCCGCTTCACAACTTTCTTTGTTGTCTGCGGCTTATTCTCTTTCTTTTTCGGTTTCTTTAATGGTACGCCCGTTATTTCAATAGCTGCCGTGGCGTAGTTCCGGCAGTCAAGCGCTTCGTTTCGTTTGTGCTGTCCTTTGTCTTTCAGGTCCCATGCAAAATACGGTCTGCCCATTTTATAGCGCATGACCTTTTTTTCCGACGTTAGCCCCTTGAAATACTTTTCATCATAGCCCCTGCCGTCTTCCTTTGGGAAGTGGCAAAAGCCGGGTCCCTCGTCTTCCAGCTTCAATCTGTCCATTAACAAACTTTTTCCTGTGTCTACTCCCAGCGTGAACAGATATGCGCCCTCACGGTTGCTTTTTGTCGGCTTCTGAATGTATGCCGCTGCACTATCGTTTGAACCTTTGATTGCAAATACCCTGCGATTGAACCGTGCTTTGCAGAACTTATATACTTGATTGCTTCGGTGTCCTCCACTATCTATGCAGGTGCATGACAATTTCAGCTGCGTTTCGTCTGCTTTTTTCCACGACTGCTGCAAAAACGTGTCAAGGTCTTTCCAGCACTGGTCTTCCATGTTCGACGTGTCACCGTATATCACGGCATACTTGATTCCCCAGCTTTCATATTCTGGACCCCAGCCCACAACCTCAATTTCAAATCTATCGTCCTGCGTGTCCACGCCTGCGGTCAAATACAGCACTTCTTCTGGCACTTCGCAGTTGTACTTCTCCCTGCGCTTCATCAGTTCGTCGTCTTCTACGGTTTCGCCGTCTTCCTCCCACGTCTGCCCCATTTCCGTATTGGTCCATACTTTCATCAATTCCACATTGCCTTTTTTCATTTCTGCATTGGCAATCAAGAATTTTTCAACCACTTCTTGCCATGTGGTCAGTGTTGACGCAAGCGTGTTCAAATGGAACCCACGCACGGGGTTTTCCGGGTCCTCATGCACAAAGGTTCCCTCTGTAAAGTGTTCTTTCCACTCTGCTTCACTGGATATGACGCCGCATTTGCTGCAAGCGTATTTGATTTCTGACAAGTCCTCTTTGTCAAAGACTACATTTGACCAGACCAGCGGTTGCAGTTCTCCGCAGCACGGGCAAGGCGTGTTCCACTCTCCCCGGCTGCTGTTTTCGTACTCCACTTCTATTCTTGATACGCCCTTGACCGTCGGTGTGGAAATGTCCACTTGCTTCTTGTTCCAGAACGTCGTCTGTCTTTTTGAAGCCAATAGAAGCGGGTCGCCCTCTTTTCCTGCACTGGCTGGGTATGCGTCTATTTCGTCCGCAAGCAATATTCTGATTGTGTGGCTACGCAATCCCGTTGGGCTATTTGCCCCGGCAATAGTGATAAAACCGCCGGGGAATATCTTCTGCATGATTGTATTACCGCTGTTTCGTGACTTTTCGTTTATTCTGTCCGCAAGTACTGGGGTATCACGCAGCATGGGTGACAGCTTTTCTTTTGAAAACTTCTCTGCCATGTCTATTGTGGGCTGTATAACCATAATCGGTGACGGGTCATAATGCACATAGTAGCCAATAGGGTTCAGCACCATTGCGTCTGTTTTTCCCACCTGCGCCGCTGACATTATCACCACTTTTTTAATTGTGATGTCTGTTATTGCGTCCATGATTTCTTTCTGGTACGGGGCTTTTGCTGTCTTCCAGCGTCCCGGTTCTGCGGAAGACCCGGCAGACAGCCTGCGGAATTTATCTGCCCACTGGGAAAGTGTCATTTCCGGTGGTGGCTGCAATACCTTAAAAATGCGGGCGAACATATCAGCTGTGTGTTTCTTCATCTTCTACACCGTACCCAAACACTGTCTGAAAGTCTGAAAGTTCTTCCAGTACCTCATCAATAGCGCTTTTCAGCAGCTTGAAAATTTCTGTCTGGTCCTTTTTCTTTGATAAAATCGGACTTAACTTTGCAGGTATTGCCATAAGTCTTGTTTTGAACCTAACCAGCGTGTCTGTCATTACCTGTTCCACGTCCTCTGTGGTGTGAACTTCATTTCTGCGCAGCTTCAATTCCAGTTCTTGCGCTTCCCTCTTTGCTCTCACCAGTTTTGCCCGCTCCGCATTGTAATTTATTGTGCTTTCGCTGTCCGGGTTGTTCTTCCGCAGGTAGTTTATGTATTGGTGGTTTACGGTTTTCAAATCGTACAGCCCCGGTCTGATTTCCGTTATCACTTTTTCGTCCCGCAGCTGGCGCACTCTGCGTTCTGATATGTCAAGCCATGCGGCAACCGCTTTTGACGTATACGCTTTCAAAAACCGCACCCCCTTTCTTTTTTCTGGTTCGGAAGCGGAAGTGAAAATTTTTAATTTATATCTAGGAAACCTTTGGGCGTCGGCGTACCCGCAGTGCTTCTGGGGCGCTGACAGAACCTATCAAACCTCGTCCACAATTCCCGTTATTTCGTCGTTTTCTCCGTCTTCCTCTGGGTCAATCTCAAATTCACCGTTAGTTTCTGTTTATTCAATTCAAATTGCTTTTCAGCCAGCTCAAGCGTCTGTCCTCCAACTCATAGGCTTTGATACTGTCCAGCTGCTTAATGATACGCCCATGCAGCTTGTTTAGTTCGGCTTCCACTTTCATTGCCCTGTCGAATGGGCTTGACTTGATAATGGATTTCATAGCCGTTTTGTATATCTCCTTGCCGCCCTCTGGGTCTGCTGCCTGCGTCTGCTCCATGCCGCAGTCTTCTTCCTCCCGGCGTTCCTCCATACTCTTTGGTACAATCATGTGTACTATCTTATCAGTGTAGAAGCCCTCGGCGTCTGCTGCTTCATACTGTTGCAGTAGGCTTTCCAGATAGGCTTTGCGTACATACAACGCCTGCAATTCATTCATCATTTGCGATAGTGCAGACGGCGTGCCCATGTTCTTTATTGCTTCTGCCTGCTCCGGGTCTATATCCTCATAGCCCGCCTGTGCAAAGGCACCATGCGTCACGGCGTTTTTATTCCCCTTTTTTGCTGGGGTTTTTCCTGCTGCATTTTTATTTCCCTTTTGCCCCCCTCTTTTTCTGGGCTTCTTTTTTAACGCTTCTTCCCAGCTGTCTTCTGACTTCCATTTCCTTATACGGCTTTCCGGCACACCTGCCAGCTTCGCCAGTTCTGCTGTTCCAATCTTGCCGTCTGCGTCCAGATAGCGTTGTAGTGACTTGTCCCGTTCTGGGTTGCGTGGTCTTCCCATGTCCTCACCTCTTTTCGTTTGTTTTCATTCTTCCGAACCCTCCCGGTTTACGGAAGTATAAAAAATTATGGGCTTTGTAATTTCAAAAAATCGTCAAAGCCCACTATTGCCAACGTGCAAATATAACGGCGTAAAGCCTGCTTTACTGATATAAATTATATCAGCAAATCGCAGGCAATGGCGGGCAATGATTGCTTTATGCAACCTTATGAAATTGTGAAATAATCTGGTTCTTTCCGAACCTCTGTGAAAGCGTTTCAAGGGCATTATCTCTAATGTTCTTGCACTGCCGTTCACTGTATGCGTTCCGTTCCGCTACTCGCTCCCATTTGAGGTTGTGAATGTAAAAATCAAAAATAATGCGCTTTTCTTTCAGTTTCAACCTTGAAATCTCCTGTAACATCTGCGCTTTGAGGTTCTGCAACTGCTGCACCTTTTCTTCATACTCTCTGATTTCTCCGCTGACATAATCTGGAATGTTCAACGCCATATTTTCTGTTTGTCGTGATATATTATTTTTCCCCTTTGGAAGACGTCGCACTGTATAGCGCCAATGGGGTTGTAGTATTGGTCCGTTAAATCAGTTATGATTTTTCTGTAAATGCTCACCTCCCCGTCTATGTCCTTGTAGTATTCCAACAATTCAATCACCTTGCTTTTTTCCATTGCCTGCGCCATTTGCTATTCCTCCATTTCTTGCCTTTCTGCCAGTCTTTCCCGGCTGTCAATCATGCACGTCAGTTTCGGTTTCCTCTGCTGCCTGCTGCCGTTCCTCATACCCCATGCATTTCATGTATCTTTCCGGCTTTCCGCAGCGTTCATAATATTTGCAGTCAACGCACACGTTTTCTTTCATTTGTGTTTCCTCCGTGATATGTACCCGGCACATTCTGGCTGCCCTCTCAATAGCTGCATAGAACACGCCCCGCCGCACTCATAAGCCTTTGAAATATGCTTTGCGCATTTTACGTTTGCACACTGATTGCGGCAGAACACGGGCATTTCGTCCGTGTCAACCATTATTACTGGTCTTTCCATTCGCTGTACCTCCGTTTCTCCTTACGAACTGGAAACACCACGCTTCATCACGCATGGTCTTTATTACTCCGTCTTCGTCAATGTATACTGCGTCAATGAATTTCGGCTGTGGCGGGGTCCCGTCCTCTGCGGGTCCCCTGTCAAAATCAAGTATAATTTGCAGTACGTTGTATACTCTTTCATGGACTATCATTTTATAGTCCGTCATGTTTATTGGCACGTCCTCACCTCCTATTCATCAAATGCCGTGACATTGAAACCGATAATGCAGTAATCATCATCAAGCCCCGTCCAGTCTGCCCAGATATAAACAATCTCAACGTCAATCTGCGTCCTGTCGCTTTTCCGTCCGTGAACTCTCCCAGTTCCAGTTCCTCACCGATTTTGAAGCCGTCTTTTTTCAGCAAAAGGAACGTCAGCTTGCCTGCGGTGATTTCAGCGTACTTCTGCGGCGTCAATCTAATGTCCCTCTGCTTCTGCTGACCGTCAGACGGTAACTGCTGCATTTTTTCTTCCTGTTGCTTCTCACGCAGCTTCTTTCTGGTTTCCCGGTCAATAGCTGCCTGTCCTCGTTGTATCGTTCTTCGTCCGTCTTCTGGGCTTCTCTGCGGTTCTTGTAAGCATTGCAGCTTGTCACGGTTGCTGTCTTGTCGTGGCAATCCTCATAATGTGTGCATCTGTAACACAATGACGTTATCTGCTCCGGCTGCGGGTCCACATATTCTGGCTGCTGCCCGGCGGCTTCCTCTGCTCTCTCTGTTCCCTCTGCTCCCGTTTCCGTTTCTTCCTCCGGCTTCTGGTCTTCTTTGCCCTCTGCGGTCGTTGTTTCCTCTCCCGCTGCCTGCTGCTGGTCTTCAAACTGGCTCATGTCCATTTGTCCCGGTATCTGCTGCGCCGCTTCATAGTTCTTCTTTAACTGCTTAATATCTGCTATTGTCAGCACCTCATTTTCCCGGAACATTTCTGCCGCCTGCTGCTGATATTCTGCCGGAAGCCCGGACGCTTCATAAATTACAGATACAACAATTCTGTTTGCCTTAAACTCTGCCATTAACTCTGGAATGAGGTTGTTATATATTGCCTTATATCTTCCAATCTGTGCAGGTGACGTTTCTATGATTTCAGCCAGCAAATCACGGGTTCTACCCGGAAGACTCATGCTTTCTTTCAATTCCAGCACCAGTTTTTCTGTTTCCAATGCTTCTGTCATGCGTTCCCAGTCTGTCTTTTCACGGAAGCGGTTTGCCATAATCAGTGCCAGTCTGTCCAGAATAGCGTTTTTCTTTTCTTCGATTTTGTTTACCGTAACATCAAATACAACTGCCTGTCCGGCCAGATCCGCATTTTTCCCTCGTCCACCAGCTGCATGACCGCAAGGCGTCTTCTGTGTCCTGCGATAATGCGGTGCTTGCCGTCTTCTTCTTCATCAGTGACCAGCAGCGGTTGTAATACTCCCAGAAGTTCTATGGACTGTTTCAAGTCCTGCACATCTTCCACGCTGTAAAAATTGCCTTTGGACGGTATAAGGTCGTAAATATCAGCGGTACTGCTCACGCCGTCTTCCGGCGTGGCAATCTCTGCTGTTTTCTCCTCCTTGTTTTCCTGCACTGCTGCTTCTCTGGAACGCTCATTTAATAATCTTGTCAGATTGAATTTCGGTGTTGTTCCTGCCATGCTTTTTCCCTCCTAACGTGTCCGAATTGGTCACATCTTCAACCACTCGTCCACCAATGCTTTATAGTCTGCTGCTGCTCCGCAACGTGGTGAATACAGAATGATTGGCAATCTCTCAAACGTGCTGGGCTTCATTTTCGGTGTCTTTCTGATATGCGTATTGAAAACCGGGTATTCAAGTGTTTTCAGAAATTCTTCCCCCTGTGTGTCCGCTTCATTGGTTCTGTCGTACTGGGTGACAAAGCAACCGCAAAAGCGCAACTGCGGGTTCAAATCCTCACGGGTGTTGTCAATCTGTTCTTTCAGCTCTGCCAACCCGTCAATCGCAAAATCATCAATAGTGATAGGCACCATGACGTCTTGTGAAGCCACCAGCGCATTGATTGTGGAAATGTTAATGTCCGGGGCGTTGTCAATAATGCAGTAGTCATATTCCTGCTGTAACCCGTCAAGAAACTTCACAAAGCGGGTCTGCTGCGGTCTGGACTGGTCCAGCATGACTTCCAAATTGGCTGTCAGCAGGTTCATGTTTGCTGTGATAATGTCCAAGCCGTCATAATCGGTGTGCTGGATAACTGCTGCCGGGTCAATGCCACGCTGGGTCATAACCTCTGCGGTTCCCTTATGGTCGTAACTGTGGCGGTTCAAAATCTTGCTGGCGTTCCCCTGCTTGTCGTTGTCGATTAACAGGACTTTGCAGCCGTGTACTGCTGCCAGAATGTGTGCCATATTAACGCTGGAAATGGTCTTTGCCACTCCACCTTTTAAGTTAATGATTGATAATGTTTTCATGGGGTATTCCTCCTTGTATCTGGTATGTTTATAGTTTCTTTTCCCAGTAATGCACGGGACGGGACTTGAACCCGCACCCGGCAGCTTCGGGGGCTGCTGCGCTATCCATTGCGCCACCCGTGCTTTTTAAATCTCAAAATTATTTGTTGCTAATGCAAGGTTCAGCAACGCTTCTTCCTGTCCGCATATATTGTAATACTCACTTATCAAGTTCATAGCGGTGTATACATAGCCTTTCTTTGTCAGTTCCTCTACCAACTTTTCAATGCAACACCAGCGGTTCCCGTCGCCTTTCTCTGCGCACATTTCCTGCAACTCTTTGAAAATTTCTCTTTTTCTTTCTCCCAGCTTTGTGATTTCTCTATTCCAGTTTGTGTATGCTTCTTTTAACTGCTTCTTTGTCATTGCTTATACCTCCGTTTTCTATGTTGTGTTGTTGTTCCTTTGACTGTCTTAATTATATACTTACGGAAGTATAAAAGCAATCGACATTTTACACAATCTTACGGAAGTATATTTGTGCATTTTGTATACTTCCGTAAGTATTTATTTTTATCTGCCACGGCGGTTCAGTTCGTCTGCCGTTTCTCTTACCGGGACTTTCACATTTAATACTTCATATCTGCCGGACCCGTTCAATTCATATCTGAATACTGTTTTGCCGCTTTTCAGATAATGCGTTGTTGAAATGTCCGTGACCGTGTGTATTGATACCGTACCCGCCACAACTACTTCCATGCCCGCTGGCAGATAATATGCCGTTCTCACTCCTGCTACGGTCTTTCCTGCTCCGATTGCTACCGTGTCCCCAATCTCTAACGGGCACACCGCTTTAAATACTTCCGTTTCCATTCTCTTTTCCCTCCTGCTCATATTTCCTGCGGTTCTCCTGTTTTACAATCCAACCAACTTCCCTAACAACCACAAACACCAGATACAGCACGCCAAGTCCTACGCATACCGCAATGAATGTCAGAAGTGCTTTTGCTGTTTCAATCAAGAACGCTGCCATTTTCTTTGCCCTCCCTCATTCTCTGTTTTGCCCTCTCAATGACTGGGCGTAACTGGTTGACCTGTTTCAATGTCTTTGTCAGTCTGTTTCCCTGCTGCTGTTCTGCCTGCTGCCGCTCTATCTGGCGGCGTCTTATCAGCTCTTTGCCGCTGTAATGCTTCTTACCCTTTTCCATGCCTTATTCCTCCGTAGCTAACACGTTTAAGATTTTCTCAACTGCTTTGTCCCAGAAGACATTTGCAAAATCTTCTACCGTGCATACTTCGTCACCGTCCCAGTCGCACACGCTGGCGTCGTCACACTGGCACAACTCGCAGCCGTTTTCCCTCAACGCTTCGTTTGCAATTTCTGTTACCGTTTCTTGTGTCCCGGCATAATCGCAGCCACGGTCTAAGAACTCCCGCAGACTCTCTATTGTTTTCTTTGAAATCTTCGCCATTGTCATTTCCTCCGTCAAAAGAATTTTCTGTGATACCTGCTGCCCTTGCTGGCTCTCTGCTTGCGGCGCTGTCGCTGTTTTCTCCGTTTCTGGTACTGTGCGTCCTCTGCCGCCGCCACCTGCTTTTTAACTGCTTCATGGTCTATGTTGTCCACTTCCTCTTGCAGGACTTCCAGCACCTCAACTTCACTGTCTTTGAAAGTGAATGTCATACCGGGGTCGTATTCCTCGTTTTTCCAGTCGCTCTGGAACTTCTCAAAATCTCCCTTATATCTGTTGTATGGGTGGTACTGCTCCGCTTCATAAATTCCCAGCATAACTTTTTCGTCGTCTTTATCGTCCCAGCTATAAAGGTGCCAGCTTTCGTGGTTGTCCCAGTTCCACTTTGACAGATACAACACCAGCCCGTCAAAATAGTTACCCTCACGCACCATGCTTTTCATCTGATTGCAGGTGAAGCCCTGCCCCTTTAATTCCTGTTTGATTTTCTCATACTCTCTGCCGCCAGTATGTAACCTTGCTTTTACGATTAACGGCAAATACTGGGGTAATTTGATTTTATCGTCTTTTTTCACCTTTGTTTTTCCTTTCCAGCCTGTCTGCTATCCGCAGTATGCTTTCCATTGACGTTCTAATGTTCGTGTCTGTGGCTTCCGTGATTTTCAGCACTGCTGCCACGTCCCGCAACTCCTGTGCCATTTCCTCTGTTTCCCCGGTCACAATGTCATATTTCTTCTGGCAGGCGGTGCAGACCTGCGAACCCTCCGGGATAATCTCGTTACATATCACGCAGCGTTCAACGTCTGTCATTCTTCCCAGCTTTCATACTTCTTGACACGCCTTGTCAAGTTCTGCACCTGCTCAACAAGGTTTGCTACCTCATGCGGTGAAAGTCCCGTCTGCTCATAATCATACAGTTTCTTTGCTGCTTGATTGACGGTAACGTGCGGCTTCAATACGGCTTTCTGTCCGTTCTGGCTATATTCTGTCAGCGTCGTTCTTTTCTGCCGCTTCTGTGGCTTCTGGGGCTGTCTGAACGCCCCTGCACGCTTCATGGTGCTGTAATACGGCACCGTCTGTTTCAATGTCTTATCCATGTAGCCCATTACCATTCCACCTTTCTTCCTGTCTGCTCCATAACTCCCAGATAACCCGCTATGGTGTCCATTGCGTCTTCCGCAGTCCAGCAGACCGCCGTTTCATATCCCTGCTGCCGCAGCTGGTCAAGCCACCAGTCCTGCTTGTCCGTGGTTTTATTCTTCTGCCACTTCATTTCCACATACAGCCCGTGTTTGCCGTTTCTGGGTACTGGCAAGCATAAGTCCGGCACCCCGGCTTTCACGCCCTGCCGTTTGAGGTTGGCGGCTTCCAGCTGGTTTCTGCTGCCGCCGTTTGGGATATGGTGCAGCAGTGCCAGTTCCGGGAAGTCTTTGCGTAGAACGTCGCCCAGTTCATAACTCTTTCCTGCTCTGTGGCTTCGCTGCGCTTTCTGTAATATGCTCTACTCATGTTTTTCTTTCCTTTCGTCAAGGTGTGTTGCTTCCATATCCGCAATGTGCAGCATGACTGCAAGCCTGCTGCCCGCAAAAGCGTTGTTCATATCGCAGCTACCACCTTTTGTTGCATAATCAAAAGCGCCCATGTGCCAGCGTATAGCCAGCATTTCTTCTTCGCGCAACTGCATAAAGCGCATAATCTGTATAACCGATTTTTCACCGTGTCCCAGCGGTAAATTGTTTGTGTACGTCCAGTACACCTTTTTCACCACTGTTTTGTATGGGCAGTTAAGGTCCTCTTTTTTAATTTTATATGCGTCTGCCTTGCAAACATCATGCAGAAGCGCCACAACTGCGATTGTGTCCACCGTATATTCTGGATATGTTCTGCCCAGCCTTTTGTCTTCTTCGTCTGCCAGCTTCACCAATCTGCGGTATACATTGTTTGTATGCTCCACCAGACCGCCTGCGTATGCTCCGTGATACTTCGTGCTTGCTGGTGCTGTGAAAAACCCTACTTCTTCCAACCACGCAAGCAGCTTATCTGCTCCCGGTCTGTTTATGTACGCAAAGTAGTTCTTGAACCTCTCAACCTCTGCCATTCTCTGTTCTTCGTTCATTGTCTTTACCTCCTGCGGCTTTTTTCTTCGCTTTCTTGTTTCTGACACCCGGCGTCACCTCCCGTCTGTTCTGGTGTGTCCGTTTCGGTCACGTCGTCAATATCAAAACACTGGTCCCACAATTCTTGCAGGCTTGTTTTCTGTTTCCATGTGAACCCCAGCTTTGCTTCTGCGTCTACCCATTTCCGCATTGCTTCCGGGTGCCGCTTCATGTTCTCCATGACCTGTTCATTTTTCGCAAATATGCACATCATGCAGCTGCAACGGTCAATGTATTCATAACACGGGTGCGGGTCTAGCCCCAAACGTTTTCCAAACTCAAACATCTTGCCTTTTTCGTAGTCCAGCACCGGGCGCAGCCAATGACATTCAAACTTGCCCTTGCGCTCTGTTTTCAACGTCGTGCTGTGATACTCACATTCTGGTAGCTTTGCACGCCCTCTGCTTTCGTCCCGGCGTTCCCCGGATATGAACAAACACTTTTCGCCCAGTATGTCCCGGTGTGTCCTTATCCAGTGGTCAGTCACCGCCGTTTTCAGATACGCCGTACACCAGCGGTTCTTGCTGTCCGGGAACTTCAACCGCTCATTCAAAAGCAGATACAGAAAGTCTTTCGGCGCTTTCAGCAATATTGGTTTTAGTCCCAGAACCTTTGCAGTATTGAAAAACAATGCTTCATTCACGCTGTATTCTGCGCCAGTGTCGCAGTACAGCAGGAATATTTTTTCTGGCGCAAAATTCTGTGTTGCCCAGTAAATAGCGCCCGTGCTGTCAATCCCTGTGCTGTATGAAACGATAACGGAAGTATACCCGCACTGCTTTTCTGGCGGCACCAGTATTTTTGTTCTTGCCATGCCCTATACCTCCATTGCCACTTCTTCAAGTTTCTGCTTCATGGTTTCATACTGTATCTGCAAATCCTTTATGTTCTCGTGTGTGCCGCACCCTGCGCAATCCTCTGTGTGAGTATGTGGACAAATTGTGCATAACTCCATTTCGTCTTGCAGGTTGTTTGCTATCACACCCAGTGCAAACGCAAGCCCCCAGCACTGTTTCAAGTCAATTTCTGTTATATCCACCGTGCCGCCTGCTGCCCGGCTCACTTCTTCGTCTGTTATGCCGTAACGCTTCTTTAAGGTGTCATACATCAGCTGCGCTGTTGCCTGTTCCCCGCCCACGCCACGTTCCGCAAGGGCTTTTATCTTTATCAGCTTTGCAATGATTTCTTTCTGTCTTCACTCAATCTTCTTCCACCTCCGGTTCTCCAATCAGTGCCCGTGGCGGTCTTCTCTTGTCAAGCACCTGTGAATACCACGCAGCCTTTTTCAACATTCGCTTTTCTTCGTCGGTTCTCTCCGGCGCAGGTCCGTTGTTCTCTTTGTAGCAACGGGCGGTCTTGTCCGGGTAAAGGTTGTTGCCGCTTCTGAAAGCTACCATGAACGCTTCCAGTTCCCGCTTCAATTCCGCTTTGTAGAAATTGAAAAGCAATGTGATTTCCGCTGCTTCAATCTCTGTGCAATCGCAGCCACGCTTCTTCCTGCGGCTGTATTTGCCCGTGTAAATGTGATATGTCGTGCCGCCCGTGACCTTGTAGAAAATCGGGTCAGCAGTTCTTCTTCCAGTTCCGTTGCATATCCGAACCAGTGAAGCGTTACTGCGTCCAGCATGATTTCTTCGTCTTCCAGTTCGTATCTGGCTTTTAAGTCCTCATACATACGCATTGCGGTTTCTTTCTCGCCGCCTACTCCACGTTCTGCCAATGCTTTAATTTTCTTTAGCTTTGCAGCTATCTTTTCCCGTTGTATCTGGTCCATGTTCTCTACCTCACATACTGCCACGACTGCGGCGCACGCTTCATTCCCAGTTCTTCCAGCGCCACTGCCTGTGGATATTCTTTGACGGCTGTTATCTCCCAGCCATACACCTTGTTTCTACTGCCCGCCGCATAATTGTGAATGTCATGTGCTGGCACCCGGCTTTTCTTTTCTGCTTCTTCAAAGTTCTTGATTTCCAGAACTTCCGGGCAGACAAATTCACCGACTACGCCCACGCCGCCTGTGACATACACCAGCACCCGGAACGGCGCTTTGCATTGCGGCTTTGACTTCCGCAGTTCCAGAACCTTTTCACCTGCTTCCATTTTCTGCCACCATTTCTGGTGCAGTGATAGGACAACAACTGCCATTTCCTGCAATTCTGGCGTCTGCCATGCTTTCTTTTCGTTCTCCATGCCTTATTCCTCCAAAATCACCCGGATAAATAACAGCTGTTGCAGCTGCCCTATGTCATATTGTCCTAGCTGTTCAACTGGTATCTGCTCCGGCAGTTCCCGTATGTTTGCCCAGTCCCACATCTTTTCTGTGCGCTTGTACGTTTCCATACCCAGCCCAAAGCGTTTCACCCGGCGCAATGGGTTTATTGTCCCGTGTGCAAAGTTTGCCGCATAGCCACGGTATATCACCTGCCCGGCAGCGTTGATGATAACCAGACGGTCACTGGTCGTCATTTTCTCTATCAATTCACCTAACTGCACTTTTTATCCTCCTTTCTGCCCTTTTTGGGCTTCTTTTTCCACATTTTCAAGTAAATATGCCACCCGGTTTGTTCATAAAACACGGGTTCGCATGAAACAATGTCATAATCACTGTAAATCTTTTTAAATTCTTCCAGCCCGCCGTCTGGTGACTTCGCCAGCTGCTCTACCTTGCGTTTGCTGTACTTGAAATCATTGCACTTTTCCGTTGGGTCTGACAGATTGCGGCTATACTTCCAGTGGTTCTGGTCACGCTGCTGCTTTTCCCCTCCGTCCTCTCTGGTTGTTTCCGGGCGGTCAAGGTTCCTGCTGCTTGAATAGCGTTTCTTTCCCTGCGGGTCTTTCACAATATACTTGCAAAGCCCCTCTATGCCGTTCTCATTCATTTGCAGGCGGTCTGCATTAACCCAGCCCAGCTGCTTTATACTGGCTCTATACTCTGGGTCGTCTGTCTTCTTCCAGTTGATACGGTCTTTCGTCCACATCAATTCCACGTCGTCACGGTCTAAACCACCGTTCATAATGATATGGTGATGTATTCTTTTAAGACACTGACCATCCTTGCTGTACTTGTATTCTGTTACCAGTATGTATTTAAGTGGTTCTAACCCCAGCTTCTTTCTGCGGTATGCTATTCTCCGCAGGTAGTTTGTCACAATGTTTTCTGCTTCCTCTACCGTTCCCGGCAGGTTCTCTGCGCTATATGTGCAACTTGTATGCAGGTCCCCTATGTGGAAGTTGCCATTTCCCAACTGTACCAGATAGCGTTTAGCGTTCTTGTCGTTCAAGTCCTTTTGCTTTGGGGCATTAACCTTTCTTTTCTTACCCCTCTTTCCTCTGCTTGCCTGCTCTGCTGCTTCTGTTCGTGGTATTATATCCACTTCTCTATACTCTGCGCAGTCTATCTTCTTCTCCCTTATGAACACCACTGCACTTCCTTTTCTGTCCTATACCGTTTTAAGCGTATAAGGGTATACCAGAAGTGGGGTGGGGTTCTTCTTCTCCCTCTTATCCCTCCTGTTCATTATCCATACAGCGTATATATATTTATATATTTCGTAGGAATGTTAATACCCCATACAAGCCCGTTTAACAGGTTTGAAACCCGCTATTTTCAAAGGCTTTCGCCCTCTAAAATGTTTGACTTGTAGCCGCCAATATGGTATAATAAACGTGTATTGAATTATTACATATTGACTTTTGAAAAGCCTTTGATTTTGTGTTTCCGGCACATCTTCAAAGGCTTTTTGCTTACCTTTTTCATGGGTCAAATATCAGAACGTCTGTTCTTTATGCGTGCGCTGTCGCACCCGCTTTCAGTAATTCAGTTACCAGTTCCCAGTCTTCCAAGAACAAAGCGGAACGCAAGGACACACTGAGGTTGACGAAAGAACGGGCGTCGTACAAGCTCAGCGCACCAGCGCCACCGCTGGAAGTGTTGCCGAAACCCGAACCCCGGCCAGGCACGCTTTCTTCAAGTTCGCTGTCTGCCCAAAGTCCAGCTGTTTCATGCTTCCAGTCATGCGGTACAATTCCCAGCTTGTACGCAATTTCCGGCACTTCGTCCAGTTCTTCCAGCTGCAAGTCTGCCATGTGGCAGCCCTCCCAGTTTTCTTCGATTTCTTCCGCAACGGACATTACCACATCACCAGCACTGTTGCCGTACAGCTTCAACGGTCTGCCGTTCACCTCTGCAACGGTCCAGTCTGGCTTCTCTGTGTAGCCCTCAACTGCTGCGTCGTTGTTCGGCGTGTATTCCACAACGCCTTTGTGCAGACGCAAGCCCGTGACCCATTCCCAGAAATTACCGCAAAGACCAAACACGCCGTCTGCTGTTCCGTCATGGGACCATGTGAGGGGGTCGCACCCGGTCAGCGTGCGTCCGGCGCTGTCGTATCTCACGCCGCTTTCCTGCTCATTCTTTGAGTTGCTGCCGTAGTTTGTATTACCGCCGATTGTGTGCCCCAGTTCCTCTGCTTCATGCAGTAGATAGACAAACTCTGTATTTGTCATAAGGTGCCAGCCCTTGCCTTTTCTTCCGCAGGCTGCCGCCGCTTCATCATAACTGATAGTGTGTTTTGGCTGCTGGTAAGGTAAGGACGCCGGGACGCCCTTAATCATGGTGTTGGTGAACTGCGACACCAGAACCGCAGGAACAATCTTGTTTCTGATTTTGAACAGTTCCGGCACGTCCTCCGGCTCATAGGTCCCCGGCTCCATATAAAACATGGTCATGTAGTTTGGCAGTCCTGCACTGTCCATGACAATGACTGCTTTTTTCTTCACAAATTCTTTCATTTTGTGGCTTTCCTCCTTGTATCTGTATGATTTTTATTTGAACAGCCTTGCTGCTATTCACTGCTATTGACTTTTGAAAAACCTTTGTTTCTGCTGCTGCCCGGCGCTCACGCTGACTGCTTTTCTTTCTTCTCCGGCTCTGGCTGTGTCACTGTCACGGTGACTTTCACGCCCTCCCGCTGGGATATAATCAGCGCCAGCGTTTCAAAAAAGCGCTGGGCATTGAATGTTCCTTGTACTTCCATTCCTGCGCCCTCCTTTATACGGACTGCGGCGCAATTTTCTGTGCCATGCCCTTTGCAAATCTTATGCCCTGCATGAACACCAGAAAGTCTTTCTTTTCCTGCGGTTCAAGTTCCCCCAGAAAAGCCATGACCTCTGTTGCTTCCTGCTGGTTTTCAGTTGCAATCATGGTTTCCATGTTTTTAACTTCTGTCATGGTCTGTTCCTCCTTTCATGCTGTGTGGTTTCGCAAGCGGTAAACGCTTCTGTTGTAGCGGTTACTGCTTGTTTAACTATATATTATAGCGGTTACTGCTATTTGTCAACCCTTTTTCCGTTTTTAATATTGACTTTTTTAGCGGTTACTGCTATTCTTTAAACATAAAAGAAAGGCGGTGAAGTCAAATGACTATCAATGAACGTGTGAAGCATTTTAGAAAAGATGTTTTGCACATCAGCCAGACTGAATTTGCAGTAAGTCTGGGAATGAAGCAAACTGGCGTCAGCTACATGGAACGGGACGGCTCAACCGTCACTGACCAGACAATCAAGGCAATCTGTCTTCTTTATAATGTAATGAAGAATGGTTGCGCACTGGTTCTGGTGAAATGTATATACAGCCGGACACATTCAGCCTTGACGACTTCGTGAAGTCTAAAGGTGCCACGGGTCTTGAATTGGAAATCATAAAGACGTACTTTGAACTTGACCCAGAAATTAGAAGAACTGCCGTGGAATTTTTCAAACGCAGGCTTGTCGCTGCTGTTACTGCGGACCCTGCATTGTTAGTTCCAGACAATCCAGAAGATTTAGAAGCCCAGTGCCCGCCCGTTGACACTGGCAGTGTTTCCGGGACAGACGCCGGGTGATAACGCACCCAGCGTCCCCCGCTATTTACAAATTATAAGTTGCGTTGCTCCATTGAAATCTAAATTATAATAAATAGTGTTTATGCTGCTGTAATAGATTGCGTACACTCTGCAATCATACCAGTGTATATATTTTTTTATCATGTGTGACCACCTTTCCAGCGTGGCAAGGCTGGGCGCACTCACTATTATAATTTCTATGTTTTTGTGGATGTTCGCAAGAAAGGTGGTTTTATATGGGTTTACGTTTCAGAAAAAGCGTGAAAATTGCCCCCGGCGTCCGTCTTAACATCAGCAAGAAAAGTGTTGGTATAAGTGCAGGCGTCAAGGGGTATCGTAAAAGTATAAACAGCAGCGGCAGGGTCACAACCAGCATAGGGGTTCCCGGCACTGGTGTTTCTTACGTTAAGACCGAGAATTTGAAAAGCAAAAAGAAAAAGGCAGTCAGCAGCCGTGTTTCTTCCACTGCTGCCGCCGCCAGTTCCTCTGCTTCCTCTCCTGCTGCCGCTCCTGCTCCTGCTAAAGTTCAGAAGCAGCTGCGCAGCCAAAAGAGAAGCCGCCAAAGACCACGGCAGTTTTGCAGGAAAGACCAGACGCCAGCTTTGTTGTGTTCGGCGTCGTTGCTCTGGCTGGTGCCGTGTTCCTCTTTGCTTCTTCTCATGTTATTTTTTCAGTTGTTGCCGCCCTGTTCGGTATCTTCTGTCTGTATAGCTTTATACACATAAAGCGACACCCGGAAGACCCACGATACATCACGGAAGAACAGCTGACGCGCTGGGGGCAGCTGGTACACTCCGACGCAAAGACCGTTTCCCAGCTGCAAAAAGCGTCCGTTCCTGTTCTGGTGGATTTAAAGAAGCGTGCTGCGTGGCATTATGAGCAGGTTTCTTCCGTTGGCTTCGGTCCAGACGTTTCATACTACGGTCAAGCCTTGATTGACGTACAAAATCAGATTGTTGCTTTATCTGAATTTGTCATGCTGCAAGGTGATAACCCTAAACAGGATTTAGAAAACTATTCTTCTTTTGTAAGTCAGAAAATAACAGCCTTTACAGACGACATTCTGAAAGACTAATAAAACAAAATGCCCCGGTCGTGCTGGGAACACTTCCGGGGCGTGCAAAGATATGTCATACCAGATACAACAATACCGTCTGCAATTTTGATTATATCACCAGCAGGCGGGAAATGAAAGGAAATGCAGGTGATACAATAGTGAAAAAGATTGATTTAAGCCCGGAACTTGTCCGGGTTGCTTTATATATAAGGGTTTCCGGGGAAGAACAGAAAATAAAAGGTCTGTCACTGGAAGCCCAGCAAGAACGACTGGAAGCATACGCAAGGGAACGTGGCTGGGTCATTGTTGGAATTTACATTGACGCTGCCAAGACCGCCAGAAAGAACATTCATAAAAGAACCGACTTTCAACGCATGATGGACAGTGTGAAGCGTGATGAAGTGGATATTCTGCTTTTCTGCCGCCTTGACCGCTGGTTTCGTTCCGTGGCAGATTATTATAAAATCATGGAAGTTCTGGAAGCGCACAACTGCGACTGGAAAACCACTGATGAAGAATATGACACCACAACCGCAAACGGGCGTCTGTATATTAACGTGAAGCTGTCCATTGCCCAGAATGAAGCGGACATTGACGGGGAACGAATAGACGTTGTATTTGACAGTAAGATTGCCCACGGCACCGTTGTTTCCGGCTCTGCTCCCTTTGGCTTCCGTGTTAATGAGGAAAAGCGGCTGGAAGTTGTGCCAGAAGACGCAGCCATTGTGCAAGACGCTTTCAACTACTTTGAAACTTCGATTTCCCAGCGTGCTACTGTCCGCTATATCCGGGAAACCTACGGCGTGAACTGGTGTGACGCCACTTTCCGGCGTATGCTGAAAGAAAAGCTGTATACTGGGGTGTATGACCGGGGCGGCAGGTTCAATGACCATTTCTGCCCGGCAATCATCAGCAAGAGCAGTTTGACCGTGTGCAAGCGCTTCTGGAACGCAACGCACGTTCTGTTCCGTCTGGCAAGGTATATATTTTCACTTCCATTCTTACTTGCGCTGAATGTGGGCATAAACTGGTCGGGTACAAGTCAAGTGATTATTATTATTACCGCTGCAACCAGCATTTCCAGCGTGGGCGCTGCTCCATAATCATTCAGCCCGTGAAGACGTCGTGGAAAAGTGGCTGTTTGAACATCTGGCAGAGGAACTGGAACGCTGCCAGCTGGAATGGGAAGTTGCCGCAGCCAAAAAGAAAGCGTCCATTGCCCGCACTGATAAAGCAGCACTGAAACGGAAGCTGACCAAGTTAAAAGAATTATATGTGAATGACTTAATAGACATTGAGGACTACAAAAGGGACTATCAAATATATACTGCTGCACTTAAACAGATACCGGAACCCAGCATTGAACCGCCGCCAGACTTCGCAGCCGTCCGCAGGCTCCTTGATAATGATTTCAAAACAATTTATGAGAATTTGACCCGTGAAGAAAAACGCACGCTTTGGCGTTCTGTCATTAAAGAAATTAGAATTGATAATGACCAGAATATCACGGGTGTTGTTTTTGGGTAGTGTTGTACTAATGTGACACTACCCGTGGGCAGTGTTAAGTTAGTACAAATATAAAAAGGCTACACACTGACTGTGTACCCCTCTGCAACGAACCCCAGCAAGCCTGCTGCCTGCCGGGGTTTTGTTATTCTCCCATATTGTCTGGCACGTCTTCTTCCGTGACCGTTCTTTCTCTTGCAATCAGCTTCAACGGCAAAAACGGACATTTTCTGTATGTTTCGTACTTGTCACCCTCTCTGCACATGAAGCAATTTGACCGCACGCAGTTTTTATTTGCAAATTCTGCCGCCGCTTCTTTGTTTATCATTCAATGCCCCATTCCTCCCGGCAAGCCTACCACCTGCCGGGAATGTTTTTTTACATTCTGCCTACAAATTCCAGTGTCTTTGTCTGGCGGTCAGCATAGAACAGCTTTTCTGCTGTTGCTGCTTCTGTGAAGCCGTCCTGCTGTAAAGTGTTCGTGTTAATCTGCGTGTCATACTGTGTAATCACAATCTTGCTTTTTGTTCCCTCTGTAATTCTCCACGCTGTCACTACGTTCTTGCCGCCTGCGAACAGGTTTCTAAATTCTTCCTCTGAAAAACCCTGCTTAAATTCTGTGAACGCTGCTGCCTTGATTTTGTTTAATGCTTTCTTTGTCATTTCTGCCATTTTGATTTCCTCCGTATTGAATTGTATTGACTTTTTGTGTTAAGCACTATTGCTTTAACTGCCTTTATTATATACTTACGGAAGTATATTGTCAATAGTTTTTTAATTATTTTCCATTTATTGTCATTCTAACAATTTTATTGCACTTCCTGCATTTCTGTATTGGTCTTGTTTTCACCTCTCCAAACGGTTTGCAGTACCCCGTTTTGCATACCGGGCATACATAGTAATTATGAATTATGCAGCACCGCTTTTCTTCCACGCTACTTCCTCCCCAGTTCTGAATTTATAATGTCAATCACATTATTATACATGAGGTCCATTCCATTTCTGAAATGCTTTTCTTCTTTGTATAGTCCACACCCTTTTAAATCTGTGTAGGCGTTTTCAACCTGTCTTTTCACGTTTTCCAGTGTTCCCGGCTTCCATTCTTCGCCCAGCACCTCTGCTCCTGCTGCCATTGCCGCTTCTCTGGCTTCTTTCTTCTGCTCCTCCAATGTCTTTGGTGGTTCCATAATATCTTTCATTCTATATTCCATAGACTATTCCCCCTTTCTGTTGTGTCTTCCTTGTGTAGTGGTGGCAATGGTGGCACGGTGCTTCTGCGTCATTATAATATAGGCACTTTTCGTCTGTATAATATATACAGTCCGAGCCGTCCCAGCCATGCAAAAAGCCCGTTTCAAATTCCTGTTCTTTTACTCTTTCTGCCACGTCAATTCCTCCCCGGTGTCCCGCTTGTATTTCTCTTTCACCGCTTCCACAACATAGTTGTTCTGGGAAGAATAGCCCTGCGCCTTTGCTATTTCTTTGATACGGGCTTTCATACCCTTTGGCACCGCAAGTTCCATGCGGTCATAATTGCTATCACGGTATTTATTCTTTGCTACCGTCGCCGCAGGTCCTCTTGGTATATATTTCTTTTCTGTTGTATCTGGCATTGTCTGCACCTCCTGTTGTTTTATTCAGTATATCACACTTTGTTTTCTTACGGAAGTATACATTTTATACAATCTTACGGAAGTATATTTGTTTATTCTGCCCATTGCTTTTATACTTCCGTAAGTATATAATAAAGACAGTTAAAGAAATCAAGCACATGGAGGGCAAACGATATGGGAAAAATTATTTACATGGAAGATAGAATAAACGGGCTTCACTGCTACACCCCGGAAATGGGACAGCGCAAGCCGGAAGTCAAAATGGAAGCCAGCCTTGCATATTATGGCAAACACTACTTTGTTGATACCCCACTTGAATTAAAAGGCAGGGGCATAACGGAAGTTGAAGCCCACTGGGTTGACGGCTGCCAGAAGAAAATTGAGAACTGGCGCAGCTACCGTGTCACAAAGGCAGCTTTTGAAAAGCTGAAAGCGCAATATCCAATTTCAATGGAATGTTGTCTTGATTGACAATAGCACGGGCGGCGCTGCTGCCGCCCAGAAAGAATGGTGATGATATGAAAAAGTTAAAATGGACGCTCAATGATATTTCTTTCAACCGCAGCAATTACAGACCTGTTATTGCCCGGTTTGACAACTCTAAACACTGGCTGGGTATTCCCTCCATGACAACTACCTCAAGCGCACGGGCAATGTTCCGGGAACTCGCCAACGCATACGGTGCAACCTCCGTTGAATTAAAATACTTTTATGATGATATTGACCAGCAGACCGAAACCGACATTGTGGACTTCCTCAAACTCTCTGCCGGGTACAAATTCAGAAATGAATTGCAGGTGCCAGCCGGAACCCGCCGCAAATTTGTTGAGTATGAAGAAAAAGAAATTTTTGAAATGAGGTGATTGTATATGGGAAAATCTTATAATAGACGCTTTAGAAAGAATGGTCTTTCATTCATGGTGCAGGACACGCACCCGGCAGACCGTAAAAGTGATAATGATAAATACTATCTGGCAGTAAATAAGGACGGTATATACAAAATTGTGTATGATAGTATCACATGGGAAATTCCAAAGTTTCCAACCATACACGCAGCGCAGTTCTGGGCGCTGACCAGTTCCGATTTTATCGGCACAATGTAAATGACGCTGTATTTGCCCCGTAAACGTAAAAAGACCGCAGGTGGTGTATTTCTCCACTTGCGGTCTTTCTGCTTTATTCTGGCTTATTCTGTGCGACGCTGGCGGTATTATTTGAGGTCTGCCAGTGTGTTTCCTTTTTCATCAACAATCTTTGTGACTGCCGCCGCCATTTTCTCTGCTTCCTCTTTCGGAATACAACCAGTGATATTTCCGGCAGCGTCATAAATGTTCACTGTTCCGTCTGCGTTCACCTCTGTTGCTCCCTCCGGCACGTTGTCTGTTGCAACTGCCACTTTCTCTGTGTTAATCACAACCGTTGCTGCCGGAACTGCTGCGACTGCTGCCAGTGGCTCTGCTGTTGCGCTCTCTTTTTCTCCGGCTTTTATTGCATTGTATGCAGTCTGGGCAATGGCTTTCAGCTGTTCTTCCGTGACATTCAGCCCGGCTTCATCAGCAATCTTTTTCAGCTGCTCTACAACTGCTGCCATTTTTTCTTCCCCGGTCTGACCCTTTTTGAACTCTTTTGCCCATTCCACAAACTGTGTTGCCCATTCAGACAGTGACGCCAGCTTGTCCGTCACGGTCTTTGGAATGTTCGGAAATACATATTTTCCAAGCAGGAACGCACCCAGCGTCACGCCAAAATATACAGCTGCATAAATAACATTATCCATTTTCTTTTCCCCTGTGATTATGCAGGCAATTTCAATGTCTGCCCAGCGTAAATTGTGTTACTTGAAAGACCGTTCATGGCTTAATTTCATTGTATCTGCTGCCGTCGCCCAGCTGCTTTGCTGCAATAGCCCAAAGGCTGTCACCAGCTTTCACGGTGTATGTACGCACGCCGCTTCCCGGAATTTTGATTTTCTGACCCACGCTAATGACGTTAGGGTTTGCAATGCCGTTGTAGCTTGCTAACTTCTGGTAGGTTGTACCATACTTTGCAGCAATACCAGAAAGCGTGTCACCACTCTGCACGGTGTAAACCTGTTCCCCGGTTGCTCCCTGTGCTGGCTGCGCTGGTGTCGCAGGCTTTGCAGGTGTGCTGCTGGCTGTCGCTTTCTTTGAGAAGTCCGGCACGCCAAATCCTCTGATATAGCGCCCGTTGACTTCCAGCGTTCTTCTACCAACTGCATTGGACTTGTTGCCCTCGATAACAGTGATAGTGTGACCGTTGCAGCTTTCTACAATGCCCACATGGTCTGCGCTTCCTGTGCAGTCACCAACGCCGTTGTCGTCCCAGTCATAATAGATGTAGTCGCCCGGTTCCGGCACCTTTGCGTCATTCTCACACCAGCGCCCCATATTCTGCCACAATTTAATCTGGGCGTCGCAGCCGCACTCCGTAGGAATAATGTCTGTGTAGCCAGCTTCAATGGCAATCTTTGAACCAAAGGTTGCGCACCATGCGTCCGTATACTTCACCGCATACCCTCTGGCAAGTGGTTTGTGCCTGTTGTAGTCGTCAATGATTGCATGGTGTGCCGCCGTGCCCCCTTTTACTCCCACATAGGCTGCTGCTCTCGCAGCAAATTTCTTTCTTACTTCTGATACATTCATTTGCTTGTACCTCCATTCTCTTTATTGCTAACGGCTCTTGCTGCGTACTGGTCAAAATACTTCTGCCCGTATTCTGCACGCTTTGCCTTTACCGTGTCGCTCTGGTCTGCCGGGCGTTCAAACTGTGTCAAAACTGCATTGGAAGCAGCCGCCACGGTCTGCGCCGTCTTTAATACTGACAATGTGGCTTTGTAGCCCTCTGTCAATTCTTCATAAGGAACCCCAGTTGCATTTCCATGTCACCAATAGACTTCCCGGCTGCTTTTGCATATTCCAGCAAGGCGGCTTTTCTGGTGTGATATGTCCACTGTGCCAGCCCGTAGCCTGCGGCGTCCTTTGCAAAATTCGTATAGCTGCCGTTGTCCACCGCCGCCGTGTATCTTGCGTCCGTGTGTCCCAGCTTCTTTTCATAGCTGTTCTGCAAATTCTGCGGGTTCAACCCACTTTCCGCAAACAAGTTCCCCATTAGTCCGGCTGTCCCGCAATCGGACAGCCCATTTGATTTTAAAAAGTTCCAAATCTTTTCAGCTGTTGTGTTTCCTGCAAGTCCCATGTCCTGCACCTCTCTTTCTTTACTGCGTCATGCTTGAAAAATCAGACAGCGTGCCGGACAACTCCGGGTATGCTGCCTTGATTTTCAGCAGGTTTTCTGCCTTTGCTTTCCAGCAGTAGAAAGCTACTGCGGCAGCAGTTACCCCGCCAACAAAGGTCAGTAAAACGGATAGCTGGTAAAAATCTTTTGCCACCACAACCCACACACCCACGCCAAACGCTATGTAGTAGGTTGCCAGAATGGAAAAGATAATGATTTTTGTTGCCCCGGTCTTGCGCTCTGGGTGTTCCTGCAATTCCTCTTTTCTTTTCTTTCGCAAGCGTCTGAAATGCGGTAAATTGCATAAAAAAAGCACTGCAAATGCCAGTGCAAAACCGATAATGAAAAATATTAAACTTTTCATGCTGCTTTTCTTGTACCTCCTGTTATGTTTCTTCCGGCTCTGTCTTTATCAAAGCAAAGTCGTTTGTACGCATACACTCTTTGTAAATTTCCAGAATATATTCATGCGCAACGTCAACCTGTCCATTGGTCAACTTGTGGTCCTTGATGTACTTGTCATACTTTGCAAGTATATCAATGATGTGGTCGAACTCCTCTTTTGTGTGTCGCCTATGATTTATGCAACTGCTCTGAAATTCCAGAATTTCCATGCGCCAGCTGTCAACCTTATGGTCTGTAAAATCCTTTTGCAGCTGGTCCAGTTGCTCTTTCATGTCGTGGTTCATCAAATTTCCCAGCTGTTTGATTAACCAGCGCACGGGCTGCACTTTAATTCCCGGCGTGAGGTCAACAACAATTCCAATCCCCGCAAGCCACACAATAGCTTTCTGTACCACTTCCCAGACGTCCGCTGGGTTAAGCGTCTGCATTGCTTCCACCGTCCGTCACCTCCTTTTTCTCCGGCTGCTGTCTGATATAATCATCAGTGCTGCCATAATATCCGCAGAATAGACCGCATTTGTTGGCTGGCTTCTTCTCCGGTTCTGGATATGGCTTGCCCATTTCTTGCAAGTACAGTTCGTTTAGGCTCTGGCGCATACCGTAACTGTTGAAGTGCTGCAATATGCCCCGGTATGAAGCAACGGACCTATCCAGTGTATCTTTGTCAATCTCTCCGGCGTGATATGCTGCAAACATATATTTCAATCTACGTTTCAGCTTCTTTGCCGTCTTCTTGCGCAATTTTACGTGTGTTGACCAAATACGGAAGCCCACAAACTCAATACCCATGCTGGTTGGTCTTATGCATGTTTTCTTGTTAAGCTGTAAATGCAGCTTGTTTCCCAGAAAGTCCGCAATCTTATTCTTTATCTTTTCCAGATACTTTTTGTCTGGGTGTAAAATTATAATGTCGTCCATATAGCGTATGTAATAATGCAGGTGCAGTTTGTGTTTGCAGAACTGGTCAAGTTCGTTCAAATACAAATTCGCAAACATTTGTGAAGTCAGATTGCCAATAGGCAGCCCAACTTCTCCCAGCAATTCATCAAACGCCACGTCGCCAATGTCGGCACCCAGCGGCAGACCAAAGTTTGTGTCTTCGCAGTTTATTATTACTGACAAGATGTGCAACAAATCTTCATCAGCAATCTTCTTCCGCAAAATGTCCATCAATACTTCATGGTCTATTCTGTAAAAATACTTTGCAATATCCAGTTTCAAATAATAGAAACGCTGCGGTTTCCGGTCAGTCTGTTTCAACCAATCATGCAGTCGGTTGACTGCTTTGTGTGTTCCCCTGCCTACTCTGCAAGCGTAGCTGTCAGAAATGAACTGCTTTTCAAAATATGGGTTCAGCTGGCTATATATAGCGTGCTGCGCCACACGGTCTTTGAATGTTAGTGACATAATCATGCGCTTTTTCGGCTCATAAACATAAAATATGTTGTAGCGTCCCACGGTGTATGTCTGCCAGATAAATTCATTCTGTAATTCAATCAGATTTTCTTCTAACTTATCCGTGTACGCCATTACATCTGGTCTGTACCGTTTGCACTTTATCCCGGCTTTGTACGCATTGAAAAGATTTTCAAAGTCGTAAATCATAGGGAAAATGTTTTTGATTTTGTGCAATTTCTTTTCCCTCCTGTTGTTAAAATCTGCCGTACAAATCAAATTGCGGTTCTTCCGCAACTCAAACGTGATATATACATTCAGCGCCAGTCTTCCCGGCTCTGACTTTCAGCCCTGCGGCTTACTAACTATCTTTACGGCTATTCAATCTTTTTCCTACGGCTCCCGGCTGGCAGCCTTTGGAATGGAAATAAACCCCTTTAACCCAAGCGCACTGGACGTGTCCACTTGTGGGCACGACTGCTGGCAGAAATGGGGTGAAGCGGAACGCAAGGACACATCGTAGCTGACGAAAGAACGGGCGTTGTTCAAGTTCAGCGCACCAGCGCCACCGTTGGAAGTGTTGTTGAAACTCGAACCCCGGATGGCACGGCAAGTCCTCTATTAACGGCTTATTCCCATAATATAAAAAGCAGGTGTTACCCTGCCTTTTACCAGTCTTATTTTGCAGCACTCCCATTCCCGGAAGTGCTGCCGTTCAGTGATTTATAATAGCCGCCCACCATGCAGCCTATTTCATTGATATATCTTGCCATCATTTCATATTTCTTCATTGGCAGACACGGTTTGCCGCTACGTGTGTATTTTGTACTCGCCGCAAGTCTTATCAAATGCCGCAGCACATCAACTTTCGTGTCCAGTTCTCCAAGTGTCGTTTTCTTATAGTGCTTGTTTTCAAGCATTATGACCAATTCCAAAATATCCAGCATGGTTCCGTCTATCTTCTGTGCAAGCCCTCTTTTTGCTCTGGGAAATTCTTCAAGTTGTGGTCCTGCATATTCCAGCATTTCCCACACTTTATTTTTCATTTTGAAGTCTTCCTGTGTGGCGTTATCTCGCACATTGTCCAGCTGCGGCGGTCTTTCTTCTGTTGTGTTTTCCGGCATTTCTTAAACCACCTTTATTGTATTTTTGTAGTATGGGGCTTACTGCCGTAAGCCCCGCAGTTTATCAGTTCCCAGTTTCCAGTTATTCATATAAAGCGGAACGCAAGGACACATCGTAGCTGACGAAAGAACG
>ERZ860009.221-NODE-221-length-30746-cov-1.838748_pt1 | contig 30746 bp, 29 predicted proteins | sample MGYA00510114_ERZ860009 | MGnify/ENA primary metagenome ERZ860009 (study PRJEB30046, sample SAMN00715177) | human gut metagenome | study: EMG produced TPA metagenomics assembly of the A metagenome-wide association study of gut microbiota in type 2... | reverse complement strand
CGGCAGGACCTTGTATGGCATGCCAGCCGTTGAAAGTCACCGAACCGTTTCCGTCGATAGTTCCTTTGCCGGTTACCGCGACATTCGTACATTGGTATGCGTAGATAAAGGGGGAGTAGTTGAAACATTCTGTTCCTTCCCATTTTGTCAGTACCATAGGCAGGTAGTCGGCGGCTTCGGTAGAGAATTCCAGACGTGCTCCTTCGGCGATGTGCAGGTTTATGTTACTTTTCAGTGTGATGGCTCCTTTGATGAAATAATTTCCTGCGGGAATGAGTACGGTACCGCCACCGTTCGTGTTACATGACTGATGGCTTGGAGGATAGCGGGACGGCTGTCGAAAGTTGTATCGCTCTTTGCTCCGTAGTCTGTTACATCATAAACAGTATCGGTGAATACGGGCGGTACGATATTTTTTAGTATTCCGGGTACTTTTGCCCATTCTCCGGTCGTTTTCCGGGAGGAGGATGTGGTGCAGGCTCCCATCACCAATAGGAGGGATAAGCACCAGAGTGCAGTTTGTTTTTTCATGGCATTACGTATTTAAATATGTATGGAACAAAAATACGGGTTTCTTTTCGGTAAGGGGTGGATGAATTGATGTTTGAAATGGAATTTTTGACCGGATTCGGTCTTATGGATGAAATTTTACATAATTAAGTCGCGTCCATTTGTTTTTTCCGATGGTGTACGTACCGGCAATGCGTGCCGAGGCTATATGGACGGTTTCGTCTGTCCGGTAAGCATGTTCCACGGCGGGTAGTTGGCACGAATGCCTGCTTGCCGTGCGGGAGTTGACGCGGAAAGTCACAAGATTTCCGGAGGTGTCTTTCAGCCTTAGTATTTGCCGGACATAGAAGTAAGGGGTCGTACCTCTGACTTGTGTCTTGTAGGGGTCGTCCTCCAGCCGGACACTGAGAACGGTCAGGGTCAGATCTGTCACTTTTTCCCCTTCTTTCCCAAGAAAGCGTCCGGCAGGCGGTTGCTTGGCTTTCCGTTGCAGGATGTCAATGTATACGGAATGGTATATCCGGGCGATTTGTGCGAAGCGTTCCTGTTAGGAATTCGGGGAGTGAACTTGAAAGCTATCCAGGTGAGATAGCCGGGGTCTATCCGCAGGATTTCGTGCAGATAATGTCCGTGATATTTGCCGAACGAGATAATATCGTCGCCCTTATTCTGCATTCGTTTGGCATTATACTCCACTAACGACAGAGGGCGGGGAGAGTAGTAACATAAGGTGCTTGCCATTCGTAAGGCTTCGTGTATATCCTTGCTTAGGTCGAATATGTAAAATATGGATTGCCTTTCGGGAGAGGGGAGTAAATCCAAAGTGAATATCGGGGACAATCTGCTCTTGGCAATACCACAAGATAGGCGCCTACCTCTTTGAAAGAAGCTTTTTTCAGGTTGTATTCATTTAGCTTTTGATACAACACGTCTTGTTCTGCGGCAGTGATGCCCGGAATAAGCGGATTTGTCATACATCAATTTGCTTATTCCAAAGATATGTAATTTTTTAGAATCGTACCATTAATTCCAATACTATTTTGTCTTGTTCAGATTCTTTTGCAATACTGCTGTTGGTATAGAAATATTTTTCATAATTCAGGCGCAGGTCTGTGCGGAATGCTTTACTGAGGCTGAAGGTGATACCGCCCGTCAGTCGCTGGCGTTTGTAGTCGGTGGTGACCAATGCGCCGGTTTCTTCATCGGTGGTCTTGGCGTCGCTTTGGTCCGTCATCATGTCGTAGCGTAGCAGGAAAGACATTTTATTGAATACTTTACGCAGCGGAAGGTCGTAATTGATGAATGTGTTTACGGCTTGCACATCTTTGAAAGCATTGTCGGAATATTGCTTGTACAGATATTCCGCTTCGATATGGAAGCGGTCGGACTCATAGTAAGCGCCGATGTCGTACGATTGCACCCGTATTTCTTCTGGTTGGATGCTTTGTATGCTCAGTGTCAGGTTCAGCCCTTTGGTGAAAAGAAATTGGGCTTTGGCAGAATAATTCACTTCTTTATGCCATTCTTTTTGATTGGTCAGGCCCGAACCGTTGTATAGTCCGCCTTCTATCGTAATAGGCAGGTCGGTAGGCAGGGTATATCCCAGTGTGATACCTACATCGCGTACGTTGCCCACCTGCTTGGCTATGAACGAGCGGTTGGCAAAATATTGCTGGTGGGGTGATCGGTGTGCGTCGATGGTAAAAGGCACGCGCATCTGCCCGGCGGTCACTGTCAACCCTTTTGCTGGAAACAGGCGTGCGTAGGCATCGAGCATTTTGATGCTTCCTTCGTCCGACAGGTCTATTTCGGCTTTGTAGGCAACAATCGGCAAGACATTGCCGGTAACGCTGACACGTGCGTTTCTCACTTCGAAACGTCCGGCGCCCATTGTGGTCTGGTATTCGTATTTGCCCCGGATTGTTCCGTGTATTTCGGGCAGATAATCCTTGCTTTCCAGTTTTTCCTTGTCTATCTTCTTTCCGTCTTCGCTGTTTTGGGTGTTTTGGGCTTTTGCCATAAAGGGCAACAGGGTGAGGAACAGCATCAATGCGCTTTTTTTCATAATTTGTTGTCGGTTTGTTTATGTTGGCAAAGATACGGTCGTATGTGTTGTGATTTTATGTCATATGTGTTTCGTTTCTGTTACAAAGTCACGGGCAAAACGATATGCAGCTATGTGAACTCTTGCAAAAAAGGCATGCCTTTTCTCTTTCTTCTGTTTGAAAACCTGTATTTTTGCATCTTAAACGATGTATATCCGAGAAATGAACAAGGCAGAAAAACGAGTGTTGGTTGGAATGAGCGGTGGCATTGACAGTACCGCTACATGTCTGATGTTGAAAGAGCAGGGTTACGAGGTAATCGGTCTTACGATGTGGGTGTGGGGAGAAGAGCCGTTGGAAGCCCGCCAGCTTGCTCAGAATATGGGCATTGAACATTATGTGGCAGATGAGCGTGAGGCTTTCCGGCAGATTATCGGTCAGAACTTTATCGATGAATACGGCAGGGGCGTACCCCCAATCCTTGTGTGATGTGCAATCCTCTGTTCAAGTTCCGCATTCTAACGGAGTGGGCGGATAAATTGAATTGCCGGTATATTCTACCGGGCACTATACCCGTCTGGAAGAACAGAATAGGAAAATATATATAGTTGCCGGGGATGACGATAAGAAAGACCAGTCTTATTTCCTTTGGCGCTTGGGGCAGGATGTCTTGCGACGTTGTCTTTTCCCGTTGGGAACCTATACCAAGTGCAAGTGCGCGATTATCTGAGGGATAAAGGCTATGCACCGAAAGCCGAGGAAGGAGAGAGCATGGAAGTATGCTTCATAAAAGGAGATTATCGGGACTTCCTGCGTGAGCATTCGCCGGAGATAGCAATGAAGTAGGCCCGGGATGGTTTGTCAATTCGGAAGGAGTGAAGCTGGGAGAGCATAAGGGCTTTCCTTACTATACCATCGGGCAACGGAAAGGACTTGAAATCGCATGGGAAAACCAGCTTATGTGCTGAAAATCAATCCGCAGAAGAATACTGTAATGTTGGGAGATGCCGAGCAGCTCAAAGCGGAATATATGCTTGCGGAACAGGATAATCTGATTGATGAGGGGGAAGTTTTCGGAAGCGGGGAACTGACGGTTCGCATCCGCTATCGGAGCAAACCGATACCTTGTTCGGTAAAGCGTCTGGAAGACGGGCGATTGCTGGTGCATTTTGAGACGGAAGCATCTGCCATTGCGCCCGGACAATCAGCTGTATTCTATATCGGAAAAAGGGTGGTAGGCGGTTCGTTCATTGCTTCACAACGTGGTATCGGCATGTATATTTGAAAATTAAAAACTGAAATTTGAAAATAAAAAGAGATTAATGGGGAAGAGATTGATTATTCTTTCAGCTTTAGTGTTGTTTCTGGCAAGTGCGTCGGCACAGCAAGATACGTTGAAATACCGTATTAGTTTAAGAGACAAGGCAGCTACCGTTTATTCATTGGAGCATCCTGAACAGTTCCTTTCGGAGAAAGCCATTGCAAGACGTCAAAAACAGAACCTGTCGGTTGATTCCACCGACCTGCCGGTTTGCCGTCAGTATATTGATGAAATACGCAGACAAGGAGTGAATATTGTAGTTGTAGGGAAATGGGAAAATTTTGTTACGGTTTCCTGCAATGATTCCGCTTTGATAGAACATATTGCCGCATTGCCGTTTGTACGCGCTACGGAGAAAGTATGGACTGCTCCGAAAATGAATGAAGGAGTGGGGGATGCAATGCGCGATTCTGTAATCAATGAGCCGAAGATATATACAGACAGTATTTACGGTCCTGCTCTCACTCAAATTCAGTTGAGCAATGGAGATAAGTTGCATGATGCCGGATTCAGGGGGCAGGGAATGACGATTGCCGTGATTGATGCCGGATTTCATAATCTGGATAAGATAACGGCTATGCGGAATATCCGTGTCTTGGGCATGAAAGATTTTGTCAATCCTCAGGCGGATTTATTTGCGGCAAGCAGTCATGGACTGAGTGTGCTTTCCTGCATTGGAATGAATCAGCCGGGAATTATGACAGGTACTGCACCGGAAGCTTCCTTTTGGCTCTTCCGTAGTGAAGATGAGGCTTCCGAACACTTGGTGGAACAGGATTATTGGGCTGCTGCCGTAGAGTTTGCCGACAGTGTGGGAGTTGATGTGCTTAATACTTCTTTGGGGTATTATGCGTTCGATGACAAATCGAAAAATTACAAATATCGTGATTTGGACGGACATCATGCCTTGATGTCGCGTCAAGCCTCGCATATAGCCGATAAAGGTATGGTACTGGTGTGCAGTGCCGGTAATTCGGGAATGGGGTCTTGGAAAAAAATAACCCCGCCGGGAGATGCTGATAATGTGTTGACAGTAGGCGCTATCAACAAACAGGCGGTGTTGGCGCCATTTTCCTCTATCGGCAACACGGCTGATAACCGGATTAAACCGGATGTTGTAGCTGTGGGCGAAGGAGCGGATGTGATTCGCACGGACGGAAATCAGGGTAAGGCAAACGGGACTTCTTTCTCTTCGCCCGTCATGTGTGGAATGGTGGCTTGTTTATGGCAGGCATGCCCCCGGCTGACAGCGAAAGAGTTGCTTGAATTAGTCCGTGCTTCCAGTGACCGTGCCGACTATCCGGATAATATCTACGGTTATGGCGTGCCGGATATGTGGAAAGCATATAATAGTTATAAATTAAAAATGAAGTAAGGACAGGAACTTTGCATACTTATACTTAAAGAATGGATGCCTTATCACTATACGAATTAAATGCGCTGGTGCGTCGCAGCTTGGAGCAATGTCTGCCTGATGCCTATTGGATACAGGCTGAATTGAGTGATGTACGTACCAACAGCACCGGACATTGCTATCTGGAGTTCGTACAGAAAGATGCCCGTAGTAATAGTCTGATAGCTAAGGCGAGAGGAACGATATGGTCGAACGTCTTTCGTTTGTTGAAACCTTATTTTGAGGAAGCTACGGGACAGGCTTTTGTTTCGGGCATCAAAGTGCTGGTGCAGGTGACCGTCAGTTTCCATGAACTGTATGGATATAGCCTTACAGTACAGGATATAGATCCCACCTATACTTTGGGTGATATGGCCCGTCGCCGTAAAGAGATTTTGAAACAATTGGAAGAAGAAGGGGTACTTACTTTAAATAAAGAATTGAGAATGCCTCGTTTGCCGCAGCGTATTGCGGTTGTTTCTTCCCCAACCGCTGCCGGATACGGTGACTTTTGCCACCAGTTGCAGAATAATCCGGGAGGTTTTTACTTCTATACGGAACTTTTTCCGGCATTGATGCAGGGTGATCGTGTTGAAGAATCCGTTTTGTCTGCTTTGGATAAGATAAATTCCCGTTCGGACAGTTTTGATGTAGTAGTTATTATCCGGGGCGGTGGGGCAACTTCCGACCTTTCCGGATTTGATACTTATCTGCTCGCGGCTGCCTGTGCGCAGTTTCCTTTGCCTGTTATCACGGGTATCGGACACGAACGCGATGATACGGTTCTCGATTCCGTGGCCCATACCCGTGTCAAGACTCCCACAGCTGCTGCCGAATTTCTGATAGACTGCATGAATGAGGCTGCCGATGAATTGGAATCGCTGGCTGCCCGCCTATGCGATGGTGTCCGGAATTTGCTGGTACAAGAGCAACAGAAGTTAGTATCATACAGGAATCGTATTCCCTCTGCTGCTTATGGTTGCATTTCGGATGCAAAATTAACTTTGCTTACCGTCCGAAAAGACATTGTACAAGCTGTAACAGCCTCCTTGTTTCGTCAGCATCATCGGCTGGAGTTACTGCAACAACGGCTGGCGGATGTTTCTCCGGAAAAGCAATTAGCCCGTGGCTACAGCATTACATTGAAAAACGGTAAAGCTATAAAGAATGCTTCTCTCTTAAATGAGGGTGATGAAATTATCACTCGCCTGTATAAAGGAGAAGTGGTTTCAGTAGTAACAAATAAACTGTCAAAAAAATAAATAATCCTATGCCTGCACCCAAGAAAAAAGAGACTTATTCCCAAGCGATGGAACGGTTGGAGAAAATTGTCAGTCAGATAGACAACAATGAACTGGAAATAGATGAACTTGCCGTAAAGATAAAGGAGGCAAATGAAATCATTGCTTTTTGCAGTGATAAGTTGACTAAGGCAGATCGTGAGGTTCAGAAACTTCTATCGGACAAGCAGGAAAGCTAAATAACCTTGAGTGGCTTTTTGTTAGCTTGATTTTTGATGTATTAATATTATATAACTCTTTTGGACGCTAAAAGAGTTAATTCTGCTTTTTTTGTATTATGATAATAATTAATTTCGCTGGTAAAATTGTTTAAGATGAATAATAAATTGTAAAAGGGTGGAGGACTTTGCCGACTTTGATTTCTTTTTTAAAGAGTATTATGTCTCTCTTTATTCCTATGCACATTCTCTCATTAATAATTGGGAAGTAAGCCGTGATATAGCGAGCGATGCTTTTGAATATATATGGAAGAATTTTGATAGGATAGAGAAGGCCACAGCTAAGTCGTATCTCTTTATATATGTACGCAATCGTGCTATCGACTATCTGAGACATCAGGATATACATTATGCTTATGCTGAATTCTCTCAGAAATTGTATGAAAATTATACAGAAGTGGAGTTCAAGGAGCAAGACGAGCGTATGATGAAGATTCAGAAAGTGTTGGATGGAATGACCCCGCATACGAGGCATATCCTGGAAGAGTGCTATCTACATGAGAAGAAGTATAAAGAAGTAGCCGCAGAATTGAATATAAGCATAAGTGCGGTTAGAAAACATATTGTTAAAGCCTTGAAGGCTATTCGTGAGGAATTTGCTAAATAAATATAAAAAATAGGCTAAACGGTTCAAAATAAGTTTTATAAACGCATTTATAATAAGGTATTAACTAAACTAGCGGATTTATGAGTAGTCAGGATAGTACATCTGAATTTGATAAAGCACTGGATTTAATGGAGAGCTCATCCGATAGCTCCGATAAGAAATGGGAGGATTTGAAAGATGCGGAGACATTAGATACTTGTAAGGATTTGATGGATGTGAGATATCTTTTACATAAGCGCCAGGCTTCCGGTATGGTTGATGTGGAGGCTGAATTAGCTCGTTTGAAAGGTAGACAGAATAAGAAAAAATATCTTAAGATGTTTTGGATATGGAGCAGTTCGGTAGCAGCTATCCTGGTAGGAGCTTTTGTTTCATTTAATTATTTATTTAATATACCGGTTGCCCCGCCTAAATCTGTCACGGTATTTGCTGCGGATCCGAATGAACAGCGTATTGTTTTGGAATTAAATGACGGCAAGCAATTCTTTTTGGATGATGAGCCTAAAAAAGAAAACAAACAAGTAGAAAAACGGCGGACTCTTGATTATACTAATCTAGCGAGGAATTCCGTTCCGGTAGTGAAAAAGATGTTACAGACTCATTCTATTGTAATCCCCAGAGGCGAGACATTCAAATTGATTCTTTGTGATGGTACGGAAGTTTGGCTGAATGCCAATAGTAAATTGGTTTATCCTACAGCTTTTATAGAAAAGGAGCGTACGGTTTTTCTTGAAGGAGAAGCGTATTTTAAAGTTACAAAAGATACAAAACCTTTTATTGTAAAGACGGATTATTTGCAAACTAAGGTTCTCGGAACGGAGTTTAATGTGAAAAGTTATACAGCCGAAGACAGCCATGTAACGCTGATTAGCGGTAAGGTACAGGTTCGCAGCCATGAAAATACACGTTTTGTGGATTTGGAACCGGGTAAAGATGCCATACTCCTTTCCAATGGGCAGTTTGAGGTGAAGGAAGTAAACAGTGAGGCCTATACTTATTGGAAAGACGGATATTTTTATTTTGATGAGTTGACTTTGGCGGATATTATGAAGTCTATCGGACGTTGGTATAATGTGAACGTTATATTTAGAAATAAAGAAGCCATGGCATATCGCATACATTTTATGTCCAATCGTCAGGGTGGTATTGAAGAAACAATTCGTTTGATGAACCGTTTAAAAAAAGTAACGTTAACACTTTGCGAAAATACGGTTTATGTTGACTAATTGAATGCATATTTTATGTAAAAACTTCCATATTGTAGATGCTTTTTAGAGAAAAAGTTTTATGAATCGAAAAAATAAGGAAAAAAGGTGTCTTGTTATTCAAGTCGTACGTACTATTAATAAATGAAGCTTCGCTAATATTATTAAAAATAAACGTATGAGAAGAAAGAGGTACTTATTATTTCCGCTTTTCTTTTTCCTATTCTGGCTTCCGTTCTGTGCGGAAGCTCAAGTGAGTGAGAAGAAATTTACGGTAGAGTTTAAGAATGAAGAACTATCGTCTGTATTTAAACAGTTAAGCAAAATTTCTGGTTATAAAATCCTTTTTACGTATGATGATGTGAAGCCATATACGTATAGCGGTGTCATCAAGGATAAGAATATCCGGGAAGCTTTAACTATTGTCCTATCGGGTAAGAAACTTGAGTATAATATTGATAAGGAGTTTATTACCATTACAACAAAAGGTCCTTCCAAACAAGCTAAAGTGTATACGGTAAATGGCGTTGTACTGTCTGCCGATGACGGTGAGCCGCTTATCGGAGCTACTGTTATGGTGAAAGGTACTTCTACGGGTGTGTTGACAGATATGGACGGTAAGTTTACATTGCCTAATGTTTCCAGTCGTTCCAAGTTGGAGTTTTCTTATGTCGGTATGCTTCCTCAGTCGCTTTCTCCTTCGCCGACTATGAAAGTGATTCTGCAATCAGATGTACAGACGCTGTCCGAAGTTGTTGTGACGGGTATGCAGCGTATGGATAAACGTATGTTTACCGGTGCTACCGATCAGTTGAAGGCAGAAAACATCAAAATGGATGGTATGGCAGATATCAGTCGCGGTCTGGAAGGACGTTCGGCTGGTGTATCTGTGCAGAATGTATCCGGAACTTTCGGTACGGCGCCTAAGATCCGTGTGCGTGGTGCAACTTCTATATATGGCAGTTCCAAGCCTTTATGGGTGGTAGATGGAGTTATCATGGAGGACGCCATTGAAGTGGGAGCTGACGACCTTTCTTCCGGTGATGCCGAAACATTGATCAGTTCCGCTATTGCAGGTTTAAATCCGGATGATATTGAAAGCTTTCAAATCCTGAAAGACGGTTCGGCAACATCCATTTATGGTGCGCGCGCTATGGCGGGTGTAATTGTAGTGACTACTAAAAAAGTTCGGCTGGAGTACATAAAGTCAGTTACACAGGTGAGTTTACTACCCGTATGGTTCCCAGCTATAAAGAATTCAATATTATGAATTCTCAGGAGCAGATGGGTATTTATAAAGAGTTGGAGCAAAAAGGCTGGTTGAATAATAGCGATACTTACCGTGCCAAGAACAGTGGTGTATACGGCAAAATGTATCAGTTGATAAATCAATATAATGAAACGACCGGACAGTTCGGTCTTGCAAATACGGCAGAAGCACGTAATTCTTATTTACGCCAGGCGGAGATGAGGAATACGGACTGGTTTGATGTCTTATTCTCTAATAATATCATTCAGAACCATTCAGTCAGTATTACTTCCGGTTCTGAAAAAGCGTCTTATTATGCTTCACTGAGTGCCATGTCCGATCCGGGTTGGTATAAACAGAGCGAGGTAAGACGCTATACTGCCAATCTGAATACTACGTACAACATGTATAAGAATCTGTCTGTGAATATGATTGCCAATGCTTCCTACCGTAAGCAGAAAGCTCCGGGTACATTGAGTTCGGAGATAAACGCGGCAAGCGGAGAGGTCAGCCGTCAGTTTGATATCAATCCATATTCTTATGCGTTGAATACTTCGCGGGCATTAGATCCTTCGGTTGACTATACTACAAACTATGCTCCATTCAACATATTGCATGAGTTGAATAACAACTATATCGATTTAAACGTTGTGGATGTTAAATTCCAGGGTGAGATGCGTTGGAAGGTAATTCCCGGATTGGAAATCAGTGCTTTGGGCTCGGTAAAATACCAAGCTTCCTCGCAGGAACATAATATCAAGGACGATTCCAATCAGGCAACTGCCTATCGTACCGGTATGGACGATGCTACTATTCGTGATGCTAACAATCTGCTTTATACCAATCCGGATAATCCGTATGCACTGCCCATTACTATTTTACCGGAAGGCGGTATCTATCAACGGAAGGATTATCGCATGCTTGGAATCGATTTCCGCGGTACTTTGTCATGGAACCATCTGTTTAAAGAAAAGCACATGACGAATTTGTTTGCTGGGCTTGAAGTTAATAGTTTGGAGCGTTCACAGAATTATTTTCAGGGATGGGGTATGCAATACACTATGGGGGAGATACCTTATTATGTGTATGAATACTTCAAGAAAGGTATTGAAGCGGGAGAACCCTATTATGGTTTAAATCATTCAACGACCCGCAGTGTGGCAGGATTTACCAATTTAGCTTATTCTTACGACGGTCGTTATACATTGAACGGAACTTTCCGTTATGAGGGGACAAACCGTATGGGACGGAGTCGTTCTGCTCGTTGGTTGCCTACCTGGAACATTTCAGGTGCCTGGAATGTACATGAAGAAGATTTCTTTGATAAAACTTTTGCGCCAGCTTTGTCGCACCTGACGTTGAAAGCATCTTATTCATTGACAGCCGACCGCGGTCCGGAGTATGTAACCAATTCACAAGCTATTATCATGAGTTACTCCCCTTATCGTCCTTTTACAGACGGACAGGAGACAGGACTCTATGTTTCCGATCCGGAAAACAGCGAACTGACTTATGAGAAAAAGCATGAGCTGAACATCGGTGCGGATATGGGTTTCTTAAACAATCGCATCAATTTTGCAGTGGATTGGTATAAGCGTAATAATTACGACTTGATAGGTATCATTGCTACGCAAGGTGTAGGTGGCACTATCTATAAATATGCCAATATTGCTTCCATGAAGTCCCATGGTGTCGAATTCACGCTTTCCACTAAAAATATTAAGTCGCAATCATTCTCATGGAATACGGACTTCATCTTTTCTTATGCAAAGAATGAAGTGACAGATTTGAAATCACGTGCCAGCATGATGGAACTTGTATCGGGAAACGGTTTTGCTATGCAAGGTTATCCTGTACGCGGTTTGTTCTCTATCCCTTTTGCGGGATTGGACAAGAACGGTATTCCCCAATATTTGATTAATGGAGAAGTTACCAGTACCAATATCGACTTCCAGACACGCGAAAACTTGGATTACTTGAAATACGAAGGTCCTACAGATCCTACCGTAACAGGCAGTTTAGGTAATATCTTTACCTATAAGGGGTTCAAGCTGAATGTCTTTATGACCTATTCATTCGGTAATGTAGTCCGTATGAATCCTTGTTTCAGTTATCAGTATTCGGACTTGTCTTCTATGCCTCGCGAGTTCAAGAACCGTTGGACAGTACCGGGTGATGAGGCTCGTACCAATATCCCGGCTATTATCTCTAAACGTCAATATTCTGAAAACCAGAACTTGGTGTACGCTTACAATGCTTACAATTACTCGACAGAGCGTATAGCTAAAGGTGACTTCATTCGTATGAAAGAGATTTCTCTTGCCTATGAATTTCCAAAGGCTTGGATAGCGCCGGCTAAGATTTCCAATTTGTCATTGAAGCTACAGGCTACTAATCTTTTCCTTATTTATGCGGATAAGAAGTTGAACGGGCAAGACCCGGAATTCTTTAACACAGGTGGCGTTGCAGCTCCGGTACCCCGTCAATTTACATTGACGCTTAGACTAGGCTTTTAATTCATAATAAAGATAGAAAAGATGAAACATAAATATTTGTATATAACAGCGTTTTTTACTACAGCTCTATTTACTTCCTGCTCCGATTATCTGGATGAATTACCGGATAACCGGACAGAACTGACTACCGAGGAAAGCATAACTAAAATCTTGGTTTCCGCCTATCCCACAACAACGAGCTGTGAAATCGGCGAGTTACATAGTGATAATATTGATGAAAACAGCAATTTGTATACTTACCTTTTTCGCTTGAACGAGCATATGTATCATTGGCAGCAAACCACGGAAGAGGGACAGGATTCTCCACATGCTTTGTGGATTGATTGCTATAACTCTATTTCGTCAGCAAATCAGGCGTTGCATGCTATTGAGCGGATGGGAAATCCGGAAACTCTGCAACCGCAGAAAGGAGAAGCCTTGCTTTGTCGTGCATACAGTCATTTCCTGCTTGCGACAATTTTCTGTAAGGCGTATACTTCTACCCATGCCGATCAAGATTTGGGCATTCCGTATATGGACGAGTTGGAAACTACGGTAAATCCAAGCTACGACCGGGGAACACTTGCTACAACCTATCAACGGATAGCGGCTGACATAGAAGAAGGTCTTCCGTTGATAGACGATAACATTTACAGCAAAGTGAAATACCATTTTAATAAGAAAGCAGCATACGCTTTTGCAGCTCGGTTCTATCTTTATTATATGCAGTCGGATTTCTCCAATTGTCGGAAAGTGATAGAGTATGCCGACCGTGTATTGGGTAGTAGCGCTGCCGAAAGCTTACGTGATTGGAAAGCGCTCGGAATGCTTTCTTCCAATCGTTCCGTTCAGCCTAATGAATACGTAAATGCGAATAATCAGGCAAATCTGCTGTTGATTTCTGCCGATTCCTATTGGCCGTTGGTTGCCGACCCTGGATATGCTCCGTGCGAAAAATATTGTAGTAACGATATTACGGCTGCCGAGACATGTAAATCTACCGGTCCGTGGGGAGCGCAGACCAATTACTGGCAAGAGCCTTTTGCACCGGGTGGTTCCATTAAGAATGGTTTCCGTCGATTGGCTCTATATCAGGAGTATTCTACATCGGGCGATAGTTATACGGGACACATGGTGTTACCGGCATTTACTACAGATGAAACTTTACTCTGTAGGGCAGAAGCATATACTTTACTGAAACAATATGATAAGGCTGCCGCCGATATTGATGCATGGCAGAAAGCCTTTACAAAGAATACGACCACTCTTACAAAAGAGTCAATCAACCGTTTTTATGCAGCATTGAGCTATTATACACCGGAGAATACGGTTAATCCTTCTGTCAAGAAAGAGCTCCATCCCGCTTTTCAGTTGGAACAGGGTATGCAGGAAAATCTGATTCATTGTATCCTGCACGCACGTCGCATTCTGACACTGGAAGAGGGATTGCGCTGGCAAGATATAAAACGTTATGGTATTGTTATCTATCGTCGCTATTTCGAAGGAAGTACATTGGTACGTATTACTGATACAATGGGAGTAGACGATCCCCGCCGTGCAGTTCAGTTGCCTTCCAACGTTATAACGGCAGGAATGGAACCTAATCCAAGAAATGATTAAAACAAAAAAATATGAAAAGATATATTGCATATAGCTTGTTGGCATTGACTGTATCCTTACTGTTTGCTTCTTGTAATCAGGATACGGATATCGACTATAATAACAGCATCTTTACAGAAGAAAATGAACCGGAAGCAACTGCTTTTGACAAGTGGGTGATGAGTAATTACACTAATCCTTATAATATTCTGCTGAAGTATCGCATGGAAGATAAGGAAAGTGATATGACTCATGTACTGGTTCCGGCTACTTATGAAAATTCAGTGGTACTGGCCAAGATTATAAAGCATGTTTGGTTGGAAGCTTATGATGAAACAACGGGTAATCCGAATTTCTTGCGGCATTATGTTCCTAAGATTTTGCATTTTATCGGTTCTCCGGCCTATGAAGATAATGGAACGATGGTAGTGGGCACGGCAGAAGGCGGTATGAAAATTACATTGTATAATGTAAATGATATTGACCCGGAAAGTATTGATGTCAATATGCTGAACGAATACTATTTCCAGACTATGCATCATGAGTTTGCACATATTCTGCACCAGACCAAAAACTTTGACCCGTCGTTCGAGCGGATAACGGAAAATAGCTATGTCGGTTCCGACTGGTATCTGAAAACTGATCCGATAACAGGTGTCAGCACTTCACGCACTAATGAGGATGCTTGGAAAGAAGGATTTGTAACAGCTTACGCAATGAGTGAACCTCGTGAGGATTTTGTGGAAAATATAGCGATGTATGTAGTTAATACGAAAGCGTATTGGGATAACATGCTTGCCAATGCGGGTGATGCGGGCAGAGCCTTGATTGAACGCAAATTCGATATTGTCTATGATTATATGTTGCAGACCTGGGGGATCGATTTAGACCGTTTGCGCCAGGTTGTACTTCGTCGTCAGAGTGAAATTGCTAATGGTGAACTTGATTTAAGTGTAATCAAATAAAAAGGATAGGATATGAAGAATAAGATTACTAAGTATATATTGTTAGCATTTATCTGCTTGGGGCTGCAAGCATGTCTTTTCCAAGAAGATGACCTTTTTGAGAAGTCTTCTGCCAACCGTGCTTCTGAAAATGTGGCAGAGTTGCAGGAGTTGTTGGTAAATGTTCCTAATGGCTGGAAAATGGAGTATTATCCGGGTGCGGATTATTCTATGGGTGGAATCACTTTGCTATGCCGCTTTGATGGTAATAATGTAACGCTCATGTCCGAAGCCGGTTCCGCCAAGACTGCTTCGGGTAAGGAAGCTTCTTCACTTTATAAAGTCACGTCTGAAGAGAGTACAGTTTTGACTTTTGATAGTTTCAACGAATTCATCCATTGCTTCTCTGAACCGATAATGGGTATGAATACCAATTTGGAAGGTGATTATGAATTCGTATATATGGGGCAGGAAGACAATAAAGTCATTTTGCAGGGACGCCGCTATCATAATACTATGGTGATGACTCCGCTTACCCAGGGAATCGATTGGAAAGACTATATCGGTCAGTTGAATCTTATAGAGAGAGAAGCTTTCTTAAAAACCTATTCTCTTATGGTTGGCGGACAGAAAGTGGGAGATGTAGTTCGTACGTCCCATCTTTTCTCCCTGACAGTCGATGGGCAAACAAGCAGTGCTGTTCCTTTCATTTATACTCCGGAAGGTATTCGCTTTAAGGATGAGATAACGATTCTGGGAAAAACAGTACAGAATTTTGTATGGAACAAAGAGGATATGACATTTACCTGCTCGGATGAAGAGGCTGCGGATGTTGTGCTGAAGGCTTATTATCCTCAGGATTATACACCTTATGAGGATTATCTGGGCTTCTATTATATGTTTTATAGAGAATATGACAGATATAATGAAGAGGAAGATAGAATTGAATTTAAACCGGGTTATACGGTAGTTGAGTTACAACAAAAAGTAGAAGGTGAGAGTTTCATGTTGGTAAGTAGTAAGTTGGAGTCAGAAGCTGCCAATATTGTTGTAACTTATGATAAGGCTACAGGTAAATTGATTATTAAGCCTCAGGATGTGACGGTTATGGGTTATCCAGGAGCTTTGGCTATTGGGTTTGAACAAGGGTTCTTGCCTGTCCATTATGGATTGGATCTTGGAAATCTAGCACCTCTTGCGGATATGGAAATGGGATTGGTAGGCGTAGCAGAAGGTTCTGGGGATGATTTGACGCTTTCGTTTGTAGAGTATGGTAATGTATTCTTTTCAATGATAGGGGAAACAGCAACTTCTTTAATCTTTACAGCCTACGAAAATGAGAATTTCTCAGCCAATACTTACTTAGGCTTAATTACATGGTACGACTCAATACAACTGCAAAAGTATTAATGTAAAGAATTGTCTGATTATGAAAAAAGTAATAAATATAATATTGATAATGTGCTGTATCTTGGCAACAGGATGTAGTGATGATGATAATGTATCATCTACTTTGAAGATTGTAAAAGCAGATGTAAATATAAAAGCAGCCGGTGGAAATGCAAGTATTGAATTTCAATCGGCACTTCCAGTAGAAGTTACTGTGGATGCAGAATGGTGTAAAGTTGCGGAACAGACCGCACATCAGGTGATGTTTTCGGTTGAAGCCAACACTGGCTTCCCGGGACGAACCGCATTGATTACAGTATCTGATGGTATGGAAAAGCAGACATTGACACTTGTGCAGGAAGGGGCTGTATTTGTTTATAATGAATCGGAACAAGTGCAACGCGTCGATAATAAAGGGGCTTCATTGCCTATCGAGGTATATGGTTCTTTTCCTTGCGAAGTAACTATACCGGACGCTGATAAAGGTTGGTTGTCGTATGTTCCTGCAGAAAATGGTAAGGGCGGTTCTTTTGTCGTTTCAAAGAATACTACAGGAGCCATGCGTGGTAGTATTGCTAAAGTGACTTGTGGAGAACGTGTTTATAATTATGCCATTATGCAATATGATGCAGCAGACCTGTTAGGAGCTTATCAAGGGCAATACATTTCTTTATTAGACCAACAGACTTATGGCTTGTCCAATGTTGTGATTTCAGGACCGGATGCTTCCGGTATTTATACTATTGATGGGTTACTTGAAGGTGAGACAGGTTGTGCAGTGCAAGCTACTTATGAGAATAATATGTTTTCTATAAGTGCAGGACAAAAGTTGAAAGCATACGATATGAATCCCGCATTTGATATTCATTTCGGTTTAATGAATCTGAGCGCCCGTTCTTATTGGGCCTCTGAATATACGGTAGGATTGGTCCCTGTATTTGTGGAGGGTGCAGGTGTTGGGCTTTCATTTGAAGATAACGGTGGTATGCCGAATACATTTGCTGCTTTATGTTTCTCTTTTTTCACAGGTAATACATTTTATCAGGATTACGAAATTCTGTTGAGATGCCTATTATACAGAGCGAATTAATAATAACTACAATAAAATTGTTATGAGTATGAAAAAGTATTTATTCTTATCTAGCGTATTATTTGCTTTGGTGGCATTTGTTGGTTGCAGTAGTGATGACGATCCGAAAGTTGAGATGCCGACCTTAAAATTGTCGACTAATGTTGTATCCATCTCAGCAGACGGAACAGCATCTATAGTTGAAGTTACGACAAACCAAACGTCTTGGAAAGCTTCGCGACCGGAAGCCGATGCATGGTGTGTGTTGAAACAAGAAAATAATAAATTGTCAGTCAGTGCTACGGTCAATGAAACTCTTACAGAACGTACTACCAAGATAACAGTAGTAGCAGGTATTGGTGTCGATGCAAAAACGGAAGAAATAGTTGTTACACAATCTGCTGCTAATGCTTACTTGACTGTCGAAGGTTTGGAAACCGGTGTCCCTGTCAGATTGGATGCTATAGGTACGTCAGTTGAATTGACTATTAATACGAATGCTGCTACATGGACTGCTGTTCGCCCTGAAACTGATACATGGTGTACCTTGACTCAAGAAGGTAATAAACTTAAGATTGCGGCTGAGGCTTATACGGAAGATGCAGAGCGCACTACTAAAGTCACTATCAGTGGGGGAGTGGAATCGGTGATCTTTGATGTGGTTCAGAAAGGTGAAGTTCCTGCTGCACCGGTATATGCCATAACCATACCAACTGATTTTAGTGAGAGTTATGTCCAGAAAGTGATGGTGGATGGAGTGAAAGTGGCGGAGATCTGTAAAGAGTATTTGCGAAGTACAACGGCTGGTGCTGAGGTAGATGCACAGATGACTGTTATTTATCCGGTAATTGATGGTCATGCTGACTTGACTAAGGGGTTGGTTCTAGATAATGGAGGTACAGTTGCTTGGGATATTGAAAACAATACATGTACTTATACCGCAGGTACTGTAACTGATGCCTTAACAACTGTATATATGTCAGAGGGAAATTTATTGATAGATACAGAATCTACTAATATAAATGCCGTTGTCGTAGAACCGGAGTTATTGGTTGATGCTCGTCCTGGTGATACTAAATGGAGTTATAAAATAGTAAAGATTGGAACCCAATATTGGATGGCTGAGAATTTGAAAGCTAGATATTATATAAATGGGACTTCAATACCTATGATCACAACAGATACGGACTGGAAGACTACAGAATCAGGTGCATATCGAAATCCGGATTTTCAAACAGAGAATTTTTTAACTTATGGAGCTTCATATAATGGGTATTCAGTTCTTGAAGAGAAAGGATTAGCTCCTATGGGATGGACTATACCGGAAATGGAAGACTTTCAAAAATTGAAGAAATATGTGGCTACCTCTGTAGGAACAAAATTGAAATCCGTTTCAGATTGGTCTAAGAATCCTGGAACTAATATCACAGGTTTTAATGTTTTACCTGCCGGACAATATAATCCTGTCGGAGAAACAGATAATATAACTACCTCTGCAGGATTTTGGACTAAAACAAAGGTTCGTGACTTTTTGGGAAATAGTCTTGTATATGTGTCTTTGTCGGATAGTGACAAAGGAAAAGATAATTTTGTAATAGATAAGGCTTTGACTCTTCATACTTATAATTATGGTCATACTATTCGTTGTCTAAAACAAACATCAATTAGCCAATAAAAGAAAAATGTAAATCAACTCATAACAATAAGATATACTAGATATTTATGAAACGATTGCTATGGATTTTTATAATGGTTCTTCCCTTGTGTATTTCGGGGTGTTCTGATGATGAAACACAGCAAATCACTTGTGCTATCCAAGTGCCTTCCGATGGAGAAACGATTCAGGTAAGAGCCGATGAAAAATTGTTTATTAGAGGATATGGTAAAGCCGATCACGGTCAAATCGTATCAGCCGAGTTGAAAGTGGCAGGTTCGGTTATACCGGATGTTACTACAGTGCCTTTCTATTATGGCTATTCATTGCCGGAAGAACAGACGGAAGGCGAGTTGAAACTGGAACTGACCGTGCGGGGTGAAACAGGTGCTATGGCTACGGCTTCGTCTACAATCGTATTGACAATCAATCGCGGACCTCAACCGCCTAAAATGGGTACAATGACAGATAGCCGTGATGGTGTTGTATATAAAACGGTACAATTGGGCGAGCAGCTCTGGATGGCCGAAAACCTTCGTTATCTTCCGCAGCAGGATTATGAGGTGTCATCGACAGATCCTAAATATTATGTGATGTTGGACTATGATGCTACAACGGAACTTGGAAAGGGATTCTTGGATGCTTACGGAGCCTATTATAACGTGCCTGCTGCTTTGCAGGGGCAAGCATCGCAAAGCATGGAATCTACACAGAAGATACAGGGTATCTGTCCGGAAGGTTGGCATATTCCATCCATGGAGGAATGGCGTAGTTTGGCTCAGTATGTTGTAGATGCGAAAATGGCGATTTCTGTTAATGGAGTGGTAGACGAAACGGCAGTGGGTAAAGCATTGGCGGCTCCTACTATGTGGCAACTGCCTGCAGATATAGAAGATGAGCCTTCTCCGGTGTGGATCGGCGAGAATATGGAAGAGAATAATGCTTCTATGTTTAACGGTTTGCCAACCGGTTTTAGAGCTTGTGCCGGCGAGGAAGCATGGATGGATTTGACATATAGTGCAGGTTGGTGGAGTTCAACGGCCGGTGTTGTCATGTCCGAATTTACTATGCCGGTGCGGATGTGGGCTACCGAGGGATTGCTGGGTACATCTTCTGAATTCAATCCGGGAGTAGGACTTCCTGTCCGCTGTTTGAAAGATTAGATTGAGAGATATTAGTAGTATATTGTATTTATTATCCTTAAAAAGTTAGCAACATGAAAAAGTTTGGATTTTTGTTAGTAGCCCTTTTGACTTTATGGGCTTGTAGTGATGATGACACTACGCCACAACAAGAGGTAACTTGTTCGATTACAGCTCCGGCTGAAGGTACTGTTATTGATTTGGCAACTGCTGCTTCAATGACTATCAAAGGTGAAGGTGCTGTTAATGTGGGAAAAATAGAAAGTGTGGTTTTGAAAGTAAATGGTAAACTTGTTTCCGAGGTAACAAAAGTTCCATTCTCTTATGATTATGCTTTTCCGGCAGATCAGGCTGTTGGTGAAATGAAAATAGAATTGACGGTGAAAGGAGATGCTGGCAAGGAAAAAGCTGCAACAGCAAACGTTACATTGAAGAAAACAGAAACCGAGCCGGAACCGGAGCAAGAAGTTACTTGTGAAATTACGGCTCCGGCATCAGGTACAACGTTTGATTTGGCAAGTGTTACGGAAATGACTATTTCGGGAAAGGCTTCTGTAAATGTAGGTACTGTAGAGACTTTTTCCCTGAAAGTAGACGGAGTGGAAATAGTTCCTGTTCTTGCTGATGATGGAACTTTTTCTCATACTTACTCATTAGCAAATAAATCTACAGGAGAACTATCTATAGAACTGGCTGTTAAAGGTGATAAAACAGCAACTGCAAAAACTGCATCAGTAGTTGTTACACTAACAAGAACTGTAACTCCACCGACTGGTGATACATTTACAGACGAACGTGATGGACATGTTTATAAATATGTTACAATTGGAACTCAAAGCTGGATGGCGGACAATTTGGCTTATTTGCCGGAAGTAAACGACCCGTCTGCAGAGCAGGATGGTTGTACCGGTAATCCGCTTTATTTTGTATTAAATTATCAAGGAAGTGATTTGGCTGTGGCTAAAGCTACAAAAGAGTATAAAAATTATGGCGTACTTTACAATTGGTGGGCTGCAATGGGTAAGCAGAATGCAACTGATGGAGATGCTAATGCGGTTCCTAGTGGTGTACAGGGGGTATGTCCTAACGGATGGCATTTACCTAGTAGAGCAGAATGGAAAGTACTGGAGGAATATGTGGCAAGTCAATTGCCTGATGTAGACGGTAATGGTATGTATTCTGATTATGGAACGGCATTGGAGCATGATTGTAGAAATGTATGGGGAGCTTTGGCTAGTCAGACCGGATGGGGAGCAACTTCAATGGGAGAAGAAGGTCCTGAATTGTTAAAAGGTGGTCAGGACACTTATGGTATGCACATTATTCCTTCCGGCAATGTAAATCATATTGCTGATTATTATGGAAATTGGTTTAAAGAAACTGATAAAGCAGTTGATTTTTGGCTTACAGACTTAATAGATAATGGTGGTGATGATTATAATAATTATTGGGCTGCTACTATTAATTGGAGTGTAAACAATAAAGACTATCGACCAAGGTATTCTACCTATGGTACACGGGCCAAAATGGGACTATCTGTCCGTTGTGTAAAAGATTAAACGACAACTATATATCATCTGTAAATTTGTGAAAACAAGCATTTGGTAATTTAATTCTCTCTAACAAGTATAAAGGCCGCTACTGACAGTTATTGGGTAGCGGTCTTTTTTATGTCGTCTTTCACACCGTTTAATTCTTGTTGCTGCTTCCTATACAAAGTTTGAAAAACGAAAAATATCTGTCACACTGTTATGCTCCACAAGGAAAGAGTGACCCGATAGCTTTTCCTATTGTGTAAAATGGAGGCTATGAATTGATTCTCAGTGTATTTGGGCGCTTTCCGGTAAATAGAGAAAGTTTCATGCGGATAAACTATTAGTTTATCCTAAGTAAACTGTTGGTTTCACCGCATTAAACTATCAGTTTACTTAGGGTAAACTTAGGGTATTCTTAAGGGAAACAGAAAGTTCCAACCAATGAAAATCTGGCTGCTTATCTTTTTATCATAGTTGGCATGTAATGGAAAAAACATATCGCCGCTCTTATGTCGTAAAAAACACCGCTTCTTTAGGAAATATGAAGAATAACCATTACTTTTGTTGCAAATAGTTAGTCTTGAAATTAATAAAAGCGAATAATTAATACGAGCGAGATATGAAAGAACTGGATTGGGCTAATCTGCCGTTCGGCTATATGAAGACAGATTACAATGTGAGAATTTACTATCGTAACGAACAGTGGGGCGCATTGGAAGTATGCAGCGAGGAAACCATTCCTATGACATGGCAGCCACTTGTCTGCACTATGGTCAGGAAGCGTTCGAGGGTTTAAGGCTTTCCGTGGCAAAGACGGCAAGGTACGTATTTTCCGTTTGGAAGAGAATGCGGCGCGTTTACAGTCTACCTGCCGTGGCATCCTGATGCCTGAGTTGCCGACGGAACGCTTTAAAGAGGCTATTCTTAAGGTTGTGAAGCTGAATGAGCGTTTCATTCCGCCTTACGAATCGGGAGCTTCCCTGTATATCCGTCCGTTGCTGGTGGGTACGGGAGCACAGGTAGGCGTACATCCGGCAAAGGAATACCTGTTTGTCGTGTTTGTAACGCCGGTAGGTCCTTACTTCAAGGGCGGGTTCTCCACCAATCCGTACGTTATTATCCGCGAATACGACCGTGCCGCACCTTTGGGCACAGGTGTCTACAAGGTGGGCGGAATTACGCAGCCAGCCTGCGCGCCAATAAGAAGGCGCACGATTTGGGCTATGCCTGCGAGTTCTATCTGGATGCCAAGGAAAAGAAATACATCGACGAGTGCGGCGCAGCCAATTTCTTCGGTATCAAGGACAATACGTATATCACTCCGAAATCCACTTCCATTCTTCCGTCCATCACCAACAAGAGCCTGATGCAACTGGCCGAGGATATGGGCATGAAAGTAGAACGTCGTCCGGTTCCGGAAGAAGAGCTGCTTACTTTCGAGGAAGCGGGCGCTTGCGGCACGGCTGCCGTTATCAGTCCGATAGAGCGCATCGATGATGTGGAGAACGGTAAGTCGTACGTGATTGCCAAAGACGGAAAACCGGGACCTGTCTGCACGAAGCTGTATAACAAATTGCGTGCTATCCAATACGGTGACGAACCTGATACGCACGGTTGGGTAACTGTCGTGGAATAACGCATGAGCATAAAGATTACAACCCTTGTGGAAAATTCGGTTTACGGCAAGGGACTACAGGGAGAGCACGGGCTTTCCCTGCTTGTTGATACGGGTGAGCATCGCCTGCTGTTCGATACCGGAGCTTCCGACCTTTTCATACGCAATGCCCGGATACTTGGGATTGACTTGAAGGAGGTGGATTTCCTGGTACTGTCGCACGGACATCGCGACCACACCGGCGGACTGCATCACTTTCTTGCCGTGAACGACAAGGCACAGGTTGTTTGCAAGAGAGAACTCTTCCGGCCGAAGTTCAAGGATGAACGGGAAAACGGAGTGATGCAGCCCGATGCTTTGGACAGCACCCGTTTCCGTTTTGTGGATGAGGTTACTGAATTGTGCCGCGGCGTGTTTGTCTTTCCGCAGTTGCCTGTTACGGATGAGGAAGATACGCATTTTGAACACTTCTTCACGTGGGCGGAAGGGCGGAAACAGGCCGATACCTTTACGGACGAACTGGCGCTGGTATTGAAACAGGACGCTGAAGTGTCCGTGCTGAGTGCCTGCTCGCACCGGGGCATTACGAATATCATCCGTGCGGTGCAGGAGTATTTTCCGCAGACCTCGCTGAAACTGGTATTGGGCGGTTTCCATATCCGTAATACCGAGAAAGAGAAATTTGATGTGATAGCCCGTTTCCTTGAAAGCCATTTGCCGCAACGGCTGGGCGTTTGTCATTGTACGGGCATTGATAAATACGCATTGTTTCACCAATGCTTTGCCGACCGTACTTTTTATAATTATACCGGTCGGGTAGAAACACTTTAATACATACGAATGGGAAAGAATAAGTTAGAGAAGTTTGCCGATATGGCGAGTTATCCGCACGTGTTTGAATATCCGTATTCGGCGGGAGACAACGTGCCGTTTGAGATGAAGGGTAACTGGCATCAACAGTTTTTCAAGAACGATAATCCGATTGTGCTGGAGCTGGGCTGCGGCCGTGGAGAGTACACGGTGGGACTGGGACGCATGTTTCCCGACAAGAATTTCATCGGCGTAGATATCAAAGGGGCGCGCATGTGGACGGGAGCTACCGAGTCCTTGCAGTCGGGCATGAAGAATGTTGCCTTCCTGCGTACCAACATCGAAATCATAGACCGCTTCTTCGCTCCGGGCGAAGTGAGCGAGATATGGCTCACGTTCTCCGACCCGCAGATGAAGAAAGCCACCAAACGCCTTACGTCCACCTACTTCATGGAACGCTACCGCAAGTTCCTGAAAGACGGCGGCACTATCCATGTAAAGACCGACAGCAACTTTATGTTCACCTACACCAAATACATGATAGAGAAGAACGGGCTTCCCGTAGAGTTCATCACCGACGACCTCTACCACTCCGGACTGGTGGATGATATTCTCGGCATCCGTACCTATTACGAACAGCAGTGGCTGGACCGTGGCCTGACCATAAAATACGTCAAGTTCCAGCTTCCTCAGTGCGGAGAGTTGCAAGAACCCGATGTAGAGATAGAATTGGACGAGTACCGCAGCTACAACCGCAGTAAGCGCAGTAGTCTCCAGACCGGCAAATAAACAATGGTTGTCAAACAGTGAATAGTAAATCGTAAAATAGTAAATAACATGACTCTTTATCCTAAATTAATCCTCGATGCACTGGCAACGGTGCGTTATCCCGGCAACAAGAAGAACCTCGTTGAGGCCGAAATGGTTGCCGACAATCTGCGTATCGACGGGATGAAGGTCAGTTTCTCGCTTATCTTCGAGAAGCCGACCGATCCCTTTATGAAGTCCATGGTGAAAGCTGCCGAGACGGCGATACATACTTACGTTTCACCGGAAGTGGAAGTGACGATTGCCACGGAAAGCCGTCAGGCGGCACGCCCGGAAGTGGGCAAACTGTTGCCGCAGGTGAAGAACATCATCGGTGTGTCTTCCGGTAAGGGCGGTGTAGGCAAGTCCACCGTATCGGCAAATCTGGCTGTGTCCCTTGCCAAACTGGGGTATAAGGTAGGTTTGCTGGATGCCGACATCTTCGGTCCGTCCATGCCCAAGATGTTCCAGGTGGAAGATGCACGTCCGTATGCAGAGAACATCGGCGGCCGTGATTTGATTATCCCTATCGAAAAGTATGGTATCAAGCTGCTGTCTATCGGTTTCTTCGTAGACCCCGACCAGGCTACCCTGTGGCGCGGCGGTATGGCAAGCAATGCCCTGAAACAGTTGATTGCCGATGCCGACTGGGGCGAACTGGATTATTTCCTGATAGACCTTCCGCCCGGAACCAGCGATATTCACCTCACCGTAGTGCAAACGCTTGCCATGACGGGAGCTATTGTTGTCAGCACGCCGCAGGCGGTGGCTCTGGCCGATGCCCGCAAAGGTATCAACATGTTTACGAATGATAAGGTGAACGTGCCTATCCTTGGTCTGGTAGAGAACATGGCGTGGTTTACGCCTGCCGAACTGCCGGAGAATAAATACTACATCTTCGGTAAGGAAGGCGCCAAGCAGCTTGCGGAGCAGATGAATGTTCCTCTGCTGGGGCAGATTCCCATTGTGCAAAGCATCTGTGAGAGCGGTGACAAGGGTACCCCCGTCGCTTTGGACGAGAATACCGTGACCGGACGTGCGTTCCTGCAACTGGCTGCTGCCGTAGTCCGCCAGGTTGACCGCCGGAATATGGAAATGGCGCCTACCAAGATTGTGGAGACACATAAATAAACCGGAACAGCGAAAAGATGTATCCGTATCGATTAACTTTAAATTTGAGAAGCATGAAGAGCTTGAAAGTATTATTATTGGGCGCATGTGTCGCATTATGCGCCTGTTCTTCACCGACATCCACTGTGCAGACAAACGACCAAGGAACTCAGTGGCAGTGGGAGAATGGAACGATTGTCGTTGAAACTCCCCAGCGTCCGGCAGACCGGAAAAGCGTGATAGGTCTGGCACTGCCTAAAATGGAGGTGGTGCGTGTGGGTTTCGTAGGTTTGGGAATGCGTGGCCCCGGAGCTGTGGAGCGGTTTACCCATATCCCCGGTACGCAGATCGTGGCGCTTTGCGATTACGAACAAGAACGTGCCGAGGCGTGCCAGAAATATCTGAAGCAGGCATCCTTGCCCAAAGCAGCCGTATATTCCGGCGAAAAGGGGTATGAGGAACTCTGCAAGCGCGATGATATAGATTTGGTGTATATCGCCACCGATTGGCTGCATCACTTCCCCGTGGCGATGTGCGCTATGGAGAACGGCAAGAACGTAGCCATCGAAGTGCCCTCCGCCATGAATCTGAAAGAGTGCTGGGCCTTGGTCGACATGAGTGAAAAGACCCGCAAGCACTGTATGATTCTGGAGAACTGCTGCTATGACTGGTTCGAGATGAATACGCTGAATATGGCGCAGCAGGGCGTATTCGGTGAGGTAATCCGTGCGCAGGGTGCGTACATCCATAACCTGAGTCCGTTCTGGAACCATTATTGGAAGAACGGCGAGGGCGACAAGCTGGGCTGGCGCCTGGATTACAACATGAAGCATCGCGGCGATGTGTATGCCACTCACGGCCTCGGCCCTGTGGCACAGGCGCTCGACATTCACCGCGGCGACCGTATGCAGACACTGGTTGCCATGGATACCAAATCGGTTGTGGGAAAGGCTCTGGTCGAGGCAAGGACGGACTCTGCCTGCAATGGCTTCCGCAATGGCGACCATACCACCACGCTGATTCGTACTGCCAACGGTAAGGTGATTGAGATACAGCATAACGTGATGACTCCCCAGCCCTATAACCGTCTGTATCAGTTGACCGGTTCGAAAGGATTTGCCAATAAGTATCCCGTAGAGGGGTATGCACTCGATGCCGACCAACTGACTGCTTCGGGTGTACAGCCTAAGGTAGATGATTTGAACTCGCACGGTTTCTTGCCGGAAGCGGAAATGGAAGCGCTTGTAGCCAAATACCAGCATCCTATTTTGAAGAAATACGGTGAGATGGCAAAAGAAGTGGGCGGTCACGGCGGTATGGACTTTATCATGGATAGCCGTCTGGTTTATTGCCTGCGAACGGTTTGCCTTTGGATATGGATGTATACGATTTGGCAGAGTGGTGCTGCCTGGCGGAGTTAGGAGAACTTTCCATGGACAATAATTGCGCTCCGGTGGCGTTCCCCGACTTTACCCGTGGCGAGTGGAACGTGGTGAAAGGGTATAAGCATGCTTATGCCGCTCCCGAAGAAGAAGCCGCTGCTATGGAAAAGGCAAAGGCATTTACTGCCAAGCTGAAAGAGCAAGGGGCTAAAGAATGGGCGCAGGCTGAAAAGAAATGATACTTTTCACTTTCGGAAAATACTTTTTGAACAAAGTTCAAACGGATTTTTAACATCATCTATAATAAAGTTTATATGGAATAAGGGACAGGAGACTTGAGTTTCAGTCTCCGACCCTTATTCCATATATTATTTAACTGCTATGAAAACAAAATCTTTTCTCTTGTGCCTGCTGTTGGCTATCTCCGCCAATGCACAAATCGTCTATCACGACGCTTCCGCTTTTCCTCTTTTAGGAAAAGCTACCGAGACAACCCTTACACGCTACGAACGCTTGCCGGACTCTTTACGGAATATCTCCCGTAAGCCTCTATGGGAGTTGGGACGTAACAGTGCCGGGCTTGCCGTACGTTTCCGTTCCAATTCCACCCGGATTGCCGCCAAATGGGAGGTACTGCTCAACAGGAATATGAATCACATGACCCCTACGGGCATTAAGGGGCTTGATTTGTATTGCCTGCAAGACGGGAAGTGGCTGTTTGCCGGAAGCGGGCGTCCGCAAGGAAAGGTGAATGAAGCGACCATCGTGAAGGATATGCTGCCCGAAGAGCGTGAATATCTTTTATTCCTTTCTTTATACGACGGGGTGACTTCTCTTTCCATCGGCATCGACTCGCTGTCTCAAATCAGCGGGCCGGCAACGGAACTGCCGGTACGTAAGAAGCCGGTTGTCTTTTACGGAACAAGCATTCTGCAGGGAGGCTGCGCTTCCCGTCCGGGTATGGCGCATACCAATATTCTGGAGCGTTGGCTCAATCGGGAATGTATCAATCTGGGATTTAGCGGCAATGCTTTATTGGATTTGGAGATTGCCCATGTGATGGCGGGTGTGGATGCTTCCGTATTTGTGCTTGATTTTGTTCCGAATGCCAGTGTGGAGCAGATAAAGGAACGTGCCGGTGCGTTCTATTCCATTATCCGTAGCAAGCATCCTGATACGCCTGTACTTTTTGTGGAGGATCCTATATTTACCCATTCCCGTTTTAACAGGACCGTAGCCAGAGAAGTGAAGGATAAGAACGAGACTTTGCAGGCTGTGTTCCGGTCTCTGAAGAAGCGGGGAGAGAAGAACATCTACCTGCTCTCTTCCGAAGATATTATCGGTCATGATGGAGAGGCTACCGTAGACGGTGTTCATTTTACGGATTTAGGTTTTATGCGTTATGCAAAAGTGTTGTATCCGGTTTTGAAGAAGCATATGAAGGATTAGTGCAAACGCACTTGTGGGGAATCCTCACAGACTCCCCACAAATAATTGTTAGAGTAAAAATTTATGAAAAAAAAGCTGAAATTCTGCTTTACTCGCCCTTGTCCACTTTTGCTTCCGCAATTATGTTTTCCGGTACTTTCTCGCAACGTATGTATTTGTTTACATCGTTCTCGTTGTCTTTTGCCGTCCATATCATCGAGCCGCTTTCCAGCAAGTCGGTCACGATGTATTTGTTGTTCCATTCACCGTTGCCGAAATCATACTCTCCGCTGATGACGGCGCCCAGATAAGGGTCGTTTTTGATACTGAAACTTCCGGTGATGTAGCGGGCGTACATGCTGTCGAACTTCTGGTACATTTCAAAAGTCTGTTCCTTGCGGTTGAAAACCACGTAGCAGTATGTACCTTCCGCCAGCGGAGTTCCGTTCCATTCGGAAAGTTCCCACGTGCCGTTCAGGTTGGCGGGAGTCACTTCCAGGGTCGGTATTATCGGCTCATCGTCATCGCAGGACACAAGGCAGCACAGAAAGACTGCCAAAGCCGTTAGTTTGAAAATATTCTTCATTTCGGGTTTCTTGTTTTTTATCGTTACTTGGTATAGTTTACTTTTATATTCAGGGTCCGGTCCGAAGGCCGGGCATCCACTCCTTCGATGATAATCGGGAATGTGAATGTCTTTTCCTTTCCGGCGGGAATCAGTGAAGCGTCTACCGTTACCACGATGTCGGCTTCACTGCCCGGTTGTATCACTTCCGGTTCCGTCCGGAAAGTTGCGAACTTCGGAATGACGAGTGCCGACAGGCGCAGCGGCTTGTCTCCGCTGTTTCCGCATAGAATCCGTTCGGAAGGTCGCTTTCCGGGCATCACTTCCTGAAATTCCATCTGGTTCTGTTTCAGTCTCAGTCGGCCCATTGCATACGGGTAGCGTGCCCATTCATCCGCTCCGGGAAGAACATTCCCGGTCAGGGTCAGACGTGCTACGGGGTGCTTTTCCGAGCAGGACAGATAGACGAACGCGTCCGTATCTATCGTTCCGGGATGATTCTTCGGATGATAAGTCAGTACAATCGTAGCGGTTTCTCCCGGCAGTATCTTTCCGGCAGGCAGTTCTGCTGCCGTACATCCGCAGGTGGTCCGTACCTTTGTGACGGTAACGGCTTCCTTGCTGATGTTCCTGCCCGTGAAACGGTAGGCCTGCGGAGCATCATCCTCGGTCAGCGTTCCGATGTCCAGCGTGCTTTTGTCGAAACGCAGTATGGATTCCGCCTGCTGCATCAGTGGCGGATTTATCAGCGAGTCGGCTTTTTGCTGCCAAGGGGAACGGGCAAATACCAATAGCACTATCCAGGTAATTAGTTTCATTAATCAATTACATTAAATTACATCCAGCCGTTGTCGTTGGCATTCTTGCGCACGGTAACGGTGATTGTCTGTTCGCTTCCGTTGCTCACTTTCACTGTGATGTGTGTGGCGCCGGTTTTTACGCCGGTTACTTCCATCAGGCTGTTGCCGACGGTTACCGTTGCCACGGCGGCATCGTCCGATGTACAGGTATAGGTCAGCGTTTCACCGTTTACAAAGTAATAGGCAAGGTTCACGGTCGATGTGCCTCCTTCGGCAACGTACACATTCGGCACTTTCATATCCGAACCGCTTCCTTCGATGTTGTTCAGCAACTTTCCTGCATCCACTACGCCCGTGCCCATTTTGCCGATGTATTTGGACAGCTCCATGACGGAGGGAGCGGCAGCCGGTGAGTTATGGTTGCGGTAGTATGTTTTCTTCTTTCCGCCGCTATACCAGTTATCAACCGGTTTTACGGACTCTTTCAATAGTGCCACAAATTCGCTTGCCTTGAAATGGCGGCGCTGTTGCACGGCATACGACAGACCTAAGT
>ERZ860009.217-NODE-217-length-31241-cov-1.952158_pt1 | contig 31241 bp, 55 predicted proteins | sample MGYA00510114_ERZ860009 | MGnify/ENA primary metagenome ERZ860009 (study PRJEB30046, sample SAMN00715177) | human gut metagenome | study: EMG produced TPA metagenomics assembly of the A metagenome-wide association study of gut microbiota in type 2... | reverse complement strand
ACTCTTTCCCGGCTTCACGACCTAATTCGTCATAAGAAGCCCTACGGACAAATCCAACATCAGAAACCTGTACTCCGGTCTCATTCTCAAACTCATTCAGAAGAGCGGCTATCTTTTCGTTCAACTCCTGCTTCTTTTGCTTTATCTCTTGAATATCCATAATTATTGTTCTGCCTTAAGATAAATATTCTTCAATTCGTCCTTTTTCAAAGCTCCGTACTTTATTGCACGGTCTATACGCTTACGGGCATTACCATCCTTAGATTTCACACTATTCTTGGAATTATCCTTAGATACAATCAGTTTAACCAACTCGTTCAGAGGAATAGGCTCTACAACAGCTCTATCCCAAATAGAACTGAAAAAATCTTTTGCAGGTTTACCCATAAGTAACTTCTTTTCCGTTTCATCCCCCACTTTTTCAAAATGCAAGTAAGGTTCGGCCACAATATTGAAGTAAGGCAGCAAAGACTTTTCGTCCGGCTCACTCACCATACGTGTTTTCAGAAGTTTCAGGTATCTACCCCCTACCCTTGTGCGGCCAATGGCAAATACCCCGTCTGCAAAATTGGAAAGTATCTTGCTCCCGGCCATGTTCGTCTTAGACAAGGGCTTCCATTCCTCAATCTTAGGCGTATGCGCAATTACCATGATACTGATTTTCAGCTCACGCTTCAATCTTGTAAGACCGTCCATAATAGCACCTGCGAACTCCGCTTCTGCTGTCTGCGTAGAAAGATAGGAAAGATTATCAAGTATCATAACCTTTGCACCTGTATCAATCAGCTTATCTTTTATGCCGTCAATCACGTTCATGTTAAAATCTTCGCTATCCACTTCTTCCGATATGGTGCATCGGATAAGCGACTTCGGGAAATCAGCGTTCTTATAACGCCTTGCAAGTTGTCTGTCAGAAAGCTCAAAATCAAAGTACAATACCTTTTGAGGACTTACCTCCACCTCCGTACATTCGCTTTCCCCTTTGGCTATCTCGTAGGCTATCTGTGTGGCTAAAATTGATTTTCCGATACCGCTGTCCGCAAACAGGAACACAAGTTCATTCTCCCACCAAAAATCGCCCCAAAGCCTATGTATAGGCGGTTTCTTCTTGCCGTCCTCTATGACAGACTGCATATCGGAAGAGCTGAACAAAGGTATTTGCTCAACCACATCCCCATCATCGGGAATATCGCAACCTCTTTTATCAAATCGCTCTATGTCGGATTGTATCTGTTCTTCTTCGGTCATATACTATTTGTTTTTAGCAAGGTGCGCCAGCGTTACAAACGCTAAACGCACCAGTTACCTTTTCTACACATGGCAGATACGCTATTGTACAATTTCCCAGTCTTCGGCAAACACATCACTGATAGACGGAACCCATGAATCAGCGCGTCCGGTATTCTCATTGTAGATAAGACACTGACTTGTATAGTCAATAAATCCTTTTCCTTTCAGAATAAGGTCTTTTGCAGATTGGGGCAGTGATTGCATCTTCGGGATAATTTCTTCTGTAATACGGGCAGGAACTTGTTTGATGACAAACAACCCTTTTCCGTTCCAGCCACTTCTACGGATAGCCACACCTTGTTTCAACACTTCTATTGCATCGCCAAATGTCATGAGGTGTAAAGGTGCTTCAGGTGCTCCATCAATCCTACCTATACGGCACTCCAATACGTTGATATACCTACTCATAATTCGATGTTGCAAACGAAGCAAACAGTTTTGGTATTTGTCAGTCACAATCTCATCTATTTTGCCTGATTCAATAAATGGAGCAAGTTTATCCATCTTATCATATAAATCACGCATTTCAATATGCAAGCGGTCAAGAAATGTTTCCGAACATTTGTACGCCTTCTTGAACGGTTCAGCCGGAGACCAGCTTTCATAACCGTCTTGATACTTAACATGATAACCAGCGTTATCCTTTTCTGCTTCGTTAGGCACTCTCCCTGCTTGCAGGAGACCTTTCTCATACGCTTCGCCCATTGTCATAGGCTCTGCTTCAATTTGTTTTGTTCCAATGTACTTTTTCATATCAATTCAATATGGTTTAATTGTTTCTTGATTCATTAATTTTGCCATAAAATCATGCTTTTCTTGTTCGGTTGCTTTTCGTACCTCACCTCCCCACATGAAATTTCTAAACCCCGTACTCTTTTTAATTTCACCATCATGCCATCCTACAAGAATACCATAGCCGTCACCAGTCACGCATCCGTTATAAATGAAAACTCTTTTATCTATCGGATTGTACATTTCCGATTCTTTACTTGATGGGATTCCATACAGAAAATCGCCAATACAATATTCTATTCCTTTCATAATTTCTTATATTTAAGCCCAAAACACACTCTAAGCATAATCCTTTGAAAAAATCCTATCTTCTTATAAACTGCGATATTACTCTTTGTTGGTTCATGCACAAGATATGCTACTATTTTGTCTGATTGTTTAATGTGGTAATTATTCATAATAATCAATCTTTAGCCCATTCGGACTTAGTTATACAATTCATAGACTTAAACCTACCTGTTACATCATTGTGACCGTAGGAGTACACATAGCAAACGCCTTCTCCTGTAATATGAGCGGTAGATTCGCCACCCACATACAACTTGCAAACGCTACCTTCCGGCACATGGAACTCAACCTTTGAAGAAAGCACCGTAGTAAGCGTGCAATCCTGCTCTATTTGCCCGTTAAAGTCCACGTAGAGGCAAGAAGTATATCCGTCCTTATTACGCTTCCATTTCCCGTTAATGTAATCGGAAAACGTCCGTTTCATATATTGGATATCCATTCCCCAGCCAAAAGCCGCCGCATCCGCCAGCATTTCGACACCGTTTGAATCAAGTGCCATATCCATCAACGCCTCCTTGCTCGTAGCTTCATCCCACTTGTCTTTGTATGACGTGCACAATCCGAGCATCATGGCATTACGTTTAAAAGAAAGCAAATCATTCATTGTTCAAATATTTATTTCTTTTCTCTTCTGTATTAAAATCGTCTGCACGGCCAATAACCTTTTGTGATAAAATAGTTAATCCACTTTTATCTTTTCGAAATACAGTTTCTACAGCCATATCCTTTTTATGTCCGAAATCAACAGATATGATTATGTCTCCACACTTTTCAATGAAAACATCTTTGTCTTTCATACAATAGGGAATTTTTCAAGTTCTACCTCGATAAGTTCATTAATCCTTTTCACGTCACTATCTGAACAAGGAATGTCCTTATACATTCTGACAGACCGTATAATGTTACGTGCATGAATATGAGAATGTCTTTCCAATGCACTGTATGGCACCCCGAATCGGTCATGCGCAATCACAAATACGGCAGGTCTTGCCATTCTCTTTACGAACGGTATATTTGTCCTCCCTTCGTATAAAGACAAAGGAGAGACAGGAACATATTTGTCATTGCAAAATGCTTTATTTACGCAATCGCAAACAATACGCTCAATCTTTTTTATAACGTCCGATTTTAAGCAATTTTCTCCTTCTGACATACTTTTCTATTATTTTCTTTTGGTCTTCATTAAGAATTTCACCCATAACATACATATTGCCAATAGTAGCCTTTCTAAAATCCACTTCCTTTTTCCCACATTTACCCATATTACAATCTACACCTTTTGAAACATTCGGTATTATCACATGGGTATTGGTGCATCCTTTTACGGGTATCGCCTTAAAGCTAAGAAACATATTACCGTTTCTCACCTTAATGCATCCTGTTTCTACATCGGGAATAAAAAGCCCCTTTGTCACTTCTCCGGTCTGCTTGTCCTTGAATGACACCCATTTCACACCAGGATGCCGTTCCATCTTTATATAGATGTGATATACATTGTCAGGACTATACCTGTCCTTCCTCGGCTTCAACACTTCCATCGAATACCTCCTTAGCCTCTTCTGCCATGATAACCTTCTGCTCAAATTCAGCATTCGCCTTTAAATCTTCTTCGGGCGGTGTAGTGTTCATAGCCTCATCCAAATCCTTCATCTGTCCTTCCATCCACTTCATGTAGTTTTCAGCCTCTTTCTGCGCCTCATTAATATCTGTGAACACAGCCATAGGCTTGATAAGGTTCGCTTCGGTAAGCACCTTCATACCGTCCAAGAACTCCTTGTTGGTGGAAGTAGTTTCCCCGAACATTTCATTCTCCTTGCCTCTGATGGATTTCTTGAAGTCCACCATATACTTCAACCACGCATAGAGAGATGTTTCATGCGCCACACCGTCCAATCCTACTGCGTATGGAGTAGTGAACACCTGGAATCCTGTGTAGTTCTTAAAACAGGCATATCCTTTCGTGATTACAATCTCAAACGAGCCGAAGTTTTCTCTCTCCAACACATCACTTTCTTTGATGATGAACTCAAATCCTTGTTGTTTTTTATTCTTTGCCATAGTTATTCCTCCATCTTAACTTTTCTACCTCTTTTCGGTCTGAACGCCGTCTTAGCATCCTCGACCTCAATAATACACTCTCCCTCATCCTCGACTGTCGCCACCGCCTCATTCTCCTTCAACACTTCCTCAACAACCGGATTAACCTTTTCCTCCGCTTCATCCACAACAGATTTCCCAAATCTCGGCTTCTCCTGGTTCATGTTCAGCTTCTGCATATCCATCGCATACTGCAACTGGTATACCTTAAACTTCTCATCGTCCGAATCAATGATGTCGTCCGCTGCATCAGCATAGTGCATGGCGATAGTTCGTCTGTTAGCCTTCATAGCCATTCCCAACGCTTCTTCATCCACATACATATACGGATGGATGGATATAAGCCCGTCAATGGGCGAAATGCGCCCGAAAGTCTTCTTGTACTGGATAAGTCCGTCTGCCCTCTGCTCCACAATAGCGTAGGCATTCATAAGGTTTTTCTTCTTGATAAGGGCGATAGCCAATATCCAAGTAAGCCCCAGTTCGGGATTAAACTTCTTAGGCAACTCCTTGCATCTCGCAAATGATAATGCTTCTGATAAGGTTTCTGTTTCTAAAAACATAGCAATATAAAATTTAATTGTCGTTATTCGTTAGGAAAAGTTTCGTCATATCCAAAGGAATGTCCGTACATATTCTTGAACGTAAACGTCACTTCCTTATATTTTTGCCCGTAAAGGGTATCGCTTTTAGGCTCCGTGGCTCCTGAAAGGAACATCAGAACCTTTCTCTTTCTCGCTGTGTCACGGTAGGCAATCTTAGAACCAGTAATGAAAGCCATAAAGTCACGGTAAGACTTATCATCTTTGGTATCATCCTCCAAGAATATCAATGTCAGTTTTATAGTTGTCTGCTTGTGTGCCGGTGTGCTGGAAACATACACCTCTCCCTTACTTGTTTCGGCAAAATCCTCTGCATACATATTGGTAGGCTCTCCATAAGAATTAAGTCCGGTACATTCTTTATACCTCAAACCTGGAAAATCTATTTCCAAATCTTTCCAAACGGCATCCGACTCACCGTAACGTATCATATAGAATTTGTATTCTTCCATAATAATAGAATATAACTACTGCAAAAATAGAAAATTATATTGATTTATTCAAGCTTTACTTTAATATTTATCACTGTGATATATTTTTACGCATATTCCTATTATTTTTAAGTTAGTAATACAAAAGGCATCCCGCTTGTAATAAGTAGGATGCCTTCGTGTATGATAAAATTATATTTTTCAATTTTGGCTTATTATACTCATGTGTGGGTATTTGGTTTCATGAATTGTCGGCTTCTTGGGCTTTTCTCCTTTGAGTTCTGCAAGTTCCGCCTTGACTTCCTTAAGTTCGTTCAATAAATCCGTATATCCTTCCGTCAATCGGAGGATGTGTTGCATCATTGCTGTGCTGATTTCCATAATAGATGAATATTTGTTTTAGTCGTTATTTCTGCCATCTGCCCGCCAGCCGTATTGCTGACGGGGTATCACAACGTGAACGTTGGTCGAAACCTCAACGTGCATCTATGCTTGGTTACGTGGCAATATGTTTTTGGGTATAGTTATAGCTGTACGTCATTACTCCGTACCTGTAAATGTTTATGCTTCAATGCTATTTGATTTTTGCAATTTTCCCATCAGAAGGATTTCCGCCAAATAGATGGTTGATGTAGGCAAGACCTTTTGGTTTGCAAAACACCTTTTGGCATAATATGTCAGGGTGGTTGTCTCTGCGTATTGGCGGCAACAGCGTCATTTCAAAGTATCCTGCGTCAATATACTTTTGTTTCGGTTCGTTCCTGTCTTTGAAGAATATGCCCGCATCCCTTAGCTTCCCGAAAAGGGTGTTCCTCCCAAAACCGAGATTGAGTATCTTTGCGGCTTGACCTATGTCTACTTTGCCCTCTGCTTTGAAAGCGGCTTCTGCGAAGTCGGCTTTAGGCTGGAGTTTGGTAATCTTTGCATCTTTCTGCTCGATTTGCTTTTGTTGCTGCTCTGTTTCAATACGGAGTTGTTCCTTTTCCTTTTCAGAAGCTACTAACGCTTCCAATGCCTCAAGATAAGTTTGTGGAGTCTTGATAACTTTTTTCTCATTTTCGAGGTATTCTAAACGGTTGATTATTCTTTCACGCAGAACCGCATCATAACCTGATGCAAGAATAAGACAGCCTTTAGGAGTGAGATTAAAAAGAGGTCTTTTTTGACCGTTAGCGTCTGTGTATGACCCCAATCCAAAATTGGATGCGGATACACCTTGCGATAATAGGCTGCGAATGTCGCGCATTACATGGGCATGTTGTTTACTCGTAACCTCTGCAATTTCAAGAGAGGTCATACCTTTCTGATTTGGAATTAAGTTTTCCATACTTACTATTGTTTGGCGTTGTAATTATAGACAGACAAACGGCTGTCATTTCCCGTGTCGCCAAACAATAGTAAGATTTTCTCCGAAGAGGAAATATTACGCAGGAAAGACAGCCGTGTATTTTTTATACAGGCAGTTGGGCATAAAAAAAGCCCAACTAAATATAGTGAGCGATAACCGTGCTCTACGGAGAAAGAATACTTTACTATTGTTTGGCACCACAAAGATATACATAATCCTTGAAGTAGCAAACTCCTTATAAGAAAATCAATTAATTTCGTTTATTTTCTAAGTTATTATGCGAATATATAGAAAATAAACCATACATCCAAAAGGGGAGCATAGTAATATCCAAACATGCTTTATAACATATAACAAAAAAGGTGAAAAAACTGTATATAATATATTGTTCTCCAATACAAAGTTGTTAACTTTGCCACACATTAATTAACTAAATACATGCTTTATGAGTAATAAAATATTTTTTCTACTTTCTCTATTTTGTGTTCTTATATCCTCCTGTGAGAATGAAGATGATATGGTAACATCTATACTTTTAGACAAGTCGGATATGACTTTGAAGCCCGGAGAAACTTATCAATTTACGGTAAAAGGCTCTCCTTCTAAAGCGAAGTTGCCTAAAATTAATTGGGGGATATATCCTGTAAATGCAAACAATCATTTGGCAAAAATAGATTCACACGGGAAACTAACAGCTTTGAAGCCAGGGAACTTTACAGTAAATGCCTGGATTGGAGATGATGATATAACGGATTTGTTATATATTGATAATGCAGTAATAAAGGCTGTGTGTAATGTGACGGTTGAGCCTATAGAAGCTACTGGCATATCTATAGATAAGAAAGAGATTGTGTTTAATGGAGAACAAAGTTTGATTTTGGATGCTTCTATTGAACCTCAGGGTGCTACGAAGAAACTGGTCTTTTGGGAAATAGATAATTCGGAAATTGCAAGTTTAGAATCAGGTAAAGACAATTCGGTTATTGTAACAGCGCTAAAGGCAGGAGAAGCTACAATTACAGCACGTGCAGGGTTTGAATCTTCTATAACTTCAACATGCAAAGTGAAGGTTAATCCTGTTGTAGCACAAGGTTTTTCTTTGAAAGAAAATGAAAAAAATGTAAGGGTGGGAGATGTTTTTACTATAGAATCAATAATCACTCCTGCATATGCAACAAAAGAAAACATAGCATGGGAGATTTCTGATGTAAATATTGCAAAGATTAATGAAGACAATAGTATATCTGCCATGTCTCCTGGGAAATGTATAGTTAAGGCTATTTTGGGAAATACAGGGTTAGAGGCTACTTGTGAGCTGACAGTAGAACCCGTTTTATTGGAATCTATAAGTTTTGATAACCTTACATATAAAATTGAAGTTGGAGGACAAAAACAGTTAAATGTTGTGTTTACACCAGAAAACGCAACTAATAAGAATGTGATATGGACTTCATCCGACCCTGTGATTGCTCCGGTTGATGAAAATGGAGTGGTTTTAGGGAATACATCAGGAAGAGTACAAGTTACGGCAACGTCAGAAGATGGCGGACATGTGGCAAACTGTACTGTTTATATTGTGTCATTAGGAAGTATGATGGATGTTTATTTCCCTACGTCTTCTTTGATTATTAATTCGGGATATTATACGGGCGTTATGTCATGTGCCATAAAGAACAATAGCTCAAAGACTATAAAACTTACGAAGTTTCAAGTTTTTTCTACTGGAAGCGGTAGTGTTCCTATTGAGATTACTGATGAGGTGAAATTAGGATATTTATCTTCTGGAGAAACAAGAATTTTACAGTTTAGATTATCACATGTTTATGAGCCAGGATTTAAGTGGGAGTTTGAATGTGATGGTCATTATTTTTCTGCTTATGGAAGTATAAACAGTAATTTTTAATGTTAAGTAATCATTAAGTTAAGCGGAGTTTCTCCGCTTTTCTTGTTTTGTGGCATATCGTTTGTTATACCGATTATGATAATATTGCCACGATATTATAAATATGAGAAAGCATGGGAAAAAAAGTGATAAGCTATTTATAACCAGTCTAAATTACAAAGATTTCCGTCTCATGTTTTGGTTACATCCTTATTTCTGCTTTACTTTGCATATAGTATCATAGTATCAAAATATGGGTAATATAAGATTAAAACAAGAACCTCGTTTTCTAAAAAGAACATCTCTGATTTGAATAAATCTAACTCAGGGAAGAAGTTTGTATTGTCTGATATTTCCAAAGAGGAACTTGATAAAAGGAGAATACCCGTATATTCCTATTTGCTGTAATGCTTCAAAGTGCATATCCTTTCTATTTCATTCAAAAGGACAAAGGGGACTCACAAGGTCTCCTTCATATTTTATTATATAGATTCAAGTCTTCCAAATCGAAGTTGGTGTACATTGTCCGAGTAGAAGAATACGAACATAATATCTATGCCGTAAAGTTCTACCAAAAGAACCATTCCTTATCAAAGAACAAATACAGGATAATGACCAACACCAACGAACCAAGACGTATAATAAACACCTGTATAAATATCATGTTGTCTGTTTATCAGATGAATCCTAAAGCGTCTTTTGGATTTATCGGCTCAAACGGGTTTGGTGAAGATGTATATTGCACAAAAAGATATAGAGTTTATTCTAAAATTATAGCAACTTATTTTAGCGATAAGCATTTTTATCATAAGGAAAATATAGAGAAAAGCGCATATATGCTCATAAATAATGCCGCTTTAAAGGAAACTCCTGATTTAGTAAGTCGAATAGAAACTTTCTTTATCGAGCAATACGAATATTTCGAGTAGCCTTGCGCGAAGTAATAATTATTGAATTGACATAAAAAGCCACGAATACTTGGTAAACGTGGCTTTATAATCTTTATTATTATAAATCTTATTTCTTGGTTAGGTCAAAATATCCACCTTCTCCATCTCCAAGCCTCATTTTATTCCCATTTACAGAAACTTCATGCACAGTTTCTTCCCCTGATGAATGTCTTGTAATTATCTCCTTGCCATTGTATATATAGGTAAAATCAGTTGAGACATCTTTCATGTTTACACCATTCACGTACATTACAAGTCTCTGTGTAGCTGTTTTATTCTCCCTAAAAGTCCAAGATAATTCAAGTTCACCTGATACATACTCTCCTCCTTCTATATTAGAAGTTTCATACCAAGTTCCTAATATGACGCTATAATCTATTTCATGTTCGTCATCATCCGATGAACATGAAGTAAATAGCATAATCGGCAACATTGCCAATAAAAAAACAACCTTCTTCATATTATATATTATTTTAAATAATCAGTTGTTGTATAACTATTCTTTAGTAGCCCTAAACTTCATCTTTTCACCTTCGCTATTGGAGTAATCAATCTCCGCATTTTTCCCATTAAGTGAAGTAAACGTATATCGTTCTGTAATAGGGTCAGTAGTAGTGCCTACTACCGTATTACCTTCCAACTTCCACTCTCCGATGTAGTAATCTTTAAACATAACGGTTCTGTAAGTACCGTCAGATTTCAAGTTCATGTAGATACTTCCGCTTGGAATGTCAAGGCTTTCATTCCCTTGTTGCGCCCAAGTTACGTTCCACTTACCTACCACTTGCTCAGTCGTTAGCTTTACATCTTCGTCATCATCCGAACACGCTGACAGCAACACCATCGGAAGTACAGCCAGCAAAAACAAAATTTTCTTCATGATTATATAACTTTTTATTAAAACGCTGCAAAATTAATAAAAGGCATCATTATAATATCATATTAATTCAAACTTTCTACAAACAAATATGTATGTTGTGCAACATAATCCACAATGAAGCAAGGAAAGAGGCATGTTAGAAAGCACGGGATATATCCATCGGCTTCAATCAAAGCCACATAAACCATTATTATGCCCAAACCGTACCAATCACCACAGAACTATAAAGATTGCTAAAATCAGTCTTATCTAAACCATAAGGCATAGCAGACGCTTACATGATACTACCTTGCATTGCCAGCTACCAAGCCATGACCTATTAGACACACCCTTATATAATAAAGGAAAAATGTCTAATCCAAAACCATAAAAAGAAAGTAATACAAAGAAAAAGTGAGCGACAGCGAACACCGCTCTCCCTTTTATTATGAAATAATCAAAGGGGTTTATACACACACTGCAAAGGAAAACATTCACGTAAACATCAACAAACTGCATAAAAATGATAATATTATTTTACAATAAACACGAGGATATAAAAATAAAATATCACAACAATATAATAAGTAGCGAAAAATCAGAAAAAAAATCAAAAAAAAATCGGGAGGGACGGATGTTCACGGCTGCACTGGTACAGGGGGGGGGGGGGCGGAGGTTCGGGGCTGCGGGGGGGGGGGGGGGGGGGCGGGGATGCTTGCAACGTCTTTAAACGCTCGTTTGCTTCGTTGTATATGGCTTTGACAAGGCTATAAAAGACAAAGTAAACAAAGGGCGGTTTATTGTGAAGGTGCAAATAAATCGCTTTCATATAGCATAATATTAAGTAACGAGCGTATGTTATAAAACATATCACTATGATTATTTATTTACAAAATAATATATTATTTTACTTGCATATATGATAATAATTTATGAACTTTGCAGTATTAAAAGATAAGAGATATAGCGCTACAATACAGGTTGTTATCTCATTGATTAACAAGCGTGATATATTGATATGATGGATATAAAAAGAGAGCCTTAACACGGCAATGTTAAGACCCTCGTAGGTTGGGAATACTTAAAGAAGTACCCCCCAAGCGGAGGCAAAAGTACTTCTTTAATTTCTCACCTGCAAATATTCTTCCATTTATTTACATACTTGATACAATACGTTTTAGCCTTATTGTGTTAGGCTTCTGGTATCGTGTTGTATTGGTTTACGTGTACGCGCTATAATGTTGAATCATTAACAATTTAAACTATAACATTATGAAAGCAATGAATTTCTACACCGCAAACGGTTGGGCTGGTTCGAACTATGACAGTAATTTAAGTACAAAGGAAATCGCCGCAAAGGTCAGGGCTTTTGCAAAGAAGAATTTCCCGGACTTTAAATTCTCTGTACGTTCTGAATGGAGTATGTACACGAATTCAATGTATGTTGAGCTGAAAGAAGGCACTTGCATTCCTTTCGTTGAAGGTTCAAGAAGTGCAGAATGTGGCTATATGTCCACGATGAACACCGTAAAGGGATGGGAAGATGAGTTAACGCCGGAAATGTTCAAAGTGCTGGACGCTGTTACGACTTATGCAAGTTCTTTCCGTTATGACGATTCGGACGGTATGCAAGACTATTTCGATACTAATTTTTATTTAAAGATAAAAGTAAGTGATGAATATAAGGTTGTAGAGCCGAAAGCAAAGAAAAGCAGCGTTAAGGCTGAAAAGGTTGAGGAAGCCAAAGAAGTGGAAGCCGTGACGGTTGAAGGTCTGGAAATCGTGGACTATTCAGAAAAGGCGGTTGCTGTGTTTGGCGATACGAAGGCTATAAAAGAGCACTTAAAGGAACTGGGCGGACGCTTTAACCCTTCTTTAAATTATAACGGAGAAAAGCGTGCCGGCTGGATATTCAGCAAGAAACAAGCGGACAAGGTGAAAGAGTTGATAACGCCTACAGAATTGCCGGCGCTTCCTGAAGAAATATATACCCGGAACTTGCGGAGGAAACGGGACCATTTGAAAATATCCATTTAATCGAAACGGACAACTTTAACGGCGTGCGCTATTATGATATTGAAGGCGCGGGAATCATGACCAGTGCGAAAGTACGCGAGGATATGCAGCCGGGCGATGTTTTCAATGTATATACGGATGGAGAGCGTAAGTTTCGCGTAACCTATGACGGTGTGAGCGTGAAAAGCAGCTTAAAAAAAGATTTACCCGGTATAATTGAGTTTAACGACAAAATAGAATCGGGCACGCTTAGCGCCTCATCACATTACACCCCGCTTGCGGAGGGTGTGGAATTTTACGAGAAGAAAGTAAAAGGAAAGCGTTACACCGTAAAGGATAAGCCGTTAACACCTGGATATTATGGCGTATTAGATAGTTTGGACAACTGTATAATAGAATGCTATCCGACCAAGAAGAAGCCGCAAAAGAGGCGGAGATGCTTAACACGCATATAGGCGAAAACGGACGGTTAAGAAGTATTATATAATTATATAGGAGGATATAATATGAAGGCTAACGATATTGTTATAAATGAACGCGAATTGCTTAATACAAAAATATATAATCCGGAATTTGATAGTGTCAAAAGTATTCCGTGTATAATGGTGTTGCGGTTGATGGATACAGAGGAATACGGGTGCGACTATTGCGGGGCCTTGAATCTGGTTTTAGAACTGTTCCCGGGAATCGACCGGGCGGAGCTTGAAAAAGAGTTAGACCAGTTCGTATAAATGTATGTTAGGTATTATGTTATTGTTATTCGGTGCCGTGTTGTTTGTCAGCGGCACCGATATAGAGAGAATCAAGGAATTTATAAACGATGAATCAGATAAATTTTAAGGATATGGATACTACAGTAATAAACGATGCAAAACGGATCATTTCACAAATGAATACAGGCAACGAATGCGATTATATGGAGGCGGGATATTTGTATTACGGAATGGGGTTGTACGGGTATTCCAACGATGTGATAAAATCCGGGTGCGAATACACAAGAGGCAAAAATGATTTGTTTTCCCATCTGGTGCCTACAATTGAAAACGTATCGAAATTCATTGCTTACATACATAAGGAGCTAGGAATACTATAATTATAATTATTCCGGCGTGGAGGACAGCAAGCGGAGCGACACCGCCGCCGGGAACTATTTACTAACTTAAAAACATACAGGTATTAACGAATTAAAATAAAACAATCATGCAAACAATCATCGTGACAGTAAACCAGCAGGGCGAAAAAACAGCCCTGCAAATAGATGACAAGGTAATAGCAACCATCACAAAGGATAGTTTCAACAAAGGGCGTTATTGTGGTTCTTTCGGAGCTTTTGGCTGCTGCAATAACAGCCGTTACCCTGATGCTGTGGAATTTATATCGGGGTGCATAGAAAATCACTTTGCCGGTTTCGGTTTGAATGTGATATTTGAATAGAAATATATTGCCACATAAACAAGCATAGACGCACGTTGAGGTTTCGACCAACGTTCACGTTGTGATACCCCGCCAGTAATACGGCTGGCGGGATTGTGGAAAAAGGATATTAAAAATGAACAATTAAATAAAGGAGGAATGACTATGTTTTTTATATGCGTTATCGTGTGGCTCGTTTGCGGAACTTTGCGTGAGCTTACGGGAAATAACGGTTTTTAAGCCGAATTATCCGCCAAAGGTTGAAAGCCTTGCAAGTGGTGCAAGTTCCACGGGCGGAACTATTACTAACAATTAAATGATTGAATTATGAAACGAATTGCGATTTTGGCTTTATTATCATTAAGCCTATCATCATGTAGTGAATACTTCGATAAACAACATAATAAGAATGAACTAAAGAAAAAGTATTCTTTCGCATTAAATTACTATGTTGAAAGATTGTCCGAAACCGGGAATGCAATGGCTAAAATTAGCTATTATAATTGTTCGTTATTTGAATCATACAGAGATAGTATCAACAAATACACAAGACTTTCAAATGAGCTTGATTACTAACTTAAAAACAAAAGAATATGGGAACGAACAAACAACTAAGTATTAAGCAAATTATTTGCTCTAACATTATAGCAGCCGAAAAAGTTGCCGGGGATGTGTGTCAAGGTCTTGCCATCAAGCTGGCGAAAGCGTTTATATACGATAGCCGTGATATTGATGCCGATGAAATCTCATACATTAGCCAACAATGCGAAATTGCGCTTCAAAATATATCCGAATTAGGGCTTACAGAGGTCAAGAACAACGAAACGAATAATGTAATAGCGAATTTAATCTAAGGAGGGGTAATTTATGAAAGTAGTAGAATATGGTCGTATATCCACCGACAAACAAACATTGGAGCAGCAAAACAGAACCGTCCAAGAATGGTTGAAAAGAAACGGTTTAAAATCTGACATTGTGATAACGGAAGAAGGAATATCCGGCGGTGTAACCTATAAGAAACGGAAATTAGGCACTGATGTACTTCCGTTGCTGGAGACTGGAGATATGCTAATAGTAGCCGAAATTTCCCGTTTGGGGCGTTCGATGGGAGATATTAACAAGCTAATCAACGACGAGCTAAAACCGCGTAAAATTCGCCTTGTAATCGTACAAATGAATTTGGATTTGAATTGCGGCAATATGAAAGCAATAGACGAAATGATACTGTATGCTTTCAGTTTTGGCGCGGCCGTTGAACGTGAATTAATCCAGGAAAGGACACGCAGTGCATTAGCTGTAAAAAAACAAAAGATAAAAGAAGAAGGTGGCTTTTACTCAAAGTCCGGCAACTGGTGCACCTCTTTAGGCGGAACAACCACCGGGCAAACAAAAGGCGGTAAGGTGAACGGTGAAAAGCGGAGAAAGGAAGCGATGAATGACGAAAAGAACAACATGATAGCCGCAATGTTGGAGGGGTGCAATACTCCGCAAGACATTGACAAGGTCGTCGAACGGTTGAACGCAAAGGGTATTTTGACAAAAACCGGGCTACCATTCACAAGGAATAGATTAACCGCGTTAAGGACTAAGATAAACAGGCGTGCCGAATATGCGCAAAGCAATCTATCAGCGTAAACCAATGAACATATTTAAAATATATCAGATATGAGGATACGAATTAAGACATTAGCGGAAATAGGCGAACAACACGACCGTATTTGCGAATATCTCGATGAACAAGGCAGAACGGAGAGTTCCCGTAAGGTAACGGAGCTATACGAATGTGCAATCGGGCGAGTACTCCAAATGCTTGGTGTTACCAAATTAGATGATGATAGCCTTGAATTTGTACTTGTAGAACCGCTAATGGTTGGTAGCTACTGATTTAAAAGGCGAATTAAGCCTGCGAGGTAAACAACCCGAGACCGTAAATCAAACTGTGTCAATCCTTAACATGCCTGATTGTTTCCTATTTTACTTTCGGTTAAATATTTGGGAATCAGACATATTTAAAGCAGTATTAAACTAAAGAAATGATAAATTAAAGGTTTGACACAGTTCTATTTACATTCCCTATTGATTATTGTTCACGAAATCAATGACCTTTCTATTCGCTTCATCAACTTTTTTCATATCGAAACGGATATAGATGTCGGTTGTTGTACTGTTCGCCCAACTATGCCCAAGCGCGTGGGCGATTACCTCTTTGGGGACATCGAGTTCTGCCGCTACCGTGGCCCATGTGTGTCTTGCCCAATATGAGGACAAATCAGGGAATAAAGGATTTCTACTCTTTTTCCCTCCCAATCCCTTCCTTTCTGTCTCTCCAATCTGTTTTAACCCTATTCCCATACGATGTAGGAAATCCTTGTAATTTCCGTAGTCGTCCATTATATTAAGAAGATAATCCTTCCCTTTGTATTTCTCAATTATAGCCTGCGCTTCCGGTTCTACTTTAATACTGTATAATTTCCCCGTCTTAGCTCTTTTATATTCAAAACGACCATTTACCAATGCAGAATGTTTTGCGTTAAACAAATCGGCTGCATTTACTCCTATGAGATAGAACATGAGCATGAACATATCCCTATATCTAATCTGGTATTCCTCACATGGATAATCTCTCAATAACCTAAGTTGTTCTGCTGTAAGGCTGCGTTTTCGGGTTTCCTCTTTCTTTATTGAAAACCTTCTGAATGGATACAATGTTGTGTACTCCTCATCAATGGCGTAGTTGAATACACTACGTATGTTCCGTAAATGAATAGCGTAGGCATTAACCTTCATCGTCTTTGCCATCCACGTTTCAAAGTTTTCCAGCCATGACTTATCCATGCTCTCAAAAGTACAATAACTATCGTATTCCTCAATCTTGTTTCTTGTGGTTGTATATATAGACTTAGTCCCCTGATTGGTTTTCTTGGAAACGAATTCATCAAGATAATAGAGAAACGTCTTTTGATTTTCAACCTTGCTACTTATAGCGTCCTCTATCAACTTCTTCAAAGCTTTGTCTGTAGTTGATTTCAACTTTTCTTGTTGCTCTAAAGTAAATATTACTGTTTCCGCCTTGTTTATTATTCCACGGGCAACTATATTCCTCGGCTTGTAATTTTGTGCACGCACAGAATATTCATTCCCATTCCATTCTTTTTCCGATGCACTTAGCTGCGTAGCTATCATTATTTGTTTGTTGTGGAATACATTCAACTTTATCGGATAAGTGCCATCTTTTTTTTGTCTTCTTTTATCAAGGTAGAATTTAACCGTTGCCATATATCTATGTTTTTAGTTTATGCAAATCTGAAAATTTGCATAGAATTTGCATACAAAGATAAGATTAAAGGGGTTTAAAAGGGTCTAAAAGCGGAATGTTATTCAGCATACATAAAAAAATAAGCAGCTACTTTATTTGTAACTGCTTGATTTTCAAGAGAGCGGCAAGCGAGGCTCGAACTCGTGACCCTCAGCTTGGGAAGCTCTTTTTTAGTGCATCTATAATACTATATATCAAATATTTATTTTACATACAAAAACAATTTGCATACATTTTGCATACATTCTATTTTTAACCCTATTCAACAATGCTAATTCTACCCTTCAAATCCTCTGCTAAAAAACATTTCTTTAATACATTCCGCCTTCTCTTGAACATCTTGGCAACTCTTCCTATTTACAAGAATGTAGGAGCTTACATTCTTATATTCAATGTGTTCAAACATTTTCCTTCCGAATAAGTTCAAAGCTATATTTTTATATATTCTGAATCTTTGATTGTTTGCTCTCCCTTCCACTTTATCACTTTCCATATCCATACTTTCTGCTCCATTTACAGCAAAAGAAGCATTAGGATATTTTTTGATTATCATAGGAATTACTGAAGCACAGGTAATAAATATTCCCATTGCTCCCTTGTAGCCGTGAGCTTTAATAATCCTATTATATTTATTATCTAATTTCCTATCTCTTGCAGCATAGAATTTTATTGCAAAAACATCATCATAAGATTCTGCTCGGATTATATATTTTAATCTCTGATACTCTTCCGTCTTGTCCGTATAAAATTTATATATTAACGAGAAATCAAAAGCGTCCCCCTCTTTAGGAGACGCTTTCTGTATATATTTTAATTCAAACGGCTGTACCCTATCGAACATTTACATAATCATTTTTGCAGTGGTTGAAATAAAACAGCACGTTTCACTAACAATTCTTCCTCTACCAACTACTCCGCGTAAAGGAACATGCTTAACTTCACTCCTTAAAGTCCATCCTAACCTATCGCCTTTAGTTTTTACCTGACGATTTTTTGTAATAACATTAACTTTCTTGTTTTCTATAACACTTCCCATATCCTTTTGATACTATGATACTATAATATAAGAAAGAACGAACGAACAACATATCTTAAACACAACACCATTAACAACGCTATAAACATTGTTAATAACATCACAATTACAGCACTATTTTTGTATTATACTTCGTAATACAATATTTCGCTACAAAATAAGACATAAATAAGGATGTAACCAAAATGTGAGACAGATTTATTTGTAATTTAGACTGGTTATAAATAATATTTATACCTTCTCTATTGTTGTTTTAATAGATATTGGCATCCCACAATGCGGACATAAGTCGTTCTTTGCCTGCCTGGCTATTTCTTTCGGGGATGCGAAGAGTTGCCACATGGGGACGTTTAGGGCGGTGGCTATCTTTTCGTAAGATACTATGTTTGCAGTACCATTTATTTGGGTAGATAATGTAACCCTACTTATTCCCAATTTATCAGCAAGTTCATTTATAGTAACACCTTGCTCTTTTAATATTTCCTTTATTCTATTCATAACTCAACGTTTTTAAGACTGTGCAAATATACATTAAAATTAAAATCGTAAAACGAAGTGCTTACAAAACATTGTTAATGAAAGTATTTTATTTATCATTTTATTTTGCAATGTAATATAAACTACTTACATTTGTATCATTAAAGTTAAACAAAAAGCTATAAGATATGAAACGCTACAATTTAAGCAAGATAATGAAAGAAGCCCATCAGATTAAGAAGTACATGAAACTGTATTCACTCACTCATGGAGTAAAGAATTGGGCGGACTGCCTTAAACTTGCTTGGGTTAACGAAAAGAAGCGTGCGTCTGATAAGGAAACGAAAAACGCAGAAAAAGAAGCGATGAAAGTTTCTTTAGCCGAACCTGCAAGACGCAGCGTTTATGATGATTTATCAATCCCGACATCCGCTTACTATACCAATAACAATAAAGGGCGCTTCGGTTCTCATTACGTAGGTGATTAACTTAATACATTATACTATGAAAGAAAACAAACAACTTGTAGACAATATTTGCGCCTCTATTGAAGAACTTGGCAATGTGATAGTAGATAACGTAGCTGCATCACACAAAGATTATGAAATAATGATTGCTTCTTTGGATAATTCGATAGCTGAAATGAAGAAGAGATTAGGAATAATATTGCCACGTAAACAAGCATAGATGCACGTTGAGGTTCGACCAGCGAAATCACGTTATGATGCCCCACCGTCAATACGGGCGGTGGGTAGGATAAATTATTTGTTTATTGTATATTTTCCCAAAAAATAAGTCTATGGGAAATATAACAACAAAAATTGAAATCATATTATCAATGAATAATTCCAATAATATAGTTTGTTAAACTATAAATCCGACATAGTTTGTTTGGATTTCTTTGCTTTTTGTTTTGCTTCAAATATTTTTTTTGCTCTTTCAACAGGAGCGTTTGTGTAAGACATTCTACCAAGAGGAGAAAATTCAACAATTAAATTATCTTTGACAAAACAAAACTCCATCCTATTCCATTTAGATTATATTGATATGATGAGTATTTATCTTTAGTTGTATTTACTTTATGAGTAAATGCCGACCTTGCCGGTTGTATTAAATATTTCCCATCCATTGGAATAAACACAGAGGTCCCTCCCGCCGTCATTTCATAAAAATTTAAACTTACCTCATACAGTTTATCTTGAAAATAAGACAAGCTAATTCTTGCTCTTGCACTTTTGTCGCCAAAAGTCAAGGTATATGTCAAGCTACCAAAACTATCTTCCAATTTACCTTCCTTGAGCAGTTTGCGCAAATGAGACATAGCTTGTTTTTCCGACATACCAAAAGTTAACCCCATAAATACAGTATCCACTGTTTGAGGGGAAAGTGCAGCTTTTTTACAAGCATTGTCATAGTTTTCTTCCATAGTTTCCGTTTTTGTAGCCTCTTTGGGCTTACTATTGTTTTGACATGAAAGAATGATTACTGACAAAATAATAAAAAATAAGATTTTCTTCATAATGTGTTTAATTGATTGTATAATTATTGGGAGAACGCATTGACGTTTAACATTTTAAGAGCCTAAATATTCGCAATACAATTTATTGTAAACCTTAACCAATTTACTGATGCACTCCCTGACATATTGGGGATTACCATCCGCATCAACTAATAAGTTAAGCATATTAGCATCTTCCAATATTTTAATATTCTTCTCCACGTACTCGACAATAGATTTTTGAGTATCAACAAAACCTAAAATGCTTTTCTTTTTTGCAAAATCAGTCTCTGAAGTAACAGCTAAAACTTTAGTTAGTTGGTTTAGTACAGAAGCAGATATATACGGATTATTTAATTCAGATGATTTTCTTAGAGCAACAGATAAGCTCATTGTTCCATTTTTAATAGAAGCAAGTCCAGATTTTATCTCCATATCTATAAAAAGAGCAATGTCTTGCTGTATTAAACCAAAAGCCACCATATCATTTTGATATTTTGATAATCTTTCATCAAATTCTCGTTTATAAGCATCCAAGTTATTATCAGATTCTTCTTTTAAATCTTTTAGTCTCTTTTCTATTTTCTTTCTAAAAACAGCAAGATTATATCCAAACATAATTGCTACAACTGCCACAAGGATTGCAACAACACCTATTGCTGCCGTAAGAATCGCTATACAATCTCCCAAACTCATATTGTTATTTTTTTTAATTTATACCAGTACTGCTATAGAAATCATTTAATCCATTATCGTTTACAGAATAAAAATGTAAATTACTGTATTCCCTAATCTTTGCAACGTCTATTCCCATATCAACTAATTGCCCATAAAACACAGATGAATCACTGATATTGAAAATGCTTATTAATGTATTCAGTTTCCCTTTCTCTATTGACTTGAAGAAATTTCTAAAATAAGGGTGATCCGTTTTCCCCATCCCAAATCCAAAAAATATTACATGAGTAGAGTTAGATAAATCAGATATAATTCCGCTATTGTATGAAGAATGAGCGGACTTTATCATGCACCTAAATTCTTCTTTTACATTAATATCATCAATCCCCACCATAATAGGTGCAATTCTTCCATCGTATGAAGAACAAGTTTCTCCGTGGATATATCTTATATCCAAATCTTTTATATTAAGATTCTGCTGCTCATTTAATGAGCAAGCTATATCGTTCAAATTAGTATAATTAAATGAATACACCCTACTATTTGATTGAACAGAAATCCACTTCAATAGCTTAGATGATATGCTGCCAACATTATAAATGTATTTACCAAGATAATTTCTTTTATTATCGAAATATTTGTACTGTGACATAAACATGTTTAAGTCGTTAGATAATTTCTTATATTCAAGCTCAACATTTCGATTTTCTTCAATATCCTTATTTTCGTATGAAAGAGCGTAATCCCTTAGAAACAACTCAATATCAATCCACTTCGCTTCTTTATATTTCTCAATCATGGAATCAATCAATGTATTCGTAGATTCAGGATGTTGTGTATTTAGGTACATTTTATCTATAAATGCCTTATACGAAGTATTTAACCCTAAATCAAGGTCAAACCCATTACCTATTACCAATATTATGCTTGGGTTATTATTTGTATTTCCCATAACATTCATTGCTTTAGCTTCAAATACCCATCTTTATCTACTATTACTGTGAACTCCCGCAATTTTTCTGCATTATCCTTACTCCCTTCTATTAACATATTGCCTTTCCCACGTAGTAGCCATTCAGATGAGATTTCGGGAAAGGCTAACAGTATATTTAGAATTAGGTCAATTGACACACTTCTCTTCCCTATTAACTGATTATTCACTGTAGTTTGCTCCATATTTATTTTATTTGCAAACGCATTTTTCGATAACTTATAGCTATCTATTAATTCATTAATCCTTTGTAAAACAAGCGGTTTCATATTTAATTATTTAGAATTTTTATAAATAAGTCATTTGACCTAAAATAATCCATGATACATTTTGCATATTAGGTCATTTGACCTATATTTGCATCATCAAACGATAGATAATACCGTTTTGATAAAACCATTTTAGAATAATTAGTAAAAGTATTTTAATGATATGGAGAAAACAAGTTTTGTAACAAAAAAAACGTTAACAGAAACACTTCGGAGATTGCCCATAGGCGGTGAGATTACGGTAAAGACCCGTGACTTCAAGTTCAACACGGCAAAAACCGCTAAGTACAGTTTGAGAAAGGAAGGCATCGAAATCAAACTTACGGAAAGAGGAATGATTGATGAGTATAAAGCTATAAGATTAAGCTAAGGAGGAATGATTATGAATGCAAATAAAATCTCAAAACAGATTACCGTATTTACCATAGGATTTATCGGCTTCTTATCCCTTCTCGGCATCGCAGGTAAATCAGATTATAATCAGGAAGTCATATACAACATGACGGAAACGGCTTACAATGTTATTGTAGATTCTCTCGGCGAAGGTTGTAGCGATACTCAAATCGTAAAGACTTATTTAAATAACAAAGAATATTACGACAGTCTAAGTTGGTAGGTTATGGGAAGAACGAAATCTGTAGGAAAGGTAGAGCCGGTCAACAAACTATGGCTTTCCGCTAAGGAAGCAATGGCATACTTAGGATGCAGTGATAAACTGTTGGAAAAACTAAGGAACAATGCCGAAATATCATTTTCTAAATATAATAACCGTACCATTTGGTACGACTTGAAAAGCATTGAAAGGTTTATAGAAAGAAACCGCGTTGTGTGAACAACGCTCCTTCCTCTTAGCTCAGCCAGGCAGAGCATCGCTATGGTTACTTGTTCGAAGGTTTAGTATCCGGTAATTTCCGGTTAGCGAAGGTCGCACGTTCGAGTCGTGCAGAGGGAGCAAAATACATAGTTCTTTGACGTATTGAATGTGAAATAAGGTTTAAGTATTTGATATTTAGACTTATTTCAATATAACCGAGGATTGCGGATAGCGGAAACGCGGGGACTCCGTATAGGCTTGGTTATCGTAATTGTCTCTTCGCACCGAAATGTCCTACGGTAGAGAGTATGCGGTTTGGGCACCCGTATCGCAAGAGACAAAGGTCATAAAGACAACATAGGCGTCCGATACAGTCTTAAATCGGTATAAAGTATGCGGTGGTAATGAAAGGCGCCCGTACACGCTTATTATATATACTCCCTTCCCGTCAAATTCGGGCACGCTGAAAGCTAAACACGTATTGTTGCGTTGAAGGGAGCCAATATTTATTAATCTTTAAATATATAGAATTATGATTGGGAAAAAAGTAATTATTAGAGCAGACAGAGCGGGCGTATTTTACGGAGTATTGAAAGAAAAAAATGGTAGTGAGGTTACATTGACAGACTGCCGAAGATTGTGGTGTTGGTATGGGGCTGCATCTATCAGCCAATTAGCTGTTGAGGGAACGAAAAGACCTAATGATTGTAAATTTACATTAGTTGTACCGATAATCTCTATTTTGGGGGTTATAGAAATAATTCCTTGTACAGATGAAGCGATAAAATCCATTGAGGAGGTAGCCGTATGGAAGAACAGATAAGAAAGTTTCTTAGTATATACTCTGGCTATGGCGATGGCTCTGGCTATGGCTCTGGCTCTGGCTATGGCTCTGGCTCTGGCGATGGCGATGGCTCTGGCTATGGCTCTGGCTATGGCTCTGGCTATGGCTATGGCGATGGCTCTGGCGATGGAATTAAAACATTCAATGGCGACAAAGCATATATCATTGATGATATTCCTACAATTATCAAGCATGTTCATGACAATGTAGCTAAAGGATATATACTGAACGATGACTTTACATTGACTGAGACATTTGTTGCAAAAAGGAATGGGAAATTCGCTCATGGAGAAACATTGCACGAGGCCTTTGCTTCGCTTCAAGAAAAATTGTATGACGATTCAACCGAGGAGGAAAGGTTGGAAGCTTTTAAAAAGCATTTTCAGGACTTTACTAAAAAGGTATCGGCTAAAGAATTGTTCCATTGGCATCATGTGCTGACCGGTTCGTGCAAGCAAGGAAGGCTGTCATTCTGTGCCAATAAGGGAATAGACATTGACAATGATACTTATACCGTACATGAGTTTATAGAATTAACTCAATATTCTTATGGCGGGGATATAATCAGAAAATTGAAGTAATATGTAATTATCCCGTGGCTCTCAATAGATGTTTGAGAGTAGTAAGGCAACCATCGGAACGCCCACGGGAGTTAACTAAATTGTAACAGCAATGGATACGCTTTTCAACTATATTAATCTATTCTTCGTTTTCTTTCTCGGGTTCGGATGCGGCATTATTTTTGTCTATTTGATGACGAAAATAATAGACAAAGCAATTCACGCATGCTCTGACAATCAAGAAGCCAAATGCAATAAATCCGTAAAAGAAGATATATGTAAGAAAGAAAATCCTTATCACATATCTATATCCAAGATTGTAATTAGCAGGAAAGAAGATAAGAAGGGAGGAGGCGATGACGGTACCCGAAAGTAGGAATAAGTATTGGGGTTTATATCGAATTCTTGCCGCTATATACGCAACGGCAACAAAAAGGTACGATATATACACGCAAATGATAGATGCAGTGGCTGAGAAAACAACCTGTTCATAAAACTCCAAGTTGGCAAACTCGGGTATGTACAGATACAAGACAGTAAATAAGACGGGGAACGATACCGCAAAAGCGGTAAACAAAGACTTATGCTCCATATTGTAGCATTTGATTAATTCTGATAAATCCATATTTCTTAATTTTTAGTTTGGCGACACAAAATTAAGAAAATCCCCTGATAATAACGTGATGTTGCCAATCGAATTGGTTCAGGGGAACAAAGCCTGTAAGGGTGAATAATTCATGATAGCTTTTTAATGTAGACAGTCCCGTCCACGTGCTGGTCGGGAAACACTGCGACATGGTGGAATGGTAGACGCAGCACTCTATGATAGGAATGTCAAACCTTAGATGTGTGGAGCTTGACAACTCGTCCCGGTTCGAGTCCGGGTGTCGCAACATCTTCACTACAGATGAAGTATTTGTTTAGTCGTAGCCGGGCGGTCTGTGAAGATAGTCCGGTTTTTATTTGAAACCCATTAATAACAATTATATGAAAACATTACAATTAAGTGAACAAAAAGCCCGTGAACTATATCGGAGCGGTTCAAAAGAACTAAAAACAGTATTGGAAGAATCCTTTGGAGAGGATTTCTTTTCACAAGACGTTACAGAAAGAGTGAAAACCTACCTTGATGCTTGTCACGAGTTGGGAAGGGAACCACTCGATGAGAAAAAGCTATTGGAGTTAGGCCTGACGGAACACGATATTGCTTATCAAAAGCTGGCTATCGTTACGGAAGCTCTAAATGGAGGTCAGAAACTTAATGTATGCGATGCTAACGTGGAACGTTGGTATCCGCGGTTCAAGCCTAATGGGTCTCCTTCCTTTTTCGCTTTCCGCGGTTCGCGTTGCGCTCTTGCGTATGCGGCTGCGGGTTGCGGGTCTCGCCTTTGTTTGAAAAGTGAAAAGCTTTCCAATTATTGCGGGAAGCAATTTATTGATTTGTGGAAACAATTTATTCTATAACCCTATAAACTTACAATTATGACTTTAAATGTAGATAAAAAGAACGCTTTAAAGGCTTGGAGAGAAGCGGACAATAAAGGAAAGCAGATGCTTGAAAATCTATACGGCAAAGAAATATTTGCCAATCAAAACGTAATGGATAGAATCAAAACGTTTGAAGACGCAATGGAAGAAACAGGAAGAAAAGGTGTCCCTGATTTTTCAGATTTACCCAAAGACATGCGCAGGCATTTCATTGCGTTATATAAAATGGAAGTTATTACGGAAGCTCTGAATGAAGGCTGGAAAGCAGACTGGGATAACTCGGATGAGAACAAGTATTATCCCTATTTCATTATGTCTCCTTCCTCTTTCGCTTTCGGCGGTTCGTATTGCGCTTATGCGTTTGCGTTTGCGGGTAGCGGGTCTCGCCTTTGTTATAAAACACGCGAACTTGCGGCATATTCGGCAAAACAATTTATTGACATTTGGAAAGACATCCAGATAGGATAAGCATACAAAGGTCGTCTGCCCTTGTCTCCTTCCTCTTTCGCTTTCAACGATTCGAATTACGATAATGCGTATGCGAATGCAGGTAGCAGGTCTCACCTATGTTGTAAAACTTCAAAGGGCAGAAACCTCACCTCTTGGTGGAAAACAACAATTCAAACGGTGTTGGTAGGTTTAACCCGAAAACTCTTATTAGAAAACAAAGGCTATGAAACGCTTTGGGAATTTATATCATCGCATCTATGATATAGATAATCTTTATCTTGCTTATTCTAAAGCTAAAAAGGGCAAAGGAAAAACGTATGGAGTTATTCAGTTTGAGAAAGATTTGGATAACAACATACTTTCCTTGCACAAAGAATTGTCGGAAAGAAGCTATATCACTTCTCAATACACGACTTTCATTATACATGACCCAAAGGAGCGTGAGATATACAGGCTACCATTTCGTGACCGTGTTGTGCATCACGCTATAATGAACATCCTTGAAGATATATGGACACCGATTTTCATTTCACACACTTATTCCTGTATCAAAGGAAAAGGCATTCATGGAGTAGTTAAACATTTGAAGAAAGACCTGAAAGATGCTGATGGAACAAAATATTGTCTGAAAATGGATATTCGCAAATATTATCCGTCAATAGACCACTCCATACTGAAACGTATCATACGTAAGAAAATAAAAGACATAAAGGTGCTTGCCCTTCTGGATGGTATTATAGATTCAGCACCGGGTGTTCCTATCGGTAACTATCTTTCCCAATTCTTTGCGAATCTATATCTTTCTTATTTCGACCATTGGATTAAGGAAGAAAAGCGAATGCCATATTATTACAGATATGCTGATGACATGGTGATACTTTCCAGCAGCAAGAAAGAGTTACACAGTATTCTTCTTGAAATCAACTCATATCTTAATGAGAAACTGCACCTGCAATTAAAGGGCAACTATCAGTTTTTTCCGGTAGATAGCAGGGGAATAGATTTCGTGGGATACGTATTTTTTCATACGCATACATTGATGCGGAAATCCATAAAGAAAAACTTTTGCCGTAAAGTATCTGCATTAAACAAAAAGAATATAACCCCGCATGATTACAAAATGGCAATCTGTTCATGGCTGGGTTGGGCGAAGCATTGTAATTCTAAGCACCTTATTAAAAAGATTATTAAGAATGAAAAGATTCAGTGAATTAGGAATTGAAATTGATGCAGACCGACATATATTTCCAGTTCCGCAGGTTTCAATAACCGATATTCTTAACTGTGAAATTGAAATACTTGATTTTGAATCGGGTGTAAAAACACAGCATGGTTCAGACAGATATGTAGTAAAAATAAAACATGAAGGTACGGAATGCAAGTTCTTTACAAACTCCACTCCTATTAAAGAAGCCCTAAGCAAGATTTCCAAAAAAGACTTTCCGTTCATTACAACTATCAGAGTGAAGAAGTTGGGAGTTGGGAACAGCAAGATGTACTATTTTACTTAACCAAATTCAGCCGCAGAAAAGGTCAGAGCTATTACCGTACTAAAAGCCGTGAGAGAAGCGAAGTGCGCACCGCTTCCCTTTAACCTTGTACGGGCGGTTTAAAAACACAATACAATGGAAAATGAACTTGAAAAACTGTACAAGGAGCTGAACGAAGTCAAAGCTTGTGATTTGGAATATCTTCCCAAATACGGCTATTCTTCAAAAGAAGAAATCATTCAGCTTATAGAGGAAGACATTGAGGAGTTGCGCGCAGAACTCGAATGTAATCAATATGATTATACACCTGAAGAACTCGAAGACGAAAGTATGTTTCTTTGCGTTAGTCAAGGGCTATCAAGATATTGTTAAACTAAAAAAACATTTATAATGAGTACAATAACGACAATCCCGCAGCTTAAATCAATGCTTGCGAATGACAATGTGAAAGCACGTTTCAAAGAAATTCTCGGAAAGAAAGCGCCGGGATTTATCAGTTCGATAGTAGCGGTTGCCAATAGCAATACATTGCTTCAAAAGGCAGAACCACAGTCTATCATGAATGCCGCTGTGGTAGCAGCTACTTTAGATTTACCTATCAATCCCAATCTCGGATTTGCTTACGTTGTCCCTTACGGTAATCAAGCGCAATTTCAAATGGGCTGGAGAGGTTTTGTTCAACTTGCTATGCGTAGCGGTCAATATAAGACAATAAACGTAAATGAGATATATGAGGGGGAGATAAAGAAGTCGAACCGATTTACCGGAGAATATGAATTTGGAGAACGCTCTTCTGATAAGATAGTAGGCTATATGGCTTATTTCAGTCTCATCAACGGTTTTGAGAAGTTTCTCTATATGAGCAAGGAAGATTGCGAAAAACACGGAAGGAAGTTTTCACAAACGTATAAACGCGGCACAGGCATATGGTCTACCGACTTTGACTCTATGGCAAAGAAGACAGTTTTAAAAATGCTACTTTCTAAGTTTGGTATCTTAAGTATTGAAATGCAACGCGCCCAAACATTCGACCAGGCTATTATAAAAGATAACCTGACAGAAACCGACATAGACGAAGCCGAAGTGTCGTACAATGATAATCCCGACAATGAGGAAGCCAGACGCAATGCAATGAAAGAGGCTTTGCAGGAAGCGGAAGTTGTCGATGAAAATACAGGCGAATTATTTAATACTGAGACAAAATGATTGAACAGGGTAGTTTTGGATGGCTTCGCCAACGCCTGGGGAACTTTACGGGAAGTCGCATCGGGGACTTAATGACAAGCGGAAAGAAAGGGGAGCTGTTTGGGAAGACAGCCTTTTCATATATATATGAAGTCGCAGCAGAAAGAAACCTACTCCCTAAGTATATTGAAGATGATTATCTGTTTGAGATATACCAAAACCAGGTAAGTATCAACAACAAGTTTATAGAGTTCGGACACGAAAATGAAGATTTTGCCGCCGAACGTTACCAGCTTGTCACAAGATGCGAACTTGAAGAGTGCGAAAGTATACAGCACCCTACAATACCTTACTTCTCCGCTTCTCCCGACCGCATAGCGATTAAAGACGGCTTAAGAAAGGTGGTGGAAATAAAATGCCCAACTCCCAAAAAGTTCATGGAGTATATAAATGAGGTTAAGGATAACGATACGCTTAAATCAGTAAATCCTCTATACTTCTACCAAGTACAAGCGGAGATGTCCTGTACAGGATTGAGCAAAGCTGATTTTGTCGTTTTCTGCCCTTTCTTGAAACACAACATTCACATTGTAGAGATAACAAGGGACGATGCCGTAATCGCTGAATTTGAGAGACGGATAACCGAAGCAAACAAAATCATTAATCAAATATTGAATAGAAAATGAATTTAACCGGAAGCGTAAATTTGCTAAAGCTCGAAAAAGCGGGCATAGCAACAATCAAGAATAAGAAATGCGTTGTCATTCCGATAGAAGAAAACGACCTTTATGTAAGTATGGACGAGAACCTGAAAGCAAAAGCCGTCTATCTTAACGTTAATATTAATGAGCGTAGAGAGCCGAGCCAATACGGCAATACCCATTACTGCAAACAATACTTATCAAAGCAGTATAAGGATGCGAACAAGACAGAAGCAGAAGCCAAGTCAAAGGTTTACTTGGGAGACTTCAAGCCTTATGAGTTTGAGGGTTCCGGGAATGCCGCAGCTACGGTGGAAGCGCCTGTTGTGCAGGTTGATGATGATTCACTCCCATTTTAGAATATGAAAGAGAAGAGATGTTTTAAGTGTGGTAAAATTTTGCCTATAACTGAATTTTATAGGCATTCTCAAATGGGTGACGGGCATTTAAATAAATGCAAGTCTTGCACAAAAGAAGATTCAATAAAAAGATACCATGAAAAGTCTAAAGACGAAAAATGGATGGAACTCGAACGCGTAAGAGGACGCGAAAAGTTTAAAAGGCTTGGTTATAAAGATAGATTTAAATCTGTAACTAAAATTTGTCCAAAGGAGAAAATGGTATCATCAATGCTTAGAAGAAGAGGATATGATACATCCGGGAAAGAAGCTCATCATTGGAATTATAATTCTCCTTTTTCTGTTTTTCTTTTAAGCAGGAAAGCGCACAAATGTATACATAAATATATTTATGTAAATTACTCAAATAAACTATGTTATACGCATGATGGTGATTGCATAGATACATTGGAAAAGGCAAAATCTCTTTTTGAAAAATGGCTTAAAATGAATGGTATACGAGAAAATCTATTGCATATAGATATTAAATAATTTAATAATCAAAAAACATATAAAATTATGCTGTACGAATTTAAGCTAAAAGTAAACAAGGTTAACGAGAAAGGTGATGAAAAGGAAGTCACCGAACATTACATAACCGATGATGAGCTTTTCGGTCATGTGGAATTGAAAGGCAATGAGCTATACAACGGTGAGTGTGATGTTTTCGCAATCAGCCGGAGTAAGATACGTGAGATTGTCAATGAGAAGCAGGAAGATGAGTTCTTTTATAAGGTCACTCTTGTTGAGATTTTCGTAGACGAAAACGGGAAAGAAAAAGAGAACAAATATTATGTTCTAATAGCAGCAAAAGACATGGACGATGCCAACAGAAAGGCGGCGGAATACATGAAACAGGGACTTCAAGACATGAAGCTGGACGCTATTGCAAAGACAAAGATTTTAGACTTGATATAATTAACCGAAAGCCCTCTGCTCACGCAGAAGTCCCGTGAAAGGTTCGGGTTAAGTGATTTAATTTCAGCTAACAGTTAACTATCCCGGTGTGGCTTGACCGCCTATCCGGGAACTATTTGTTAACCTGCCTGTCCGGTCTGTGAAGATGGGGCGGGCAAAT
>ERZ860009.216-NODE-216-length-31244-cov-1.764693_pt1 | contig 31244 bp, 26 predicted proteins | sample MGYA00510114_ERZ860009 | MGnify/ENA primary metagenome ERZ860009 (study PRJEB30046, sample SAMN00715177) | human gut metagenome | study: EMG produced TPA metagenomics assembly of the A metagenome-wide association study of gut microbiota in type 2... | reverse complement strand
CGCTAACCTCTTAAAGTTTACTACTGCTAACTTATTTGTCAACAACAATTTATTGCTTCTGATATTTTCACAATATTTCAACAAAATTATTTACCTGTACAATGATTTTATTATCCCTTTAAACTTTTAAATTTAAAGTTTTTTCAAAAAAACAGGACAGCATGTTTTAATCTGCTGTCCTTATAATGATTGAATAATAATATTTATATTTTTTTATACAAAATACGAATGGAATTCAAAACGCAGAGTATGGAAACACCAGTGTCGGCGAAGACAGCCGCCCACATAGACGCATAGCCTGCCAACCCAGCAGCCATGATAATAATCTTAATTGCCAAAGCAAAAAATACATTCTGCCAGGCAATTCTGGTTGTTTCCTTCGCTAGGGCAATTGCCTGAGGAATAGCCTGCATTTCCGAGTTCATAAATACAACATCTGCTGCCTCAATAGCAGCATCAGCACCACTGCCCATGGCAGCGCCAACATCGGCGCCTGCTAAAACGGGAGCGTCATTTATACCATCACCGACAAACATCACTCCACCATATTGTTTGCGTAAGCGGCCCAACTCATTGAGTTTATCCTGCGGCAGAAGCTTAGCTCTTACTTCGTCAATTCCAGCAGCACGTGCCACTGCCTGTGCGCTTTCTGCCGCATCACCTGTAAGCATGGCTGTAGTTAAATTCATCTTTTTAAGGGAGGTAACAGCAGCTACCGCATCCTCTTTCAATGTATCATCAATAATTATTTGTCCTAAATACTTTCCGGCTCTGGCAACCAGCACTTCCGTACCATAATTATCTTCTTCCCTAACAGAAAAATCAATTTCAAATCGTTCTAACAATTTTTTATTGCCACACAAAATTTTTCCATCTGAAACCTCGACAACTAATCCTTCACCGGCAATTTCTTCAAATGTTTGCGGCCGTTCGAGTTTCAACTCACGTTCTTTGGCCGCATTTACTATACTTGTAGCAATCGGATGACTGGAAACAAGTTCTGCGGAGGCACAAAGCTTCAACAGCTCATCTTCTTCCATGCCACTTACCGGAACCAGCTTTTGAACAACAAAATTCCCTTTGGTCACAGTACCTGTTTTATCCATAACCACTGCTTTAACATTTTTCAGGGCTTCTATTGTAACGCCGCCCTTAAAAAGAATTCCATATTTCGAGCCGGCTCCAATGCCTGAAAAAAACGCCAAAGGCACGCTCAGCACCAGTGCACATGGGCAGCTGATAACCAGAAATGTTAAGGCTGTATAAGTCCAATATTCCCAATTTCCTGTTATAAAGCCGGGTATCACAGCAGTTAAAACAGCTACTGCCACAACAAACGGAGTATAGATACGCGCAAAACGTGTTATAAACCTGTCTAACTGTGGTTTGCTGGCAGCAGCATTTTCTACAGAGTCTAAAATTTTGGTGACCATAGATTCAGCCAGGACTTTTTCTACTCTGATTTTCAGCATCCCTGACGTATTAATACAACCAGAAATAACTTCATCGCCAAAACTGCGTTTTACCGGCACAGGTTCTCCTGTCACCGGAGAAGTATCAAGCAGGCTTTCACCTTCTATAACTACTCCATCCAAAGGAATACGATCACCAGCACGTACCAGTAAAATGTCACCAACATTGGCTTCCTCTGCCGGGATAACACGCACATCTTCACCAATCAGCAAATTAACTACTTCCGGACGCATATCGACAGCTTCCATAATCTGACCACGACTTTTTTCAACCGCACGATGCTCAAAATATTCTCCGATACGATAAAACAGCATAACTCCAACAGCTTCTTCATATTGATTGATAGCAAAAGCACCTAAAGTAGCTACTGTCATCAGAAAGTTTTCATCAAAAACCTGTCCCTTCGTACTATTTTTTAAAGCGGTTAAAACAATCCTTCCGCCCAAGAGAATATATGCGGCAACAAGACAGTAAATATGATAAGCTTCCGGCACGAGTCCGGTAATTTCGCTGATTATAAACAAAATTCCGCCAAACACTATTTCTGCCAGTGAACGCTGTTCATCCGACATTGAAAGTATTCCACCGCTTTTTTTACGCTGATTAATATTTTCAGCCAATACCGGCTTGTCTCTAAGTTCAACTACTTTTACACCTGCTTCGATCGTACTGCAAATTGCCTGGACCTGTGGCAGCAATTGTGCGTGATTCTTCGCTGTCAGCCGCAGTTGTTTCGTAGCATAAGTTATCGTTGCAGCAGAAACATCCGGCAAATCATTGATAGCCTTCTCCATTTTTGCGGCACAATTGGCACAGCCCAGGTTCTCTAACAGGTATACCTTGCTTTCAAAGTTGAACGGCATCATCCCACTGCGTGGCACAACTTCTACATCCGATTCTATAGAAGCACAGATTTCACGAATGGCCGGCAGCAATACCTCGTGATTTTTGGCCGATAGACGCAGCTGTTTTGTTACAAAACTTACTGAAGCATATTCTACTCCAGGCAATTCTTTAATCTTATATTCCATTTTGGCGGCACAGTTGGCACAACCCAGATTTTTTAAAGCATAAACTCGTTTTATACAATCAGCATCAGGCATTCTGCAGATACAATTTTCCAAGCTTTCACCACAAACATCGCAATATTCCTCATGTGGATGGCAGAGCTCACATTGACAGTCATCTGCATGCCCGGGCACATGATGATCATGTCCGCAGCCACAGGCTGCATCATGGTCATGGCCGCTTTCTCCTTTGTGATAATGTTCGTGTCCGCAGCCACAGGCTGAATTATCGTTATGGCCGCTTTCATCTTCGTGATGATGATCATGTCCGCAGCCCTGACTGTTATGTTCATGTAAATTTTCTAAAGCATGCTGTGTTTTGCTCATTTTCCAGCCTCCTTACTTTTACTGTAATCTTATTATAACACATGAGCAAATATTCATATATAGTTTTTTGAAAAATTTTACAAAACTTTTGAGAAAAATAATACAGGCAGCTTCCATTCATTTAATATGGAAACTGCCTGTTAAAATAGCCTTAATCTTTCTCAAAATACCTGCTTCAGTTACTGCAAATTTAGAAGGTTACCTGTAAACGATTCCAAATAATCTGAGAATCACGTCCGCTTTCTTTACCTTCCAAATCATAGTAATCCAAATTATAAACCATATTCTTGGCCAAAGTATAATTTATACCAACACCATAACCTTTAAAGCCTTCTTTAGTGAAGTATCCCCAGTCACCAGCTTTCATCGTATGAGCAATAAATGTACCTGCCCCCTGATCATAATAATTTCCCCAAAGTCCCCAGGTCCCCTGTTTGGCGGCCTTGGCACCCTTATAAGCAGCACTGATGACAAAGCCGTCCGTATCAGCACCTTTTTCAACAGCTTTATCAGAAATATCAGAATTAAGATACATCGCCCCTAAAATAAAGTCACCAAAATTATAATTTGCCCCTGCATTCCAGACCGCGTTATTAGAAATTTTCGTAAACCCGGCATCTAAATCTTCAAATCTATCATAACCGGCAGCTAAATCCAAGCGGCCGATTTTACCAGATAAACTGGCGCCATAGGCCTTATCTGCCATATAACCGGAATCTTTTTCAGTAATTTGCCCCCAATAGCCGCTAATTTTTACATTTTTACCATATGTTAACTGAATAACTTCTGCAGTATCGTCATAAAGGTTGCCATTAGCTAAAAATACTGGCGCTTTCCCTGCCATAACATTAAATCCACCCAATTTACCTGTAACATAGGCTTGATTGAGTTTGGTATCTTCATCACCGGAATCATTAGCAAGATTCTGGTCATTTTGAATACGGGCCGTATAAGTCCAGTCTTCATTTACACTGCCATTTACAAATAAACGAGTGCGCAGACGATTTTTTGCAACACTGCCTTTGTCTTTCTTAAAATCTCCGTCACGCCCTGCATATTCATAACGGATTTGTCCTGTAATCTTCACATTATCCGCTTTTTTCTCTAAAGCTGCTACGCGTACTCCCAAGCTGTCCAGTTCATCGGCAAATTCTACAGCCAGGCGGTCAACATTAGCGCCTTTAGCCATAGCTTTTGCTACAATTTGTGCCATTTCATAACGTGTCATCAGACGTTCGCCGCCAAAATTACCATCGCCATAACCATCAATAATCCCGGCTGCCGCCAGTCTGTTAACGGCATCATAAGCCCAATGCCCGGCCGGAACATCAGAAAAAGGATTAGCGGCATACACTGAAGCAGTCACTCCCAGCACCATTGCCATAGCAAGCACCAAAGTTTTTTTCATCATAATCAACTCCTAAAAAATATATATGCTAAGCACACTTTTACCGATTTTATATTTTTAAAAGCGTACTTATTTGGCTGTGTTTAAATATGAATAAATAAGTATTTATTCATCAAAAAATATTTTTATATTGCAGCACCCATTAAGACTGCTGCAATATACTAAAAAATTATTTAACAAAATGACAGGCTACAAAATGACCTTTCTTAATTTCTTGCAATTGTGGTTTTTCGCTTCTGCAAATTTCCTGGCAATACTCGCAGCGGCTCTGAAATGGGCACCCCAGCGGCAAAGCCAATGGACTCGGAATATCGCCTTCTAACGGCTGAATTTTTCTCCAGGTTTGAAATCCACTTTAAAGATAGATTTTATCAAAGCTTTAGTATAAGGATGAACACCATTAACAGACAAACGACCTTTTTCCAATAATTCTACTACATTACCAAGATACATGACCGCGACCTGATGGCTCATCAAATCAACCAGACCAATATCATGACAGATAAAAAGATATGTAATATCTTTTTCCCGCTGCAGCCGTACCAGCAATTCACAAATTTTTTCCTGTACAGAAACATCCAGCGCTGAAGTGGCTTCATCGCAGACAATAATCTGCGGTTCCAGAGAAAGTGCCCTGGCTATACCCAAACGCTGACGCTGACCTCCGCTCATACTATGAGGAAAACGGTCTTTGAATTCCACTGGCAGCTCCACCATTTGTAATAACTCTGCAGCTTTTGCGTCAACTTCAGAATTTTTCAGTAACCCAAAATTCAATAAAGGCTCACATAAAATATCTTTTACCCGCATTTTCGGATTAAAAGCCGCTGTAGGATCCTGAAAAACAATTTGTATTTTTCGGCGGTTCTGGCGAAGCGCTTCTCCCTCCAATTTCAAAATGTTCTGTCCTTCAAATATTACTTCACCCTCTGTCGCCGGATGGATCTGTAAAATAGTTCTGACCAGAGTACTTTTGCCGCAGCCGCTTTCACCAATAATGCCAAGAGTCTGTCCCTTGTAAGCATTTAAATTTACTTTATCACAGGCAGTGAGAACCTTGCCGCCATCTACCTGAAACTTTTTCGTCAGATTTTTTACTTCCAATACTATTTCTGGCGGTAATGCAACTCCATCACGGTCGCAGTTACAGTTCTCATGCGGGTGTAATTTTACGTTCTCAGGATAATAACGCTTACCTCCCACAACCGGAACAGCCGCCAGCAGTTCCTTAGTATATTCATGCTGTGGATCGCCGATAATCTCTTCTCGCAGTCCGCTCTCCACAACCATACCATTCTGCATCACAACGATTTTATTTGACATATACGAAGCTACACCCAAATTATGAGTAACTATGATCACCGCGGCATTGTATTCGTCACGAACATCAACGATCTGCCTGATGATCTGCGCCTGCGTTGTGACATCAAGCGCGCTTGTAGGCTCATCAGCCAAAAGCAGTTTCGGGCTGAAGGTCATCGCCAGAGCTATACCTACACGCTGGCGCATCCCCCCTGATAATTCGAACGGATAACTGCGCATTACATTGTCAGGATTGGGCATCCTTACATCATCAAGCATCTTAATAGCCAGATCATAAGCTTCCCGTCTGGAAATCTGCGGCGCATGAGTCAGAATATAATCAATAAACTGTTCGCCGATACGGCGAATAGGGTTGATCATATTACCGCTGTCCTGAAAAATCATAGAAATCTCAGTCCCACACATTTCACGCCATTGCTGCGGCGTATTATCCAGCAGGTTTCTGCCGTCAAAAATGATATTGCCGCCGCTTACATGTCCATTACCCGGCAAACAGCCCATAATAGCACGTATCACCGTTGTTTTACCGCTGCCGCTCTCGCCAACGATAGATAAAATCTCACCCTTTTTCAATTCTATATTGGCACCAGTTATGGTAGCCTTGCTGCCGTAACTGATATCCAAATCTGTAACTTTTAAAAGCATTACAGTGTCCCTTCTTCCCACAGATTATTTCTGGGCAGGCTTGATCTCCTTCGTCAGCCAGTAATAATCACACGGTAAAATTTCTGCATTGGCAATAGAAGTATTACTGATCATGTTTGTCTGCGGATAACCAAAAATAATCGTTGCCGCATCATCAAGAATAATTTTCTGCATATCGATTACTAATTGACGACGTTTCGCCGGGTCAAATTCTACTGCCAGCTTATCGCTCAGAGCATCATAGGCAGGATTGCTGTAACCGCTGCCGTTCTGCGGATTATTACCGTTAACATTTGTTTTCCAGTACTGATTGATAAAGACCTCGGGGTCGCCTGCCTGCAGAGTAAGAATATTGGAAATCAGCAAGTCATATTCACCTCGCACACCAATCCCGTCCAAAACATTGTAATCAACATTTTTCAGGTTAACCTTGATACCAATCTTTTTAGCATCGGACTGGGTAGCTTCAGCAAACAAAGGCAATTCTGCGCGACCGCTGTAGAAAATAAAGTCCATCTCCAGATTTTTACCTTCTTTATCAACATAGCCATCGCCATTGGTATCTTTCAGCCAGCCTCTTCCAACAGTTTCTTAGCACGTTCTACATTATAGGTATTAGGATCTTTTAACTGATCAAATCCATAATCGACAGAAGGCGGCATCAACGGCCCGCCAGAAGTAAATGTGTCCTTCAGTAAAACCTTACAGTAGGTTTCACGGTCCAAAGATGACAGCAACGCTTCTCGAACACGTTTATCATACATCGGCTTGCCTTCCTTAACGTTCATACGTGCCAATACGTCACGCAGGGAAGCAATAGCACTGATATTGTACTTATCTTTGTTGCTGAACAACGACATGTCGCCTGGAGCAATATTGATTGCCATATCAATCTCACCGGACTGCAGGGCCATAGCGCGTGTATTGGGATCATCAATAGTCGGGATCTCAACATGCTTAAACGGTACTTCGCCATCCCAGTAATTAGGATTAGCATCCATAACAGCTTTAGCTTTACTGTACGTATTGACCATATATGGACCGGTACAGATAGGCCCTTGCTTAGCATAATCACGGTCAGTTACACTGGTGTCAATAATAATAAAAAGCGGATCACCAAGCATTCCCGGTAATGTAGCAACAGGAGTGTGAGTTTTGATCATCAACGTCTGCCCGTCAGCACTGATATTGTCATATTCAAACATTGCTCTGGCACGGGCGGCTTTTTCAAAAGTACGTTCAATAGATTTTTTTACAGCCTCTGCAGTTACTTTGTTACCGTTTGAAAATTTTGCTTTATCATTGATTTTAAAAGTCCAGGTAAGCTTATCGTCACTGACCTGCCAATTTTCGGCCAGCCACGGAGTAGAATTCATTTTTTCATCAAATTTTACCAGACATTCACCTAAGCCGTAACGCATAACAATCCAGCCAAAGTAGTTATCTGTTGGTTCCAGACTGTCGGCAAAATTAGTAACGCCAAATTTCAAAGTGTCTTTGGCTGCCGCAGCTTTTTTGTCATCTCCGCCACAACCGGCTGAAGCAAATGCCATCAAGCCTATCATTGCAACGGCTGCTGTAAATTTAATAGTTTTTTTCATCATACATCTCCCTTTCAAATCCTTTTTATTTTATTGACTGTATATAAAACTTTATTCAACAGCTGAACTTAATCTTCCTGACGCGGGTCAAGCACATCACGCAAACTGTCGCCCCATAGGTTAAAGACTACTACCGTCAGAAAAATAGCCAGACCGGGAAAAAACATCAGCCAGGGAGCCGTCTGCAGCTGCTGACGGCCTTCATTGAGCATCAATCCCCATTCAGGAGCCGGCGGCTGCGAACCGAAACCTAAAAATGAAAGCCCTGCCAGTTCCATCATCATAGCGCCGATATCCGAAGCTGCTGTAATAATCATTAACGGTAAAATATTAGGCACGATATGTTTCCACAAAATATGTGTCGGTTTACCGCCGTTGACAACTGCTGCTTCGACAAAATCACGTTTTTTTATCTTTAATACCATACTGCGTGCCAAACGAGCGTATTTAGTCCAGGTAACGATAGTCAAAGCGATAATCGCATTGATCAGACTGCCGCCAAGGATACCGGCAATAGCAATGGCCAGTATCATCCCGGGAAAGGAAATCATCATATCAGAAATACGCATAATAACCGTATCTACCTTACCGCCAAAATAACCGGCCAGAACACCCAGCGAAGTGCCTACTGCAAAAATGACCGCTACCAACAGCAAAACACTGCTCAGAGAATAGCTGGCACCATACAAAACCCGACTGAAATTATCTCGCCCAGCTTATCAGTTCCAAAAAGATGTTCACTCGAAGGCGGCAGATAAGCATTTTTCATCGTAGCTTCCAACGGATCATAAGGAGCTAGCAGCGGCGCCGCTAACGCAATCCCTATCAAAAGCAGCACCAAAAAACTGGAAAAGGCAAAAGCACGATTATTCTTTAATCCGTTAATAAGATTATCCATGCTATCTACCTTCCTTTCGCAGGCGCGGATCAAGCCGGTTATAAGAAATATCAACAACTAGATTGATGACCATATACATAAGGGCGATCCATAAAACAATCCCCTGTACAAGCTGAAAGTCACGATAAATAATTGACTGGACCGCTAAATAACCAAGTCCCGGCCAGGAAAAAACGATCTCTACTACTGCCGCACCACCCAGCAGGTTGCCGAATGACAGCCCCAGCAATGTGATCAAAGGCAGCATCGCATTCGGCAATACTTCTCGCCAAAGGATATAGCTTTCACTCATGCCTCTTGCCCTGGCACCGACAACGTAATCCTGATTGAGTTCTTCCAAAACCGTCGTCCTTACCTGACGGTATATTTGGCTGCCATAACTATACCCAACGTCGTAGCTGGCAAAATCAGAGTCTCCAACTTACTCTGCCACCGACAATTGGCAGCCAGCCTAATTTTAAACCAAAAATCCACAATAGCATCAGCCCCATCCAAAAATTAGGGATTGAGACACCAAAAAAAGTCAGACCTCTCACAGCATAATCAAAAACACTGTTGCGTTTGACAGCAGAATAAATACCCAAAGGCAGTGAAAACACCAACATAAAAAGTGTAGAAGCCAGCGCTAATATCAATGTCGCCGGCAGTGACTGCATCAATTCTTCAACAACAGGTTTTTTAACCATATAGGAAAACCCAAAATCACCCTGTACCGCTCTTCCTAACCAATCTAAATATTGAAAAATAAAAGGCTTATCCAAACCCAATTCATGTCTCAGCGCATCAATCTCAACTTGACTGACAACAATATCCTCATTACCGGCAATCATTTGCCTGACCGGATCACCTGGCGACAGCATAACTAAAGCAAATGTTACAAAGCTGATACCCAAAAGCACCAATACGATTTGCCCGATCCTGCCCCAAATCTGTTTGTTTTTCAAAGCTTCCCATCTCCTTACAAAAAAATCTCCTGCAGCCATGAACCACGGATGCAGGAGATCATAAAATATTGTTTAAACAGGCAAGACTGCCTATTTAAGTCAAATTTCAGGAACTAGCTGCTGATCCGTCACCCGCGGATATGGCAAAAATCAAAGGCTGCGATCTGACTTACGCAATATGCGCTTACAGTGGCGTGACCGTGCCGGATTTACACCGGACTTCCCTAATTTAACCTTGAGGCACCTTTGATAAAATTATTAAGTTGTATTAATATTAGCACAAACCATATACTTAGTAAACACTTTTATTTAATCTTATAAATCTTTTCTCCAAGCTTTCTCAATGAATAAAATAATATTAAAGACTGAATCCCAACAAATATTAAAAACGATATCCATAAGCCATCATTGCCAAGTAAAGGTACTAACAGTCTCTCCACAGGCCAAAATACAGCTAAAGCAATCAGCATCATATTTCTTATAGGAACCGTATAAGTAGCACCTGTAAACATTCCATAAAGAGCTAGGCCTATGCCAGCTATCAAAGGATAAATAAGAACATAATATTTGTAAGTTTCTGCTAACACAGCTACTTCCTCTAAGTCTGTAAAGCAATTTATTAAAAATGTACTGCCAAATTTAAATCCAAGCATTAACAGAAACACCAACACAAACAACCATTTATAGGTCATTTTTAAAATCTGCCAAAATAAAGCCCTGTTTTTCTGTCCCAGAGCCCTTCCTGAAAAAACAGAAGCACCATTAGCCATACCGTCGACCAAGAACGACATGATATCTTTCAGCTGAAACAGTACGGCATTCGCTGCCAGCACTACAGTTCCTAATACAGCACCGGCAGCAGCAATAATATTGTTAACTGTCAGCAGGCAAGCCGTACGAATCATTAAATTGGTATTGACCAAAAGTATTTTCGTTAGCTCCTCAGGCTCTATAACGGTTTTATAATCAAAATTTTTATAATCAAAGTTACCATAAAGATACATTAGCCAACAGCCTGCGGCAGCGCCATAGAGCTGACTTAAAAGTGTAGCCCAGGCTACTCCTTCAATATCAAAATGTAATACAAATACAAACAATACACTAAGTATCATATTCAGGACATTGCTTGAAACCTGCATAAATACAGAAGCACGTACTTTTGTCTGCCCCATCAGCCATCCTAACGACACATAATTGAACAGTACCAGCGGCGCTCCCCAAATCAAAATTTCATAGTAAGCCGAACAGAGTTCTGCTACATCCGAAGCCGGAGCAACCAATGACAGATAAGCCGTCAAAATAGGTTTTTGCAAAATTATGCAGCTGCAGCTTACTATCACAGCAATGAACAACGGTCTTAAAAAAGCCAGTAACCCTTCTTCTCTGGAACCAGAACCCAAAGCTTGAGCGGCATATCCAGAGGTACTGACACGCAGAAAACCAAAAAACCAGTAAATATTATTGAAAAGAATTGCACCTAAGGCTACAGCCGCTATATACTTAGGATCAGGAAGCTGTCCCATTACAGCAGTATTAACCGCTCCCATCAGCGGCTGTGTCATCGTTGAAAGCATAAAGGGTATTGTAATTCCCAAATATTCCCTGTCTGTCAAAACATTTGTACACACTGATATATTTCCTTCCGTCGAGATCCTCTAGTATTTTAGTTATTATTCTAAAATGTTTTTGAGTTTAATTGATAATAGGTATTGTATGAACATACTATCATATGTTATACTGATTAGCAAGAATAAAATTAAAATAATCGTATCAAAACTTACAAAATAAAACTTGATAAGCAAAGGAGTTATAAAAATGTCAGATACTATGGATATTTGCGGTTTAAAAGCAGAACGAGGGCAGAAACTGCAAACTTACATTCCTGTCCTTGACTCTAATACAAAAATACCTATCACTATCATCAACGGTCAAAATGATGGTCCTACTCTTTTAATAACAGCCGGCATCCATGGTGGCGAATATCCTGGTATCGCAGCGGCAATAGAAATATCTCAGGCTATAGAACCAGAAGTTATCTCCGGATGCCTGATTATAATACATCCCGTCAATATTCGAAGCTTTTGGGAACGCAGTGCTTTCGTTACCCCCGATGATGGTAAAAACCTCAACCGGGAATTCCCCGGCGATGTCAACGGAACACTTTCACAAAAAACAGCCTGGCTGCTCAGTCGACATTTTTTCCCTTTAGCTGATTTTTATGCTGATCTGCATAGCGGTGATATCCATGAAGAATTGTATCCATACGTATATTATCCCGGGCTGCCCAACTCTGAAATTTCTGCAAAAGCGCGCGAAGTAGCCATGGTTCTGGATATGAAATTTATGGTTCGTTCAACTGCTACAACAGGTGCCTATAATTATGCCGCCATTTCAGGTGTCCCTTCTCTCCTTATCGAACGAGGAGGAGCCGGATTATGCCGGCGTGAAGACATTGACGCCTATAAAAACGATCTTCATAATATCCTTTGTAAACTCGAACTTCTTTGCAGCCCACAGCAACAACAAAAACATACCCCTGTTGATGTCACTGACGTTATTTATCTTGAAACTGATAAGGCCGGCTGTTGGTTCTCCAGTTGCCGTTGTGGCGACAAAATAAAACAAGGTGATAAACTAGGTTACATGACTGATCTTTTCGGCAATACCATTACTGTCTATAATGCCGAACAAGATGGTATTATTCTCTATCAATGCTCTGCTCTAGCAGCTCCTAAAGGCACTATTTTAGTAACCTATGGTAAAGTTAAGAATAATTAAAATAATGTTGCTTGACAAAGCCCCAGCTAACCAATTACAATCAAAGTAATCTCTTTGCACTGCATATCGCTACAGTACAAACTGAACAGGCGGTAAACCTTTGGTTTTAGCGGCCGGGCCCATCGGGCAGCAGATTCGTAAACAAACATCTGCGGGACAGTAGTAGTTCCGCAGATGTTTTTATTATATCTGTGCCGCTGCAAGAGTAACCCCAGGGAGGTTATCCACCATGCAAGACAAAATTGCCCAGTCCGAACGTCTGGCCATGCAAGTTTCTATTAACAGTATCATCGTAAATCTAATTCTTTCAGTTGGTAAATTAGCAGCAGGGATACTGGCTAATTCTGCCGCAATGATTTCTGATGCCGTTCATTCCGCTTCCGACGTCTTCAGTACCTTTATAGTTATGGCCGGCGTCAAGATATCCAATAAAGCTTCTGATGCAGAACATCAGTACGGACACGAACGTTTGGAATGTGTCGCCGCCATCATTTTAGCGATAGTTTTAGCACTGACAGGTATTGGTATAGGTTACGCAGGTTTAGAAAAAATACTTCACGCTTCAGCCGAAGATTTGAAAATACCGGGCAGCCTTGCTTTGATCGCCGCAGTAATTTCCATTATCGTTAAAGAAGGTATGTTCTGGTACACTAAAAAAGCAGCTGCCAAAATAAATTCCAGTGCTTTAATGGCAGATGCCTGGCATCACCGCAGTGATGCATTGTCCTCAATAGGCAGCTTTATCGGTATTCTAGGCGCCCGTATTGGCTATCCTGCTTTAGATCCTCTTGCCAGTGTAGTCATTTGCCTGATGATCGTTTACGCATCATACGAAATTTTTAAAGATGCCATAGACAAGATGGTCGACCGCTCCTGTGACGAAGCCACTATCAATACGATGACAGCTCTGATAAGCGCTCAAAAAGGCGTTGACCACATAGACGTACTGCAAACCAGAAAATTTGGCTGCCGCATCTATGTAGATGTCGAAGTAAGCGCTGACGACGACCTGACTTTACTGGAAGCACATACTATCGCCGAAAATATTCATAAAGCAATTGAAAGTAATTTTTCGGAGGTAAAACATTGCATGGTCCATGTAAACCCATGCAGCGAAGTACACCATGACTAAATAAAAAAACCACCACTGTTCAAGTGATGGTTTTGGCAGGCGCACCCCTACGCCTGCCAACGAAGGAGGAGAGAAAGGATTTTCTATTCTTTTAAGAAAGCCTTGAAAACAGCAAATAAATCAGAATATATCTGCCGGACAGAGTGAAAATGTGTCCGGCATTTTTACTCTGTAGAACAATCAATATTTCGACCAGCAAGAATAAAACGACAATCATAAGAAAAGACCGTCTTCTCAAGGCGCGAAGACGGTCAAATGTTATCAGTCAAAGCGGTTCTGCCACTCTCACATAAACAGAACCTCATTGGTTAAAAACATCTCCTTCCTGTCTCTCGCAGGTCAAGCAGTGATGCTTATATAGGCTGCTGTCCGGCTTCAGGTATTACCTCGGCTTGTGCAAGGACTGACCTGTTACGGTGACGGGATCGCATCGGATTTACACCGATCGACATTTAAGTTCATAGAACACCCATATGAAATATTGATTTGTTATATTAATTATAAGCATTACTAATTATCTTGTCAACACTTTTAGTAAAAAAACTTCTAAATATTTTTTGCGTTATATATTACTAATAAGTATTATCAACAATTTTATGTTATGTGAAAATATTTGCACTTCTATCGTAATTTTTAAATACGCTTATCTTATGCTGTAAAAAGATAAGCGTATTTTTCATTAAGCGTTAATAACGTCGCCTCTGCAACCGATAATACACACTAGCTCTGGTTTTTCTTTAGTCATCTACTCTCACTTCTTTCATTCTTTTGACAGCAGAGAATCTAAAAGCAAAAGGATATTGTTGCCAATAGCAGCGTGGAATCTAATGTTATCTTTATCGTCAATGCTCCACGCAACATGCATGGCGCTAGTTTTATTCAAATATAAGCGTTTAAATTCGTCAAGCATCTGTTTTGGTAATTTGACATACAACATCATATTATATTGTTTAAATTTTTCATCAACCAGGACGTAGTGAGAGTCGAGAACTTCCAATCCATAACGTTTTTCGATTAATTCTATCAGGCCTTTAATAGCCGGGTTATCATTCATCTATATTGCCTCCTTAAAAAATGGCGCGGCCCACAGGCGGCCGCGTCTCAATGGAGAATCTAAAAATTATTTTATTTCAAAAGGCGAGCTGTCTTTAACATTAACACCGCTCAGCTCAGCAGCAGCAAATCTGTTGATAAGATCTTGAACCGCCATAGTAGCCGAAATTTTTCCAACCACTACTTCACGCTCGATCTCTTCTTTGCAGCCAATAATGGCTGGCGAACGATAAAACAGATTATGCAGATGTTCTTCAACCATGGTATATACCCAGGAAAGCGTCTGCTGTTTCCTGCGTTCAGCTAACACGCCATTTCCCCAGCCTTGTTTCATAAAGGCTTCGATAACATCATTCCACAGTTCCATAATTCCCGCTCCTGTATAAGCAGAGCAGGTATAGGCATGAGTCGTCCAGTTTTCGGTAGCCTGACGTAAAAATTGCAGGATACGTTCATACTCAGCTCTGGTAACCATTGCCCGCTGTTTATTATCACCATCGGCTTTATTGACGACGATTGCATCGGCGAGTTCCATTACGCCTTTTTTCATCCCCTGCAATTCGTCGCCAGCGCCTGTCAATACGACCAGCAGAAAAAAATCTACCATCGAACGTACGGTAGTTTCACTCTGCCCTACGCCTACGGTCTCGACTAAAATGGTGTCATAGCCAGCAGCTTCGCACAAAAGCAGTGTTTCACGGCTTTTACGAGTCAGACCACCCAAAGTTCCTCCCGAAGGAGACGGACGGATAAAAGCATTCGGTTCGCGTGAAAGCTGTTCCATACGTGTTTTATCGCCCAGGATACTGCCTTTGGTAACAGTACTGGAGGGATCGACCGCCAGTACTGCGACTTTATGTCCGCCACGACACAGGTTTGTGCCAAGAGCCTCAATAAAGGTGGATTTACCTGCACCAGGCACACCGGTGATCCCAACGCGTGTCGATTTACCAGTGTAAGGCAGCAGTTTTTGGATAACCTGCTGTGCCGTCTCAAAATGAGCGGCAGCATTACTTTCAACCAAAGTGATGGCGCGTGATAAAATTGCGCGGTCACATTTTAGGACACCTTCGACGTAATCGTCGACTTCCAGCTTACGGCGTTTGATAGCCGGAGCTACTTTGTCTTTTTTATCTACTGTCACACCTGGAGTTCCTTCATGACCGCCTGTAACACCGTACATTACCCGGCAGGCAAATTTATCGTTTTCTTCTTCAGGCACCCACGAAGGTTTATAAGTATCTGTCATGGCTTAATCCGCCAAGCGTCTGTTCAGCTCTTCCAGTACTTTTTTAGCGCAGACAGGTATAATGGTGCCGGGTCCAAAAATAGCTGCTGCACCGTGTTCGTAGAGATAATCATAGTCCTGGGCAGGAATTACGCCGCCGATAACGACCATGATATCCTCACGTCCGCGTTTTTTAAGTTCTTCTACCAGTTGCGGCATCAAGGTTTTATGACCTGCTGCCAATGAGCTCATACCAACGATATGAACATCATTATCTACTGCATCCTGCGCAGCTTCTTCCGGAGTTTGGAACAGAGGGCCGATATCTACGTCGTAGCCCATATCTGCGAAGGCGGTAGCAATAACTTTCGCCCCGCGATCATGTCCGTCTTGTCCCATTTTAGCAATATAGATACGGGGACGACGGCCTTCGCACTGTTCAAAGTCATCTGTCATCTGACGAACTTCCTTGATAACATCTTCGTCAGCAAATTCGCTGCTGTAGACGCCGGAAATTGAACGGATGATAGCTTTATGACGGCCGCAGACTTTTTCGACAGCGTCAGAAATCTCGCCTTTGGAAGCACGAGCACGAGCTGCGTTAACTGCCAGCTCCAGCAAGTTGCCTTCACCGGTTTCCATGGAATGGGTGATAGCGTCCAAACAACGGCGAACTTCATCGTTGTCACGGTTAGCACGCAATTTTTTCAGACGTTCGATCTGCGCCAAACGAACTGCAGTGTTGTCGACTTCCAGAATATCAAGCGGATCTTCTTTTTCCAGACGGTAATCGTTTACGCCGACAATTTTTTCGGCGCCGGAATCGATATGAGCCTGACGACGTGCTGCCGCTTCTTCGATACGCATTTTAGGAAGACCGGTATCAATAGCTTTGGACATACCGCCGAGCTGTTCGATTTCCTGGATATGTGCCCAGGCTTTTTGGATCAACTGATTGGTCAGTGCCTCTACATAATAGGAACCGCCCCACGGATCAATAACTTTGCAGACTTTGGTTTCGTCCTGAATGTACAATTGAGTATTACGAGCAATACGAGCCGAGAAATCTGTCGGCAACGCGATAGCTTCGTCCAAAGCGTTAGTATGCAGCGACTGGGTATGCCCCAAAGCTGCTGCCATAGCCTCGATACAGGTACGCGTAATATTGTTGAACGGATCTTGCTCTGTCAGGCTCCAGCCGGAAGTTTGCGAATGTGTACGCAAAGCCATAGATTTGGTTTTTTTCGGGCCGAAGGAATTAACGATTTTCGCCCACAGCATACGTCCTGCACGCATTTTAGCAATTTCCATAAAGTAGTTTTTACCCATTGCCCAAAAGAAGGACAAACGCGGTGCAAACTGGTCAATAGTAAGACCATGCTCAGTACCTGTACGCAGATATTCGAGACCGTCGGCTAATGTATAGCCAAGTTCGATATCAGCAGTAGCGCCTGCTTCCTGCATATGATAACCGGAAATCGAGATACTGTTGAATTTGGGCATATAAGCGGAGGTATATTCGAAAATATCACCGATGATGCGCATGGAAGCTGTAGGCGGATAGATATAGGTATTACGAACCATGAATTCTTTCAGAATGTCGTTTTGGATCGTACCTGCCATAACTGATTTGTCTACGCCCTGTTCTTCACCAGCCAGGATATAGAAGGCCAATACAGGCAGCACTGCGCCGTTCATTGTCATTGATACAGACATTTGATCCAGAGGAATGCCGGAGAAAAGAATCTCCATATCCAAAATAGAGTCAACGGCAACACCGGCTTTACCTACGTCACCGACAACGCGCGGATGATCGGAGTCATAACCGCGGTGAGTTGCAAGGTCAAATGCGATAGACAGACCTTTTTGCCCTGCCGCCAGGTTACGGCGATAGAAAGCATTTGATTCTTCTGCAGTAGAGAAGCCTGCATATTGACGTACTGTCCAGGGTTTGGTTACATACATCGTTGAATAAGGTCCACGCAAAAATGGCGGGATCCCTGCCATATAATGCAGATGTTCGCAGTCTTTATAGGCATTCACATCATATAAAGGAGCTACGTTGATTTGTTCCATTGTACGGTAAAAATTTTCTTCAAAGGATTTACCGGTTTCAGTTTTTAATTTTTCCTTCCAGGCAGCAAACTCGGCGTCGCCTTGTGCGGGTGCCTGCTGAAAGGGAATTTGACTAAAATCAGGAATTCTGGACATTATCAGAACATCCCCCTTTCTTTTTGCATACGAAGCAAGGTTTCATAGCAGTTGGATTTGACGCTGATGTAATCATCCATACCTGCAGCATCACAGATTTCTTTCAGTTCTGCGCTGGGAGCACCTGCCAGGAATACCTTCATTTCCGGATTTACAGCTTTGATGCCTTTCGTAACTGCTGGGGCCAGTTCCGGATAAGTAGCGTCAGTCGAGCAGACGATGGCTGCATCGGCACCGGACTCAAGCGCTGCTTTAACAGCTTCTTCGACAGTGAGGAAGCCATTATTTGACACAACCTCAAAGGCAGCCACCTGCATGAAAGAGGTAACAAAATCGGCACGTGCTTTATGCTGAGGGATCGGTCCCATATTGGCCAGGAAAATTTTAACGTTTGCACCGGTTTTATCAACAAAATTTTCCGTACGCATACGCAGTTCTTCATAGCGTTCAGTCCAGCGATGCGGAGCAATAGCTTCAACCTTTTCGCCATTAGCGCTGCCGGTAAGAGCTGCTGAAATTTCACCCATAGTTGCTCCAGCCAATAATGCTTTTTCAGCATCAGCGATCAAAGAACCCAACTCACTGGCATCACGTTTGCCAAGGTCGCTGAGTACAGCTTCTACATAAGCATTGTCGCGTACTTTTACGTTGACTTCCAAATCAGTTTTGCGTGCTTTAAGGATTCCTGCGAAATCAACTTCAGGCACTTCCAAAAGTTCTTCAGTCATGTTCGGGTACATGTTATTGCCGACTGCACGATCTTTTCTGGTAGCAAGATTTTTAAAACGTTCTTCTAAAATAGCTTTAACCGCTGCCTGTACTTTGCCGCTTTCAAGCGCTGCCAGTAAGCCGCCGTGGCTTTCGATTTCCTGGAACTTAGCCCAGGTTTTTTCCGTAAATTCTTCTGTCAGCGGTTCAATATACCAGCTGCCGCCGGAAGGATCGATCGGCTGAATAAAGTTGAATTCATGCTGTTCCATGATCTGGATATTACGGGCAATACGGCGAGAAAATACATCACTGGGACGAATGCAATGATCGAAAGGTTTGACATACATGCCGTCCATACCGCCAACAACCGCAGAGAAGGATTGTGTTGCCGCACGCAGCAGATTTACATAAGGATCGTATTTCGTCTGGCAGAAGGTAGAAGTGCTGACATAAAGATTGATCTTTTGTGCTTCTTCATCCCCACCGCAATTTTTAACGATTTGCGCCCAAACCATTTTCAGACTGCGCAGTTTAGCAATTTCCATAAAGAAATTAGCTCCGATACTGAAATGAAAACGCAGGTGGCGACAGAAGGTGTTGACATCAATACCACGGCGTTCCATAGCGCGCATATAAGTTACAGCTGCATTCATAGCATACGCTACTTCCTGAATGTCGTTAGCACCGCCATTATGATAAACATCGGTATTGATAACTACTGTTTTAAGCTGCGGAGCATTTTTTTCAGCCCAGGCAATGCTATGTGCCATTTCGTCATAATATTCGTCCAGCGGACGAACTAATTCGCCGTCCAAAGCAAGTTCGCCAATCGGATCGACAGTAATAGCGCCATGTAATTTTTCGAGGGCCAGACCTTTTTTCTCGCAGACAGTGATTACAGCAGCCAAAAGAGCGATGTTGGAAGCGCCGGCATAAATATCGATTTCGAATTTTTCCAGATCAACACCATCCAGCAGTTTTTCCACGTCAGCTACAGTAGCCAAAGATACGCCTATATCAGCAACATCTTTTACTTCTGCCTTATCAGGATCATAGCCTTTGCGTGTCGCAGTATCTAAAACGACACTAGCAGCGGTAGTTCCTTTCAACAGCTCGTATTTAACCATTTCATTGGCTTCGGCAGGAGTTTTTCCATCACACTCCTGAGCAATAGTCCATACTTTATGGATATAACCTCCTGCATTAGCACCGCGCAGGTTGCTTTCCATGCCGGGATAGGTTTTATTGTGAGTAATCCTCTCCTGATCCTCTAATCTATAAATAGGATTCAGGGTGATACCCTCATAAGTTTTAGTGAACATACTCTTTTCAAAAGAACCGCCTTTAAGAGCAGTCACTACTTCTTGCTTCCACTCCTCATAGGACGGCGGCGTAAATTCATCGAAAGTAACCGGAGGGATAGTTCCCACTAAAGTTTCTTCCTGCTGAATCTCTGCTGTAAGGTTTTTATCTTGTTCCATATACGGCATCCTTTCATTAATTATTTTCTGTGCCGGGGTAGTAAATGTTCACCTCCTGTACTTTGCTTACTTATGTATCGCAGAATGGTTCGAGAATCTCCTACCGAAACTGCCTCTATAAGCCCCTTATCAAAAAAAGCAACCATCACAAAAAATGTGATGGTTGCTCTTGCCGCGCACCCCTACGCAGGCAATTGAGAAGAAGGTTCTTGCACAAAGAGAATTTGAGAATGGCAATAAACCCGGCAGGTTGTCCAGACCTGTCACAAATAAATATATACACTGATGGCTGACCTTATTTTCGAGGTCTAGCCATCACACTTCGACCTCAACGCGCTTACAAAAGCACAGAAAAACAGAAAACCGTTTTCTTAAAATAATATTAAGAAAAACGGTCAGAAATTCATAGCAAAAGATTCGCACTTCGTATTTACCTAAAATACGAACTCTGCAGCATCTCCTCCCCGTCTCTCGCAGGTCAATCAGCGATGTAGCTAAGGCAGTTCTTCTGACTCCGATTCATAGCTCACTTCACCTTCCCAGTATTACTACCAGTGGCATTTGAAGTTTACTCCTCGTTACAGCGGCGGGACCGCGTCGGAATTGCACCGACTTCTCTATTAAGCTCCGTAGAGCACCTTTAGCTTACAATATTCATTTGTTAGCTTAATTATATTTATTACTATTTCTTTTGTCAAGTCTTTTAATATATTTTTTCATATATTATTTTTCGCAAATAAAACAGTATCGTAGCTTACTATTTTATTCAGTAAGCTACGATACTGCTAATCAAGACTTTTATTTTTAAAATACATAGTGATTCCCAAAGGAACGCAGATATTCAAAAACAATAACCGTACTAATTGGTAAGTAAGAATGATTGAAACATCTTCTCCCATACTCATTCCAGCCAGACACATTTCCGCAATTCCGCCGGGAGCCATGCTAAAAAAGCGGTTACTAAAGAAAACCCATACCGTTCTGACAGGGACCAAGCAACAACAACACTGACACCAATCATCAAAACGATACCACTAAAAATGTAAGGCATCAATTCCTTAGTAGCCGAAAGTTTTTTGGGATCCAGCATTACGCCCATGTATAATCCAATACTTACCTGTGCCAGCATCATAAGCAAACCAGGCACAGGCTGTAAACTTCCCCAAAAATACGACCCTGCCGCTGTTGCAGAATCGGCCCCAGCAAACGCGGTGTTGGCACCTTTAACTTAGTCGCAACAAAAGCGCCTAAAAACGACAATGGGACAAGAATAAGCCAATGCGTACCGTCTGTTGTCTGAACAATAGCATTGTTTTGCATAACCTGAGCACCTAAACCATGGATTACCAGAAATGGTACTGCTACAATAACGCCTACCAGCCTCAGAGTCTGCATAACGACAACAACATTTGCGTCAGCCCTTGGATCATCCTCCGACATCAGCATCATTTGCGTCAGCCCGCCAGGCATAATGCCCATCACACAACTGATCAGATTAGCCGAAGTATGTCTCGCTGTCCACCAGGCAATTAAAACAGCAACAGCTACAGCTATCAGCGTGGCTTCCAGTACCCCAAAGGTCTGATGCGTCATTTTCTCCCATGTATCAGCTGTAAAATTACGGCCAATACCATACCCAGCTACAAGCAAACCCAATTCACGCCAATTCTTAGGCCAGGTAACAGGCGAACCAGCTATCTTACAGGCTACTGCAGCAAAAATGCCGCCTAAAAGATATGGTATAGGCAATTCCATTTTTAAAAATAACGTTCCTAAACAGGCTGCCATAACAAACAGCAGCAAACGATTCAACATATTTCCCTCGCTTAATAATGCCCTTCCAGTGCCGTCATGATCCGCCCTATCAATTCACTGCGCATTGTATTCTGAGTTACAGAATAGGTCATAATACGGCTGTCATCCAGTCCCAGTTCCCGTTTGAATAATGCTTTTTGAGCCATCGCTGCATTTTTCGACAATTTATCTGCTTTGGTCAAAATAACCTGAACCTGCAGTCCACAGTCCAGTAACCAGTGATAGCTTTCAATATCGCTGTCCAAAGGCTTATGCCTGATATCAATAAGCTGACAGACCAGTCCTAGATTATCAGATCCGGAAAGATATTTACTGATAAATCCTGACCATTTATCTTTGTTCGTTTTAGCTGTTTTGGCAAAACCATAACCTGGTAAATCTACTAAATAAAAATCAGCACGTTCTTCCTGCCCTTCAGTAGTGCGTTTAGCCTGCAAACCATAAAAATTTATAGTCTGTGTTTTGCCTGGAGTCGAGCTCACTCTTGCCAAGCCGTTACGTCTGCAGAGCGAATTGATCAGTGATGATTTGCCAACATTAGAACGCCCTATAAAAGCAGCCTCTATCAACGGTGGTGTCGGATATTGGTCTGCTCTGACAGCAGATGTGATATATTGGGCATGAATAATATCCCAGGTTCCTTTATTCATCTTACTCCTCCAAAGCTAATTTCAACACTTGATCCATATGATTAACAGGAATGAATTTTATTGCCGCACGCACATTGACAGGAAGTTCTTCCAGATCCTGCATATTCTGTTCTGGAAGCAGAATGGTTTTTACACCATAACGATGCGCCGCCAGCATTTTTTCTTTAATTCCTCCTACCGGAAGCACTTTGCCAGAAAGAGTGATCTCTCCAGTCATGGCAATACCCGCTTTTATGCAACGTTTAGTCAGTGCTGAAACCATAGCCGTCACCATAGTAATGCCGGCGGAAGGACCATCTTTTGGGATTGCACCTTCCGGTAAATGAATGTGGATATCAGTAGTTTCATAAAACTTTTCATCCAAATGCAGCTCTTTAGCCCGAGAACGAATATAAGTATAACCGGCCTGAGCAGATTCTTTCATAACATCACCCAACTGCCCAGTCAATACCAGACCTCCTTTACCGTTAGTAGCCAGTACTTCTACCTTCAGTAATTCACCTCCAACACTGGTCCAGGCCAAACCTGTGCAGATACCTATTTCTGCCTTGGCAGTCAGATCGCTTTCCAGAAAAATAACCGGTCCTAAATATTTAGTCAGATTTTTTTCGGTAACTTTAGCACTTTTTACCTGTTTCGTCACAATACGATGTGCTGTTTTACGGCAGATCGCCGCTATTTTCCGTTCTAAATTACGTACACCGGCCTCACGTGTATATTCGCGTATAACATGACGCAGAGCTGTTTCTGTAATATTCAAAGTTTTTGCAGTCAAGCCATGTGCCTGACGTTCCTTCGGCAATAAATGCAATTCGCCGATTTTCACTTTCTCGTCCTCAGTGTAACTGGTAAGTTGAATCACTTCCATCCTGTCTAATAGAGCAGGAGGGATAGTTTCTACCGTATTAGCCGTTACAATCCAGAAAACATGTGACAAATCAAAAGGGAATTCAATATAATGGTCACTGAAAGTGTTGTTTTGTTCCGGGTCTAATACCTCCAGCAAAGCCGAAGCCGGATCCCCCCGAAAATCAGAAGCCATTTTATCAATCTCATCCAGAAGAAAAACAGGATTCATGCAACCGCTGGTTTGCATACCATGAATAATCCTGCCTGGCATTGCGCCGATATATGTACGACGATGACCGCGGATTTCTGCTTCATCACGAACGCCACCTAAAGAAACACGGGTAAATTTACGCTCGATCGCTCTGGCAACCGAATGTGCCAGAGAAGTTTTACCCACACCAGGAGGTCCGACTAAACATAAAATCGGTCCCTTACTTTGTTTGGTCAAAGCACGTACTGCCAAATACTCTAAAATACGTTCTTTTACTTTTTCCAAACCGTAATGGTCTTTATCCAGTACTTTAGCAGCCACTTCAAGGTCAAAATTATCTTCTGTAAACTTACCCCAGGGCAAACTTAAAAGCACATCGATATAATTGCGGATTACGGCGCTTTCAGCCATCATCGGCGGCATTTTATAAAGACGGTCAAGTTCTTTATTGATTTTTTCAACAACTTCAGCCGGCAGATCAAGCTCTGACATCTGCTTCTTATATTCGTCTATTTCGGCCTGACGTTCATCACCTTCGCCAAGTTCTTTATTAATGGCTTTCATCTGTTCACGCAGATAATATTCTTTTTGGTTCTGTTCTATCTGTTTACGCACCTGCTGTGAAATATTTTTTTCCAGACCGGCAATTTCCAGTTCTTTGCATAAATACGTATAGAGTTTATTCATACGTTCTTTAACATCAACCGCTTCTAACAGCTGCTCTTTTTCTTCGATATTTATCGACAGATAACCGGCAATCATATCCGCAACCCGTCCTGGGTCAGTTTGGTCCTTAAAGGTCAGCAGCACTTCACTGTTAACTTTTTTGCTGGCAATAATCCATTGCTCAAACGTTTCAATCAGCATCCTGCGCAGCGCTTCCACTTCATTATCTTCACTGACAACAGAATCCATCGGCAGTGCATTAGCCTGGAAATATGTATCGACAGCCGGAGCTTCGATAATAGTTTCTACTTTGGCTCGGGCTAATCCTTCTACAAGTATCCGCAAAGCTCCACTTGGCAATTTCAATAATTGTTTGATTTCCGCTATGACACCATATTTAAATAAATCCTTCTGCCCGGGTTCCATCGTTACGGCTTCCTTCTGTGATACCAGAAGTATCTGCTTATCGGAAGTCATCGCAGCTTCTACTGCATGAATGGAACGCTCCCTGCCTACATCAAGATTTATAATCATACCTGGAAATACCAGCATTCCTCTTAAAGGAAGCAACGGCATTAAACGTGGTTTTGTTTCCATATATTACCCTCCTTTGCCAACAGTATTAACTGCAGCAAACGATATTTTTAAAGCATTTTCATTACTCAACTTTATTTTAACATAAAAAGGGGAAAAGGCTATGCCCCTTCCCCTTCTTTTTTTAATTGCTTAACTAGCAACCACCATTTTCGGTTCCATGTGTTCTCTGATTGCCGCTTCTGTAACTACACATTTTACAACGTCGATACGTGAAGGCACTTCATACATCACATTACGCATTACCTCTTCGATGATAGAACGCAGACCGCGGGCGCCGGCATTACGTTTAAGAGCTTCTTCTGCAATAGCCACTAAAGCACCGTCTTCGAATTCCAGTTCTACATTATCCATAGCCAGGAAATGCTGATATTGTTTAATCAAAGCATTTTTAGGCTCTTGCAGGATTTTGATCAAAGCGTCTTTATCCAAAGAATCCAGTGTCACAACAACAGGCAGACGACCTGCAAATTCAGGAATCAAACCGAATTTCATTAAATCTTCAGGCAAAACTTTTTTAAAGATCGTATCAGCTTTTGCTTCTTCTTTTGTTTTGATATCAGCACCAAAACCAAGATTCTTTTTGCCGATACGTGCACCGATAATATTTTCAAGTCCGGCAAAAGCACCGCCACAGATAAATAAAATATTAGTAGTATCGATCTGAATAAACTCCTGATGCGGATGTTTGCGTCCTCCTTGCGGCGGAACGCTGGCGACTGTACCTTCCAAAATTTTCAGAAGTGCCTGCTGCACACCTTCACCTGATACATCACGTGTAATAGAAGGATTTTCTGATTTACGAGAAATCTTATCGATCTCATCAATATAAATAATGCCTCTTTGAGCACGCTCAATATCAAAATCAGCGTTCTGGATCAATTTCAGCAGGATATTTTCAACATCCTCACCTACATAACCAGCTTCTGTCAAAGCAGTAGCATCAGCGATTGCAAAAGGTACCTGCAAAATCTTTGCCAACGTCTGTGCCAGCAAAGTTTTACCGCTGCCGGTAGGCCCCAGCATTAGAATATTTGATTTTTGCAGTTCTACTTCTTTATCCTTCGCAGGATTATTTAATTCATAGTTAATACGTTTATAGTGGTTATAAACCGCTACAGCCAAAGTTTTTTTTGCTTCTTCCTGACCAATAACATACTCGTCAAGAATATTTTTAATTTCTTTCGGCTTCGGCAGTTCGTTTACACTGACAACAGCAGCATTTGTTTCTTTCAGGTCTTCTGTCAGCATTTCATTGCAAAGTTCGATACATTCGTCGCAGATATAGACGTTATGACCGGCAATCAGCTTGCGGACCTGGCCTTCTCTTTTTCCACAGAAGGAACAAGTTATATTGCTGTCGTTCCCCTCGCCAAAGTTCATATTGTTATCTCCTTAGTATGCATCATTTCGCTTCTTCAGCTGCTGCCTTACGGGTTACAACTTCATCAATAAGCCCATAAGCTTTAGCTTCTTCGCTGGTCAGGTAATAATCGCGTTCAGTATCCTGTGCGATTTTTTCTTTCGACTGACCTGTATGTTTAGCTAAAATACCATTCATCTCTTCACGGATACGCAGAATTTCGCGCGCATGAATCTCAATTTCTGTAGCTTGACCCTGAGCCCCTCCCAGCGGTTGATGAATCATCACGCGGGAATAAGGGAGCGCGTAACGTTTTCCCGGAGTTCCTGCAGCTAAAAGTACAGATGCCATACTGGCCGCCATACCCATGCAAATGGTAGAAACATCAGGTTTGATATACTGCATCGTGTCATAAATAGCCAAGCCGGCACTTACACTACCGCCAGGACTATTGATATAAAGATGTATATCTTTATTAGGATCTTCGGATTCCAGGAAGAGCAGCTGGGCGATAACGACATTTGCCATCGCGTCGTCAATAGGGCCGGTCACAAAAACGATTCTGTCTTTCAATAAGCGGGAATAAATGTCATAAGAGCGCTCACCCCTGCTGGATTGCTCTACAACGATAGGCACATAGTTCATGTCTTACACCCCTTTTCTTTAAGGTTATATTTTTTAATAAAGTCACATCTGCCGCCGGAGCTTAAAGCGCCGGCGGCAAAATGCCATTATTTTGCGTTGTCAATAACAACGTGAGCAGCTTTGCGACGCAGAATATTTGCAAGCAAAAGTCCCATGTTACCATTGGATTTAATGATATTCTTTACTTCGTCCAGCGTAGCACCATGTTGAGCAGCAATAGCAGATAATTCAGCATCAACGTCTTCCATAGATACCTGAATGTTTTCTGCTTTGGCAATAGCATCCAGAACCAGATCAGTTTTTACGTTTTCAGCGGCAGTCGCACGCTGGTTTTCGCGGATCTTAGCCATATCCATACCAGTATACTGCATATACATTTCTAAAGTCATTTTACGGCTTTCAGACTCATACGCATTTCGTCAACCATTTGGCTGATGCGGTCTTCGACCATAATCTCAGGAACTTCAAATTTAGCATTGGCAACAGCAGCATCAATCAATGCTTTTTCATATTCAACCTTCGCATTGTTTTCAGCATTTTGCTGCATACGTTCTTTGTACGAAGCTTTCAGTTCAGCAACAGTTTTATATTCACTGTTAGCTGCAACATATTCGTCATTCAGCTCAGGCAGCTCTTTGCGTTTTACATCTTGAACGTTAACTTTGAACACAGCTTCTTTACCAGCCAGTTCTTTAACGAAATAATCTTCAGGGAAAGTTACTTCTACATCAGTAGCATCGCCTTTTTTTAGGCCAACCAGCTGATCTTCAAAACCAGGGATAAAGGAGTTAGAACCAACTTCCAGAGGATAGCCTTTACCTTCACCGCCGCTGAAAGCTTCACCGTCTACAGTGCCGGCGAAATCAATAATTGCAAAATCACCTTTTTCAATAATTGTACCTTCTTCAGCAATTACCATTTTGGCCTGACGGCTGCGCAGTTCTTCTACTGCAGCGTCAACATCTGCATCTTCAACAACAGCTTCTTTTTTCTCTACAGACAAGCCTTTGTATTCACCCAGTTCTATTTCAGGTTTCAAAGTGACTTTGATAGTCAGTTCCATATCTTTATTTTCTTCAAAAACAGATTCTTCAACTTTGGGGTCGGACACAGGAATCAGGCTCTCCTGATCAAGTGCTTTAGTATAGCAATCATTAGCAACGATTTCGAATGCTTCTTGTTTAATGGCATCTTTGCCATAGTGCATTTCAATAATGTTGCGGGGTGCTTTGCCTTTACGGAAACCGGGAATGTTTACGCTGTTAGCGATTTTGCTTATAGCTTTTTTAAAGCCTTTATTCACTTCCTCAGCGGGTAAAGTAATTTTGAGGGTTGCGTCATTCACAACTCTTTCAACAGATACGTTCATTAAAAAATCCTCCCTTAGGTTTTATATGTGTACAAAATTAACAGCTTGTTCAAGGCCAATATCAAAAGATACTGACATAAATCGCTCATAATATCATATCACAAGGATCTAAAGTTGACAAGAAGCAACAAAAAACCCGGCAGGTTTCTGCCGGGCCAATATTCAAGTGGAGCGGAAAACGAGATTCGAACTCGCGACCCCCTCCTTGGCAAGGAGGTGCTCTACCACTGAGCTATTTCCGCATTGATTAGCAACAAGATGTATTTTAGAACAGAACGCCATCTTTGTCAACATTTTTTTGAAAAATTTCTATATTTTTTTACTTTTAAAAAATTCCCAAAACTAACTGGCTGATATTTTTTGAATGATCGGAAACGCGTTTCATATTTATTAATAATTCCAGCATTACAAAGCCAGCAACCGGATCACAACGTTTTTCATTCAATCGTACGATATGATTTTTCCGAATCTCTTTCTGATACTGTTTAACCTGACGGCACAATGCCCAGGCTTCTTCAGCCAGTTTCTTATCGTCTTTTTCCAAGGCTTCCAAAGCTTTGCCGCTGGCTTCTAGCACCATCTGCCCTAAAGTGTGCAGCTCGGCTTTAGCCTCATCTGAAAATTTTACATTATCTTCGTAAATCATCCGTACTTTTTTCGCTAAAGTTTCACCATGGTCACCAATACGCTCAATATCGTTACAGGCATGTAAAAGACCTGTATGCCGGGCTGATAATTCCCTGCTCATCTGTGTTTCACTCATTTGCGTCAAATATTTGGTAACTTCTTCTTCCAATGCATCTATCACTGGTTCATGTTCTAAAACATAAGCGATTTTCCTGCTGTCCATGTCTTCCATTGCCGCTATGCTCAGTTCAACATTATGACGAGCCATGGTTCCCATGCGCACAACCTCTTTACCAGCCAGAGTCATAGCGATAGACGGGGTTTTAAGCATATTCACATCCAAATATATCGGTTTGCGCGAAATGACACCGTCACTGCCAGGCAGTAACCGTTCCACAAGCTTGATAAAAGGAGCAGCAAAAGGCAGAAAAATAAGTGTATTGATAATATTAAAGGCTGTATGCGCATTAGCGATCTGACGCGCTATATCATGAGCAGGTGATACTGCCAAAACAAGTTTTATGAACAATCCCATAAAGGTCACAAAAAGGATGCTGCCAATCAGATTGAACAACACATGAGCTAATGCAACACGTTTTGCCGTAACATTTGCACGCCAGGCCGCCATGATTGCTGTAATGCAGGTACCGATATTATCGCCCAGAAGTACAGGAATTGCACCTTCTAAAGGTATCAACCCCTGGCTTGCCATGGCAATCAAAATACCAATAGTAGCGGAGCTGGATTGAATAAGTACTGTCATTACAATACCTACGCCAATACCTAGAATCGGATTATGAGAAAATTTGCCAATAAAATCAACAAAGCCCTGATACTCGCGCAGGGGCAAAACAGATTGTCCCATCATACTCATGCCCAGCATCAGGATACCAAACCCAAGAAGTACCTGCCCCAGATATTTCCCACGGCGGCGTTTAGCAAGCACTGCATTGCAAACCCTATTGCCAAAATCAAAGTAACATAATCAGTAAGTTTAAATGCAATCAACTGGGCGGTAATAGTGGTACCAATATTAGCACCCATAACAATGCCGAACGCCTGTTTCAGTGTCATCAGCCCGGCATTTACCAAACCAACAGTCATGACTGTTGTTGCACTGCTGGACTGCAAAACAGCAGTTACAGCTGCACCCAACGCTACTCCGACAATCAAAACCCCGGTCAATGCTTCCAGTATTTTCTGCAATTTTTCACCAGCAGCACGCTGCAGACCATCACCCATCAATTGCATACCATATAAAAACAATGCCAGACCACCTAGAAAGCCAAAGAAATATACCATAATTGCCCCCAGTTCTCACCTTTTTATTTTGTACTTGACTTTTATTATACTAGATTTTACAACGAGCTTACAAGAAAAAAACTTTTCCGCAGCGTCTTATTTTACTGTCCCGGCGGGACTTTTATGCAGCAACAAAAAAATCCCCATATCAAAATGATATGGGGTAAAAAATCAATATAACATTTGTATACTCAAGCAGCTCACTCTAATGCCATTTAATTCAAATGTCTGATAATCTCCATTATTTCTTCAACAGGCAGCACACTGCCGCCTGCAACAACTTTTTCATCAATAACCAAAGCTGGTAAGGCCATAACTCCGTAAGCGACTACACGCCGTAAATCATTAACACGTTCAAACTCAGCATGACATTTGAGTTTTTTAGCCGCGATGGCTGCATTTTGCAATAACAATTCGCATTGTTTCGTCATAGGCCCTAAAACCTTTATATGCATTTATATCACCTTCGCTTTTCTTAGTGCTTGGCTTACAGTTATAGGATACCAAAAGCCTTTGTCCTAAGTTGGGCTAAAAAGTGAACTGTTTGTGAATTTTCAGACAATTCATCCTGCTTCGCTCAATATTGACAAATTTTACTTTATGACAGAACTTTATCAGTATGCTCCAAAATATTTTTTTCTGCTGATAAGGCTTCTTGCTCCAATGCTGCAATTCTTTCGACAAGAACTGAGCAATAATCCTGATCGCTAATCAGATTAAGATTTATTTTTACATTATAAACTGCGCTACGTACAGCTGCCCTGGCCATCAATGCCGCTACAGCAGCATCTGTAATTACGGCTGGATTACCTAATTCTGCCGCTTCTTCCGCCTCTTTTGCATCATATTTCGCTTCAATCCCCAGATATGGCA
>ERZ860009.215-NODE-215-length-31251-cov-1.881010_pt1 | contig 31251 bp, 37 predicted proteins | sample MGYA00510114_ERZ860009 | MGnify/ENA primary metagenome ERZ860009 (study PRJEB30046, sample SAMN00715177) | human gut metagenome | study: EMG produced TPA metagenomics assembly of the A metagenome-wide association study of gut microbiota in type 2... | reverse complement strand
AGACGTTAACGAGAAAGTTAACGCAGCCGTTGAAGTCGGCGAACTTGCCGATATCGGTGAGAACGAGGTCGCCAACATTCTCTTTGAAATGGAAGCTGCTCACGTTCGCGGCAAGATTCTTTCCGGCGAACCGCGTATCGACGGCCGCGACACCCGTACCGTTCGTCCGATCGAAATTCGCACCGGCGTTCTTCCGCGTGCTCACGGCTCTGCGCTCTTCACCCGCGGTGAAACCCAGGCTCTGGTTGTCACAACTCTGGGCACCAAACAGGACGAACAGATCGTTGACGGTCTGACCGGAGAGCAGCGTGAACGCTTCATGCTTCACTACAACATGCCTCCGTTTGCTACCGGCGAAACCGGCCGCGTCGGCTCTCCGAAGAGACGCGAAATCGGTCACGGCCGTCTGGCTAAACGCGCCCTGACTGCCGTTCTGCCGAACGAAGAAGATTTCCAGTACACCATGCGTGTGGTTTCCGAAATCTGCGAATCCAAGGGTTCTTCTTCCATGGCCGGCGTCTGCGGCGGCTGCCTGTCTCTGCTTGATGCCGGCGTGCCTCTGAAAGACTTCGTGGCCGGTGTGGCCATGGGCCTGATCAAGGAAGGCAATAAGTTTGCCGTTTGACCGATATTCTCGGTGACGAAGACCACCTCGGCGATATGGACTTCAAGGTTGCCGGTACCGATCACGGCGTGACCGCTCTGCAGATGGACATCAAGATTGAAGGCATCAGCAAGGAAATCATGCAGGTCGCTCTGGCTCAGGCTAAGGAAGGCCGTATGCACATTCTCGGCAAGATGCACGAAGCCGTTGAAGGTCCGAAGACAGAACTTTCTCCATACGCTCCGCGTCTGGTTTCTTTCAAGATCAATCCGGATAAGATCCGTGACGTGATCGGCAAGGGCGGCGCTGTGATTCGTGCTCTGACGGAAGAAACCGGCACTCAGATCAACATCGAAGACGACGGTACCGTTACCATCGCTTCCGTTGACGAAGCCGCTGGTGCAGAAGCCCGCCGTCGTATTGAAGAGCTTGCCGCTACCGTTGAAGTCGGTAAGGTTTACGAAGGCAAGGTTCAGAGACTGCTCGATTCGGCGCTATCGTTCAGGTTCTGCCGGGCCGCGACGGTCTGCTGCACATCAGCCAGATCGCGCATGAACGCGTCAACCAGGTCAGCGACTACCTCAAGGAAGGCCAAATCGTTCGCGTGAAGGTTCTTGAGATCGATGACAAGGATCGTATCCGTCTTTCCATGAAGGCTTTGATTGAAAAGCCCGAACACAAGGAAAAGAAGGAAGAAGCTGCTCAGCAGGAAGGCAATCCTGACATCATCAAAGGCTAATTCCCTTTGATTCTGAAATAGCTAAATGACAAAACCAGCGGCCAAGACCGCCGGTTTTGTCTTTCAATTTGTTGCGAAATCCTGTAATGACTGCTTCAGGTCTCTTTGCCATAATTCTGCGATTCACTGATGCAATCTGAAGAAAAAGTAATGAAATTGAACGGAAACTCTCTCGATGAAGTACTGAAGAAGGAAACTTTATCCGATGAGGATATCGTGTTCCTGCTCGGACTGACGGATCCTGAAGACTGCACAAAACTTCAGCAGGCTGCCTATGAGACGACGACCGAGCTGATGGGCAATAAGGTTTATTACCGAGGCCTCATTGAAGTCTCTAATGTCTGCACGGTTGACTGCCGTTACTGCGGTATCCGCAAAGACAATCACGTTGTCAGCCGATACACGCTGACCAAAGAAGAAATTCTGAGCGCAGCGTTGTTTGCGGCAGAAAACGGCTACGGAAGCATCTGTCTTCAGGCCGGTGAACGAAACGATCCGAAGTTCGTTTCGTTCATCTCTGAGTGTTTGAGAGAGATTCATCGCAAAACCGTTTCGAAAAACCTTCCCAACGGTCTAGGAATTACTTTGAGTCTCGGCGACCAAACGAAAGATGTGTACGAGGAGTGGGCGCAGGCAAGCGGCAACCGAAAGAATCTTCGTTATCTGGCGCGCTTTGAAAGCTCCAATCATGAGCTCTTTGATTTTCTTCATAACGTTCCCCACAAGAAGTCGAAACAACTGGAGCACCGTCTGCAGTGCCTGCAGTGGCTTAAAGAATGCGGTTATCAAGTGGGTACCGGCGTGATGATCGGCATTCCCGGGCAGACTTTGAAAGACTTGTGTGCGGATATTCGTTTGTTCCAAAAACTTGAAGCCGACATGATCGGTATGGGTCCGTACCTCATGAGCGAGGGCGGGGATCTCAAGTCTTTGGGTCAAACCGAAAACAAGCAGCTTTTCCAGCTTTCTTTGAACATGATTGCGGTCACGCGTTTGGTGATGGGCAATATCAATATTGCCGCCGCGACGGCGATGCAGGTTTTGGATCCTCAGGGCAGAGAAACCGCGATTTCTTACGGCGCCAATGTCGTGATGCCGAATCTTACTCCGCTGCAGTATCGAGAGGGATATCAGCTGTATGACAAGAAACCGGGACTCAAAGACGACCCGGAAACCTTCGGTCTGAAGCTTGAAGAACGCATTCAATCCAAGGGCAGAGAAGTCGGCTGGAATCTTTCGGGATCGTCGAGAAAGTGGCTGAACCGCACCGGCAACTCGCAGGAAGGCTACGACGGCAACAAGAGTGCGAGCGAGCAGTCCATGCTGTGGATTAAATCAACTGAATCGTAAAACTACGAGTAAAATTCGATATTTAGTTTCTACAACAGAGTATTGGAGTTATCTGATGCGCAGAAGTTTGGTGATTGCCAATTGGAAGATGAACGGCTCGGTCGATTTCATTGACCAATGGACGAACGTCTTCACAACTTTTTCTCCCGTGAACACCGAATTAGCCGTGTGTCCGCCTTTTGTCTACATTCGCTATCTCCAGCAGAAGTTTTTGACCAGCGCACTGGATATCAATGTCGGCGCGCAGGACTGCTCCGTTCATGAATCTGGTGCTTTTACGGGGGAAGTGAGCGCAGGGATGCTGGCCGATGTTAAATGCCCCTGGGTCATTGTCGGACATTCGGAGAGAAGACAGTATCACGGAGAAACTAACGAAATCGTTGCGGCAAAAGCCAAGATTGCCATCGAGCACGGACTGCGTCCGATTGTCTGCGTCGGAGAGACGCTCGAAGAGCGTGAAAGCGGACGGACAAGCGACGTTGTGATCGGACAGCTCAATGCCGTTCTGGATGTTATCGGGCCGGAAGCTTTAGTTACCGGAGCGGTAGCTTACGAGCCTATTTGGGCCATCGGAACCGGCAAAACCGCCACGCCTCAGCAAGCTCAATTAGTTCACGCGGAACTGAGGGATAGTGTAGAATCTCGGGATTCTCAAGCTGCTTCCGCGCTCAGAATTATTTACGGCGGATCCGTCAAGCCGTCCAATGCGGCAGAGCTTTTTGCCTGCAATGACATTGACGGAGGCTTGGTCGGCGGAGCTTCTTTGAAAGCTGCGGATTTTTATGCGATTGCCCAAGCCGCCAGCGGAATAGGGCTGATTTAATAACTGGATACAATTTTATTATGCATTTACTGATTACGGTTGCGGTTGTTCTGCAGGTGATTTCTGCAGTTGCAATCATTGTTTTAGTGCTGCTTCAGCACGGTAAAGGCGCCGACATGGGCGCAGCCTTCGGCGGCGGTGCTTCCGGTTCTCTTTTCGGAGCCACAGGAAGCGCCAACTTCCTTTCCCGTTCTACTGCTGTTGCTTCCCCATTTTCTTCTGCGCTACATTAGCGCTGACATTCGGCGGTCAGGTTCGCAAGGCTCCAGCTGCAGGCGGTGTTCTGTCTACTGTTACGACCGAACAGAAGGCTCCGGCTCAGCCTGCATCCCCTGTTCCTGCGACTAATACTAGTGATTTCACTAATAAGCCTGCACAAAATCAAATTCCGAGGTAGAATGTCGTCTTTCGGTTCTGATGAAAACGGAAACGAAAGAAAAAGTTGAAAAACAGGCCTTCGTGGTGAAATTGGTAGACACGCCATCTTGAGGGGGTGGTGACGAAAGTCGTATGAGTTCGAGTCTCATCGAAGGCACCAAACGAATTTAGCATATGCCCGTAAGCCTGAGTTTACGGGCATTTTCGTTGTCTATTACTGTCATTTACTGATATAGTTGCTAAAAATAAGTGAATTTTTAGTGAATGGAGAAGTGAATTTTAGGGGTGATGATTTTGGGCAACTTTAAATAATTTTCCCTAAAAAAGTAGCCTCGATTTCGAACCTTAAAACATCCGTCCGGTCTTATATTCCGCACCTAAATACTTTGCTTCTTTTTTTACTGGAACAACCGAGCGTGACTGGTAAGTTGACCGTCTTCTTGGCTGTGAAAATAAATTCACAAGTTGGCAACTGGTTTCTAAGGTAAACGTCTTGCAGAAGCGTCAACGTTTTACCTAAATGTAAAGGACAGGTCTATGGCTTACTTATTCAAACTTAAGACGGGAACATATCAAGTTAGATGGAAAGAAGGGTCCAAAGTAAAAAGTAAGACTTTCCGAACTCGGGCCGAAGCCAAGATGCTCCTAAAAGATATAGAAGGTCAACCACAATTAAGTGCTTATTTAACTTTTGCAGAAGCTGTTGATTTGTATGGCAGGGAGATAACCCCAACAAAGAAATCTTTTAGGTCCGAGACCTTTCGTTTAGCCAGATTTAAAAATTTAGATTTTGCAGAAAAACGGCTCGTTGATGTCACTCCCGGGGATATTGAACGGTACATAAACCATAGGATGAATGCTGTGAGTCCGACGAGCAAGAGACCCATTTCCGAAGCGACCGTTCTAAAGGAAACAACTCTGATGAATTCTATTTTTAACTATTGCATCAGAAATAAGTTTCTTTCCGTTAATCCTTACTCAAAAGTCTCGTGTAAACCGAAGAGTGGCGATCATCGGGAAAGAATTGCGTCTGCTGAGGACATTGAAAAACTCAGATTTTGTGCCGATTGGGACGGTGTAACGGAGCCACGCACGCTGCCACAATTAGTTGTCCTTGCTTTTGAATTTGCTTGTGCAACCGGTATGAGAATCGGAGAAATCCTTCAAATACAGGCAGATTGGATCAACGGAAACACCATTCATTTGCCAAAAGAAATCACTAAAACAGGTTTCAAAAGAGATGTGGCCTTGTCATCAGAAGCAAAAAGACTTCTTGCCCTTGCAGAAAATTTCGGGGGTTATTCAAGAAGTTATTTTTCAGCCCTCGATTCTCAACAAAGGGATGCTCTTTGGAGAAAAATTAGGGATATGGCAGATTTGGGGCCAAAGCGCGATAAAAACGGCTTCTTACTGGAAGAAGGCTTAAATTTCCATGATAGCCGAGCGACATTTGCAACTTGGGCTGCTTCTATTGACCCGGTAACAAATAAGCCCAGGTTAGACGTTCTCGCACTTGCGAAACAGACCGGGCACCGAGACTTGGCAATGCTCCAAAGGTATTACCGTGCAAATTCCTCGGTGATTGCAGGACGGCTCGACGCGGCAATCGAGCACGACAATATGGTTAATAAAGGAAAAAATTAAAGGAAAATAATCCAATGATTTTCCTCGCCCAGTTGGGCGAGGCCCTACGAACGTTTAGCAAACTTTTAACTTTTTGAGTAACTTTGGAAATAATGTTCAAAACGGGGTGTGACCTTGATATAGTATTCTTTCCATTTTCGGCTTGAAGCCAAGCGAATCAAGTTTTCATTTTCAATATCGCGGAGTTGATTTTCCCCCGTATTTGTTTGGTATTTCGGATAAACCTTGCCTGTGTGGGGATCAATCACCTCCGCAGCGAACTCTTCGAAAGTGAACTTTCCGGCTCTGGTAATTAAGCGAATTCTTTCCAAGACTTGCTTAATTCGAGGAGAGAGCTTTTCAAAAGCTTCATGTTTTAAATCGTCATCAGCATCCGGCACATAGTTATATTCTTCAATGTCGGCGTGCTTAACTGTTTCTCCGTCACTGGCGAAAAAGCGAGCGACAGGAGAGTCCCAACCCTTCTCATCTGTGAAGGTAGCTTCAGCTTTCTTCCCGTCTGTAAGAATGACATCACGGATTCCATAAGGTGGAATCCAGGCATCTGCATAATAAAGATTTCGGCCATTAACCTTTTCAGGGAGTTCATCAATGTGGATGGCTAAGGACTTGTAGGAAGTTCTTCCGGGAATCCAATGGCGTTTAAATTCCGAAAGTTTGGTTTCCCGTTTCATTAGTAGTTCTCTGCTGAAGAATAAATACTTACCGCCGTCTTCAACAATTCTGTAGGTAAATTCTTTGCCTTTACTGTTGAAGTGGGTTAGAAGCTCGTCTCTGATTTCTTCCCAACGCCATAACCCGAAACGTTGAGCACAGTAATCCTCAACGCGCTGCCGAAAATTGTATCTGGGGGAAAAGGGTCGGTCGTCATTAGCAAGTTCTTCTTTCAAAGAGTAAGGCGGATAATCAATGTCAAAAAGTGACCCGGAAGAAATTTGGAGACTTTTATAAACCTCTCGAACTTCGGGACGGCAGTCAAGGGCTGTCTCGATATCGTAGGCGCCCACCAACATAGACATGAATTTTCTTTTAAGGACAGCTTCACTGTCTGTGTTGCCGTCTTCTCGCATGAGCAATTCATATTGGTTAATGCGTAACCCTAAAGAAGTTAAAAAATGATTTGTTTTGGTTCTTAGGGCTTCAGGTCTGCCTGTGACGAAAATAGCTTTAAATCCTTTGTGAAGATAGTAATCCAAGAGAACTCGTGTGCATTCAACCGGTCTGCTGTTTTGGCAATCCAGTAAGTAGTTTTTCCAATCCCCTTTGGTCAAATATTCTTTTCTTCTGGATGTGTCGTCACAGAGGGTACCGTCAATATCGAAAACTACAGCTTTTTCCAACATTTTCTCTTCGCGCATCGTTGCTCTTTTTGATTGATTAAATCTCAGAATGGAGACTAGGATCTCTGATGTTCTGTCCTTTCCATATTCTCCGCTATAAATTTTGAGAGGAACACACGAAAAGGAGCCAAAAAAGACAAATCCAACCGGCACAAAAATATTTTTCACCATTCAGGCTGATTGGAATATTTTTTCAGCTCACACCGGATAGACTTTTTTGCCTCGTCAATATTGTCAAAAAATTTGTTGTTAAATTGGGAGAACAAAAAGGAAAACAACGAATCGCTTTCAAGAATGAAGGAGCAGGTTGGAGTGAAAAGAAAACCTCTTGGCCCTGTCAACTCCAAACAGCCGATATCCCTCCTTTCTTGATCATTGTTTTTCCAAATGACTCGCCAAATCCCCAAGTCGGCTACAGGTTCAAATCTGACTTGCACAACACTTCCCATTTTTGGAGATTTCTTGGGACTTTTGTAAACGATTTTTTAGCCGTTTAATGTATCTATCGTTGGAGGCAATTTGTGCCATAAGTTTCTTCTCTAATTCCTGAGCTTTTTTGTCAGTTTCGGAATACAGAAAGAGTTCAATTCTCTCCGTGGAAGAAGAGGTGGCAAAAGTCTGTTTATCGCTTTTAAGGACAGACAGTTCTTTTTTCAGACTCAGAATCTGAATAATTTCGAACACAATAAATACGGGAAAAACATAAAGGGAGGCAACATCCATTTCAAACTCCTTTCCCAGTGGTAGGGATTCTTGCCTTTAATGTGCGAATTGTTTGCTTTTGTTGTTTTATTTTTCCTCGAAGCAATTTAATTTTTCTGGTTTCTTTTGCCAGAACATTACCTTTGTTAAGGTAATTAGCAGCCTTTCTTCGCCAAGAGAAATACTGATAATCCTCTCGGATAGCCAAGATTTTGAAAAGAAGGAAACAATAAATCAGGGCCATAAAGAGTCCGATTAAGTAGAGCAGATCAAGTTCACCAACTAATTTCATCATGTTTTTTCGTTCAATTCTTTTTCAAGACGTTCTTGATAACGAGAAATCTCTTCGTCAGAGGGGGATGAATAAACATAAAACGTAGCGAAAATAAGTCCTATCAGTAAAATAAATCCTATGAAAATAAACATCTACACCTCCTTTTTGTACAACGATAGCAGGTACAAGGAACGAAACCGTTACAACTGCTTTTTTAAAACGTAGCGCTTCGGTTTCGCAGAAATAACTAAGAGTGCTTCCTAAGAAGATCAGCAGTGTTATGGGCGCTTCGAGCCAAATGACTGGCTTCGTTAATAACGTCAGATGCCTGTTCATTGCTTTTTTCTTCGATGTTAACGTGAGGAACAGTTGAATCAATTTTTTGTACGGCTTTGGCTCGATACCCGGCAAATTCTCCTTCTCCGAAACCCACACTTCCAATGCTGTCTGGGGAGTCGGGGCTGTTTAAAGTACCGGCGTAACGGGCATAATTACCAAGAGTGGTTTGATTCTTTCCAGCCTCTGCTCCAATGGCGCATAGGGCTTTTTGCTTTTCTATGTCAGTGCCGTCAGAGAGCAACTCCAATGTTGCTGCAACTCTGGCTTGTTTGGCATCTAAAAAGCCCCCGGAGGCAGACATCATCGAGGTCATTCTTTGTCTTACGGCATTTGGGTCACAAAGTGCTTCTCCCTGTGTAAGGGCCTCACGCATATTTCGACCTTCATTGCCTCCGTTATCAATTTGGTCAATGATTTGTTTTGCCAAAATATTAGATGGGGCAGAATACGAACCGTTGAGACTATTAGCTAAAGACTGAGCTGCGGTAAAACTCTGGGATGCCTGATTTACTTCTCCCGCAGCCCTTTGCATTGAAGAAATGTCAGCCATTGTATTTTTATCAGAGAACTGACTGGCGTTTGCTGAAGCAATATTCCTCGCAAAAGAATATTGAACTCCTTTCTGAAGAGAATCACGGTAATTTGAGGAATTAGTTGAACTGAGTTGATTTGAGAAGTTCCCGTCTATTCCTCCGCTTAAACCAAGATTGGCACCAAGACCTTTTAATTTTCCGGCGACTGCTGAAGCAGAAACGTGTTTATTTATTCTGTCCATGTTTAATACGGCGCTGACTCCACCACCAATGTCCATTTTGGCGCCTATCTTTCCTGAAACAACGTCCTGATACACTCGGGCTTGATCAGCCCCACTCATATGATTGAAACTATCGAGAAAGGCATCAGTATTGCTCTCGATGGAGGATTTTGTATTGCCAATTTCTTGAGCCAAAGATTTGTTATGTGACAAAGTCTTTATGAAATTATCCATCTTTGAATTTACGAGTTGGTCGGAACTCGAAATCAAAGAACTTACCTGCTGACCGAACGATATATTTTCGTAAACAGCTTGTTTGCCGGTAGACAAATGACCCGCACCTCGATTGGCTTGCTGGAAAGCCTGTTGGTCGAACACGTCTCCAACTTTTACAGAACTGGGCGCCATAACTTTTTCGTCAACGTGGTCTCCTCCGTTAAGTCTGCTCGCAAGCGTTGTAAAGGCGTATGTGCTTCCCGTGACAACCATTAGCGCAAGCAACGGCGTTGCAGTCATAAGCATTCCGCCGGTGGCGATTTGATTCTGTAGAGTGGAAATAGCAGTGGACACACCGTCCATACTTCCCAGATTTATGCCTTGAAGTTGACCGCTGACGGATAAGGATATGTAGAGGTTGCAGATTGCCATAATTGGCATCCACAAATTGATCCAAAATAGCGTTTGCAGATACTTACCGATCAACCCCAGCCCAAACATTCCATAAAAGAAAAGCATGGCACAGAAGGGCGTTATGGCATAAACGAAACCTTCGAAGAAAGTCATCAACGGCATGACGACAGTGGCCCAAAGGCTTTGTTCTGATACCCATTGATAATTCCTTTGTTGAAGAGCCTGCGCGACCATAGTATCCGCTAAGGCTTCTGAGCGTGTATAAAAATGTTGATAGGCGTATTGGAAGATAGGAGTAATGATCGAAGCAAGAGCAAAGTTCTGTTGCTCTTGGGTAGAGACATCTAAATACGTAAAGGCATCATTGATAGTGAGTTGATAGTTTGGCGTTGATCCCGAATTCATGCTTTGGAGAGAATTATTCAGGATGCTGCTGACATTATCGTTTGTAATTTTCGAGAAAACATCGGTATTAAGTTCTGTGTATGCTTCTTTACAGGTAACCTCTTTTTTGTTGTTTCCTCCGTTTCCCCAATAATAAATAACGGAGCCTTTAACGTTGTCCTCGCTCCCGTATTTAAGAAGATCCTGCACATTCATTTGGGTGGCGGAAGCTCTATCTTTTTTCGCAATCCTCAGTGCAGGAACTGTACAATTTTTAATGTAAGCCCCCAGACTGGCTCGTACATCCACTCCCGTCTCCGTGCTAAGTCCATCAAGCATAAAACCGGAACTGGCGTCCTGATCTGCAATAACTAAATACTTAAGCGAACTAAGGTACGGAAGATCAGTAACCCTGTTTGCGGAGCCAAAACCGGTTTCAAACAACACCGTCAGACCGTAACCCACTTTCGAAATCATGGAGCCGGAGGCCGCAACTCCCAAAGGAACGTTATCAACGGTGTAAACATCGTTTGTATACACGTCCTCTACAATGACCCTTGAGGGAGATCCGAAACAAATTCCGAAGAGAATAAATCCTAAAAGCACGTGCTCCCAAGCAATACTTCTTCCGCCTCTTAAAACTGCCTGAAGACAGACGACGATGACTGAAAATAACATTGCGATTGCAACGGCCTTTATAAAATCTCCGGTCCCGGTGAGCATTGCTACGGCATTGAAGACTTCCCGCAAGAATCGCCCGCTTCCGATGCTGTACATTGAAAATTCCAACATAGATGCCTCCTTGCTGGTTAATTCATTCTGATTGGGAATGAGCCTATGGGAGCGTCTGTCTTGGCGGAGTCTCCTTGAGGATCCGGAAGATTATTCTTGAAAGTTTCATAGCGTTTAAGTGCTTCGGAAATCGTTCCGTATTGTTTTCTCAAGTCCTCGACTTCGGCTCTTATGCTTCGTTCATTCTCCTCAATTTGTTTGAGTGCTTCAGATGAATAGGAGGAATCTGTTTGCTGTACTGCTTCGCGAACCGAATTTCCAAGCTGTTTGGTCATGTCGTATAAAACTTCTACGGTGATGATCGGAGAACCTCTTGAATATATAAGGCAGCGATGCTTGGATCTAAGGTGGAAAGTTTTTGAATCGGCACTCCAAAGAGGGGCCGATATGGGCTAAGAGGTTTTGTTCCTGAGCTGTTAATTCCCCGTTCTTAGGGTCGTTAAATTTCACAACGATGCCGCCCGGTACTCCTGTTGTGCGGTAAGTGTTGCCTAAGAGAATGTCTTCAAATCTTTCTTTAAGAGAAATGATGGTGCGTCCGTCTTGCGGGATCATTTCTACACAACCTTTCTCTAGGTCGCCAATTCCGCTTTCATAGGAGGCGCATTTATAAACCGTAAGATTGTTTCCGCCTTCTACAAGAGATTTGAATTTCAAAATCCCCGGTTTGTACTCGACTTCCACATTAGTCTTACCGTCAACCTTATTGCCCTCTTTGACAATAATTGTTCCGAACAAGGACATCATCTCTTCTATGGAATCCTTGTCCCCGCCGGGGAACCATGTGGTGGCATTTTGCTCAACCATAGACCGATAAACAATATTGCCCAGTTTTCTCTTGGTTTCTTCGATAGTGAGTGTGTCTCCTATTGAATCGTCAATGGTTTTTGCTGCGTAGTCGTCACTTGAGGTGCCTTTGGATGTGGCAATTCTCTCGACTCTTGTTTTGAAATTCTGCCAATGCGGTCCTTGGCCGGCCACGCCGTCAACCATAACCATAGCTGCTTCACAAGAATTGTTCAGAAGGCGAACCCACTGCTGAATTTCATGTACAAGGTTTTTGATATTCAGACCGATTTGCGCACTGATGGTGTCAATGGCAATCGAAAAAGCGTAGCCGGCAGCATTGGCTGCAATAGCGCGCATGAGCTGGACAAATTGATCTGCATTGATAAAAGAAAAGCTCCCGCCGAAAAAGTCGATGCCACCGCATCCTCCTCTCCAATCCGGAGGAGCAATTGATAGGAGGTTGGAACTGACAATACGATTGTGAATGCTTAATCCGCCACCCGTTACGACGCCTCTACGAATGCCTTCGTAAACGCCCGGTTTGCTGGTGTTGGTCATGCTGTTGAAAATTGATTCCATTGTCCCTTGTATTCCGGCATTTGCGGGCTGGATCACACAGGAACACGCCAGGGCTGTGGCTAACACTAAAGATTTGATTCTCATAAGAACAACCTATTTTTTCTTGGAAGTTTCTGCGACAGACTTCATTTCATTGACAGCTTTTTCCGCATTTTTGAGACTTTTTACCGTGCTCATGTCGGTATTTGTAACCTTGGCTCGCATAGTGACCAGCGGCACCAATCTGTCGGGAGGAATGAAACCGTCAGCTTCCTGATAGCTTCTTAATTTCTGTTCGGATAAGGGAGAGGAGGTCTGAAGCGCTTTGGAAAGATCATTCCTCATGCCTTCAACCATAGGACGGGTTTTTTCGAACTGTTCTTCTTTTATCCAACCCTTGCGTTTGGAGACCAAAAGTATTCTTTGCTCGATTTCGTTTAGAGAAAGAATTCCTTGAGATATCGGCTCTGCATCACCTTTTGGCGTTACAAGAACGAGGGCAGGGACCTGGTTAGGCCCAGCTTTTGCGCGAGTCCCGCATCCGGTTTCCACGGAAAAGGATCTTTGCCGTCTTGGGTCTGGAAGCCGATTCCATCTACGGACACTCCCATAATGGCAATGTCATAGCGTTTGGCAAAGTATCCCAAGATTGGAATTTGGGCTTTGCAGTATGAACAAGTTGATGAGAAGAAGAAAAAGATCCCGACCTTATCACTCAAGGATGCAATAAGTTTTCTGGCTTCTTCCGTTCCTTTTGCATTGAGAGTGTTTGCCGCGACTGTGGAAAAACCACGTCTTGCACTTTCGTCAATCAAAACATCTCCGACGACTTGCGCCTGTACCGCTTGAGAGAAGTTTTCTGCCTTATCCAACATTATTCTCTGGATTAGAAGAAAGGCCCGGACGTTCTCAGGAGTCGGATTGTCAATTGCTAAGTCCAAGTATCGCGGAATGTTCTTTCGCAGCCAAGCAACTGAGAAAGCCTTTTCGGGATTTTCTGCATTCTTCAGTTGTTCCTGAGGACTGGGAGTTTGTTTTTTAAGTTGTTCAGGCTTTCTCGGCTCTTCCTTTTCGTCCTTATACCAGAACCAACCGTCTTCCGAATTTTCATAAAAAGAAGAGGAGGTATCAGGACGATCATTAACTGAGGCGGCTGCAAATACGTTTCCTGCGAAAAGTGCAGAAAAACATATAAATGCAACTCTCTTTAAGATGCTTACGTTAGTCACAACTTCTCCATATTAAATTGAGGTTATGTCTCTAAGATAAGCTTTTGAATTTCTTCTCCTGCTGCGAAATTTGACGAAACCTTTGAGTTTCATGTCAGAAAAAAATATTCCGCAAATGTAATTGGCTCTGTTTTTGTTTTGTGCTAGATTAAGAGGCACGGAACTAGTGTTCCTGAATTTCTTGGTCGTGCAGACCATGTTATCGGCCCTGCTTCAGGCTTTGGTGGCGGATTTGAAAGACAATCTGCGTTATGCGGTAAGGAAGCTGAAACCGCAACTTGTCGGAAAGAGGAATGATTCGCAAAAGCGGTCATTTGGTGATCTTTCATTACGGGGAAGTTGCGTCTGCCGATTTCATATAGAGTCAACCTTCGGGTTGATTTTTTGTACCTTCCACTTGTGGCATTTGCCACTTGGCGCGCCGATCGCGTGATTTCGGCCCGAGTCTCCTAGCCCGAGATGCGGTAACGGGAGGTTTATTCCTCCTTTTTCCCCGACAAACCCCTTGACCTTGGCGGGTATCGCGTGCGTTGTTGGACTTTTGTCAAAACGATCTTTTGTTTTGATACTTACGGAAATCCGGTCTTCACAGACTGTGCGCTTTTCCGTTTTTTCAGTTAACGGGAATCCGGCTTTCATCGGCTGTGCGCTTTCCTGTTTTTTTTCTTTACACGGGCATCCGGCTTAACAAGCTGTGCGCGTACCCGTATTTAACCTTGATCTTTGGGATTCTTTTCTTGGAAGTTTTCCACTGATTTTTTAGTGGGCATCCGCCCTTTTTTAACCTCCTCTGACGGGGCAGAACTCCCCGCAAGGGAAGGTTTTGCGCCTTCAAAGGATTTTTTTACGCTTATGGAGGCGTTAATTATGCTTAACTACAAAAGCTTAAATGCAGTTACTTTAGTCGGTCGTATCGGTAGTTTGGATATGCGTTCTTCGGCTTCCGGAAGCAAGTTTTTAACTTGTTCCGTTGTAACTGAATCATCCGTCAAAGAAAACGGTGCCTGGACTCACAAAGCCGTTTGGCACAACGTTACGGTTTTTGGCAATGCTGAAAAAATAATTGAAAAACTCGAAAAGGGTTGTTTGGTTATGGTTGTCGGCAGTCTCGATTACCGAAAGACGGAAAAGGGAATGTTCTGCAATATAGTTGCGGATCAATTCCAGATTCTCTCGTCTTCCTCAAAAGAAGCTCAACAGTCCAGTCTCGCAGTCAACCCCAGCGTAAAGCTCCGGTTCCTGTGCAGACACGGCCTCAGACTTCTTCTGAAGACGAAGAACTATTCTAGTTTTTTCTGAAACCCTAGCGGGGCTTGTCTCCGCAGGAGAAAGGCTCCGCTTTTATGGAGCTTTTTCAATGAAAAAATGGATTGTGCCGCTTTTGGTTTTGTTAACTGCGGCATATTTTTTGGTTTCTCTATTTTTTGCCTATGAACAACATAGGGAATTTTTAGAGATCCAACACAAATTCTGCATTGCTGAATTTTCCGAGAATTGCCCAAGTCCTTCCCCGGATTACTGGAAAGGTTTTTTCAACTTTCTCATCGGGAGGTAAAATGCAACTGACATTTTCAAAACAAGACATAAAGGATGCTTTGCAATCTTTTAAAACTTGTTCTGAGATGATAATTGCCGGGTGTGCTGTCGGCATTTTCCTTCAGCAGTCTTTGACCATAATCGAGATTTGTAAGCTTTTCGGTATCATGCTTTACATACTTGTTCTTGGTTACGTAATAAGGAGAATCGAATGAGCGTATTGTTCACGGTCGCCACGATTATTTTCGTGCTCGGCATGATTCTTTTTTTTGTTTCTAAGTACCTACCTGACGAAAAAGATCTGAAAAAGTAGAGTAGGCGTGATTTTGTTTTTAATCGCACCTTTTCTGCATGAAGGAGGCTGTAATGTGGACTTTGTTTTTTTTCAACACATTCTGCTTTGTATTGGGCATGGTACTTTTTTGCATCTCAAAGTATTTGCCTGATGAAAAAGATCTGAAGAAGTAGGTAAGGAGTGATTCCTTTTTAATCGCTCCTCATCTTCCGAAATGAACTGAATGCGGTTCAAAATTTGAAACTAAGCTGTAACGGCTTAGTTTTGCAATCGTTAACCCTCGCGGGGATAGTTCCCCGTCAGGGTTGCTGTCTCCGTTTTTCTTATGGAGACAGCAGCTATGCTACAAACCAAACTTTATACAGGATCCGATTTTCCGGAATTATTGGACGAGACTTCAGGAAAATTTATTAAGTTACCCGAGAAGTTTTCTTTGGAAGGTTTTGAACCTTCTCAAAATCCGATGGTTCCAATGGTTCACAAGGATTATGTCTTCACAAAAAGCCTGTTTCGTGATGTCGCGCTGTTTTTGGCACGTCCGCACGGTCATGCTCTTTGGCTGGCCGGTCCAACCGGCTCCGGCAAGACTTCCGTTATAACGGAACTGGCTGGACGTTTGAACTATCCTGTGTACTCCATTACCTGCAACAGCAGGATGGAATTTGACGATCTCGTGGGACGACCAATGGTTATCTCGAAACCGGGAGAACAACCTTCTGTGAAATTCATTTACGGTCCTTTGGCCCGTGCAATGAAATCAGGCGGTATTCTGCTGTTAAACGAGGTCGATTTATGCGATCCGGCTCAACTTTCCGGTCTGAATGATGTTCTTGAAGGGAGACCTTTAACCATTACTCAGAACGGAGGAGAGCAAATCCAACCGCATCCCATGTTTCGTGTCGTAGTTACCGCTAATTCGGCGGGCAACGGAGACGAAACCGGCTCTTACACCGGCGTTCTTTCTCAAAACGTCGCTGCGATGGACCGTTACAGACTGATGCGTGTGGATTATTTGTCCGAAGGAATCGAAACCGTTCTTCTAAAAAAGCTCTTCTCAAACATCTCTTCGCAGATTTTGACCGGGCTTGTAAGATGCGCGAACAAAATTCGCAAGTCTTATATAGAAGGAGAGTTAACGGCTCCTATGAGCACTCGTTGTTTGTGCTTCTGGACAGAACTTATGCAAGATTATGCAGGTTCGCAGAATCCTGTAAAGGATGCTTTAAAACTTTGTTATGCAAATCGCTTAAGTGCTGCGGAACAAACCGCTGTTTTTAGCATTTGCATGAGCATATTAGGCGGGAAGTGGCTTGATTAGTCCAATTCTCTCTTAATTCAAACCCTGCGGGGATAGATTTCCTCGCAGGGGAAATCTGTCTCCGTTTTTTCATTTATGGAGATAGATATGTCTGATTTGGTATCAACAACTACAACTGTTCAAACCCCGGCAGTGCCAAACTTGAATTCCGAAATTGACGGAACACCTTTAAACGGTGCGAAGTTAATGGGTCAGCTTGCTGCAAGATTCGGAGTAGAGCCGGGTAAATTGGCAAAAGCTCTGAAACAAACTTGCTTTAGACAAACTGACGGAGAAATTTCAAGCGAAGAATTGCTTGCGTTGGCAGTCGTTGCAAACGAATATGGTCTCAATCCTTTTTTGAAGGAAATTTACGCTTTCAGAAATAAGAACGGAGCCATTATGCCTCTCGTCAGTATTGACGGTTGGTTAAAAATTATGCACCGCCAGCCTACGTTCAGAGGTTTTGAAACAACCTTTGGTCCCGACGGTTCGATGGTTATGGGCAAGGAAGCTCTTCCTCAATGGTGTGAAGTCGCCATAAAGAAAGAAGGTCTTGATCTTCCCATTAAGCACCGGGAGTATTTGTCTGAAGTGTTCATGGATACAGGTCCGTGGAAAAAACATCCGCGTCGTATGCTTGAGCATAAGACGATGATTCAGGCTATTCGATACGCTTTCGGTGTGTCTGGTATTCCCGATGAGGATGCGGAGCGGGAGATGGATGAGTCTTTCCCCGCACAGACAAATCCCGTTCAGACAAATGAACCGAAGGTTCGAAGAGCGCAAGCTTCTGTTTATCCTGTTCTGAGCAAAGAATTGCTCGAACGCCAGATAACACAAGCCGTCGTTCGCTCTAAAAACGTGCAGGGCTTCGATCCGATGGCTTGGGTCGATGTCCAAATCAACCCTGCGCAAAGAGAAGAGGCCCGTTGTTTGCTTCAGTTGAAACTTAACCCTCCTCAAGTCATTGAGGCGGCAGAAAGTTCTCAAGTTATTGAAGTGACGGCACCCTCGGTCGCAACCGCAGAAAATGCTTCAGAAGATGATTTCTACCTGCCCTCGGAAGAAGGTTTGGAAGGTATCTAAGGAGGCAATATGCGCGTGGTCGATCTTGACCAACGCACGGATGAGTGGAAACAGTGGCGCAAACTTGGCGTCACTGCCACCGACAGTCCTGTTCTTTTCGGTCTTGTTCCTGAACAAAACTCCATTGAGCTTTGGGCAGAAAAAACCGGATTAAAGGAGCCGACTGACTTATCCGACATACCGGCGGTGCGTTGGGGTGTGGAGCATGAAGACTATGCCCGTTCCCTTTGGGAACTCAAACATGGTGATATTGCTTCTCCGCTATGCGTGGAATCGGATGCCAACCCTATTTTCAGGGCTTCACTTGACGGTTACACAACCAACGGGGAAGTCTTGGAAATTAAATGTCCGTATCCGGACGGCATCACGATTATGGATGTGAAAATCCGGCGGGAAAACAGCGATGCGTACAAAAGATATTTCATCCAAGTACAGCACCAGCTGATGGTTTCAGGTTCACTCTTGGCTCATCTGGTTTTTTTGGACGAAGACGAGTTGATTGAGTTTGAAATCTCCCGGGATGAGAACGTCATCAACGAAATAAAGCAGAAAGGGGAAGAGTTTTTCAAGGCTGTACTCGAAAAGAGACCTCCAAGAGATAAAACCGGCTGGTTGCCAAAATCGGCCGAGGAAGAAACTTTATGGAGGGACGCTGCGGAACGTTATCTTGAAGCAGTTTCTCTTGAAAGAAGGTACAGAAGTCAGAAGGAACAAGCTAAAACGGAACTTCTGGGTATGATCGGCGAGTTTTATTCTTACGCTGATTATGCAGGTGTTTTAATCACTAAAGAACCTTCGAGGCCGTCATCTTCGGTGTCGTGTTCCAAAGTTTTGAAATACCTGATGCAGAAAGAAATTCCGATAACTGAGGATGTTTTTAAAGCTTGTGTAATGCCGAAATCTGAGTCGAGATGGAACGTAAAACCGTCTCCAACGGAAACGCGGGAGTTGGTGTTTAACGACCGGGAACGACTTAGAGATTCTGATCAAACCCATCTTTCGGAAGATTTGGACGATTTCGAAAACTCCGAAACAGGAGCTTTCTGGTTCTGAAGAAACCGAAAATTCTTCTTTCTTTTTTAATTTTTATCAACCCTGCGGGGACATCGTTCCTCGCGGGGGATTGGTGTCTCCGTGTTTTTTTCTTTTAAAGGAAATAATCATGGAAAACACAAAACTTACTTCTCTCGACAAACTCCAGAGAATTGCAGTCATCACTCCGCAGTTCAGAATTTGGACCGGCGAAACCGTTCTTAAAGCCACCGATTTTATAATCGGTGAGGGCGGTGAGCTTCCTGACTCTGAGTTTGCGTCTTTAGGGCGAAAAGCTCTAATTGATAAGCAACACCTCAATGTGTTTCGCAACCTAAGAGACAACTTCCGCAAGGAATGCGGTTCAATTGGGTTGCCTTTTCTCGGTGGTTTCGCAGTTGAGCTCTCCAAGCTCGATGAATTGAAACCTATGCTGGACGATTATGTCCAACAATTCAAAACAGAGATTGACAATCTTTGTGCGAACGTGGAAAGGTACTTTGAGGATTGGCGCGAGAAGAACCCCAAGTATGCTCAGAATCTTCTGACTGATAGAAAGTCTGTTGAAGACGTGAGAAGCAGATTCAAGGCCGGCTATGTGGTGAACAAAGTTACGCCTCTTGAAGGTGAAACCGAAAGTCTCGAAAGAGAGGTTGAAGGTCTTTACGGTGTACTTCTTGAAGGAATTCGGGAAGAAGCCGCAAAATATCTTTCAACTTCCATTACCGGCAGTGAGGAAGTTACTCAAAAGGCTAAAGCAGTCATTTTCAGAATGATGAAAAAACTTCATTCCTTGGAGTTTTTGAATCCTGAAATCCGTTCGCTTCGCAGGATGATTCACAGCGAGGCGAAACTGCTTCCTTCGAAGGGCAAATTAAGAGGTTCCGACTACTGGCGTTTATTTGGTTTGATGACAATTTTGTCATCCCAGAAACTTACAGAAGACATTATCAGCGGAAAATCGAATATAAGTTCTTTAGTTGGTTCTTATATTCCTGAATCCGCACAATCCAATCAACCCGAGAAATCCGAAGTACCCGTTCAGGAGACAACGCCTGATACGGATGAAGGTATGTCTCTGTTTGAAGGACTTGATAATCAATCTTCTCAGGCGGAAGTAACGGAAAAAGAAGAAGTTTCCAATCCTATGGACATTCCTTTGGAATCGGCTGTAGCTGAAGAAACTTCTGAAGTGACGAAACAAGAAGTTAAGCCTGAAGCTTCTGTAGCGGATCTTCTTCGTGAAGAAATTGCAAAAAGGGGCGGAGATGCTGATCACTTTGTGGTTGTATCTGCCGAACCTCTGACACAGAAGTCTCCGGAACCGGCTTCTCCGAAACCTGAAAAGGTTAAAGAGGAACCGGCAACATTTTGGTTCTGATCTTGTTTTTCAACCCGACGGGGCTTCGGCTCCGTAAGGGGTTGAAGTCTCTGGATGTTAGAGACATACAAAATGTTAAACAGACAAATTTTCTATCCGATTGTTTTTCGTAAAATATACGGGAAATATTCGGGAGAAATCTATATGCAAAAAAGGATTGAAAGCGCATTACCTGAACACACTTTTCAACTTATGAAAGAGGCATCAGCAATGAGCGGTCAAACTGTGAAGAACTTCATAGCAGCGGCTGTTACTGAAAAAACTCTTTCTGTTCTGGAAAGATTTAAAAATGTATCTTTTAAGGAGATGCCTGTTCCAGTCGAAGTCCAAGAAAAAATTCTCAAAGCAATTATGGCTCCTGAATTATTTGAAGAAGCCAATAAAAGGTTGCACGCAGAGAAAAATCCTATAGACATTTCAGGTTGTTTAAGGAGTTTGGATGAAACTTCTTCCATTAAATAGACAACACAATAGAGATCTATTTGATTGCGGGGAAAGAATCTAAACACATTTTTCAGATGCTATGCGTCTCAATGTGTGAGAAACAGAGATTGTTCTTGCTATGTTTTGACGGACGATCCTCTTGATCAAATTCCATTAGGGTATTTCACCTTATCTTCTTTTTGTATTAGCAGGACATTGCTGTCGGCTATGAAAATAAGAAGCGGTTATACCCAAATTCCTGTAACTCTATTAGGGAGACTGGCTGTTGATATAAAAATCCAAGGAAAGCGAGTAGGGCATTACCTACTCAATTCTGCCTTGCTCTTGGCTGAAGAATCACCTGTTGCATCGCATGGTGTTTATGTTCAACCTAAAAATAGCAGAGCCGCCGAATTTTATCGTTCGGCTGGATTCTTAGATTTGGAATCAAATAGCAACAATCCTTCTTACTCAATGTTTTTTGCCTTCAGGCGAAAGACTCTTAATTAAATTTAACCCTGCGGGGACACCTCCCCGCAAGGGACGACTGTCTCCGCTTTTTCTTTTGGAGACGGCAATGGCTAACGCTGCAACTGCTGCGTTTATTCGCAGCTTACCAATCACAGCTAAATCTTTAGCTGATAAGTTTGGAGTAAATGTTTGCTTTGAAGGAAACGCAGTTCCTCATACTGACGGTTCAACCATAGTTTTACCCATATTGTCTGAAGAATCGAGTTTGGGTGACAAAGAGGCATTTTTGGGATTTCTCATCCATGAATGCGCTCATGTTCGCCTGACAGACTTTAGGTCTCTTCCGCCGGATGGACTGGCAAATCTTTTCAGTGCAACAAACATGCTGGAAGATTGCAGGATTGAGGAAATTACTTGTAAGAATTTCTTCGGAGCTATTTACCTCCTTAATAAGGCACATTTGAGATGTGTGGAAGGTTGGGAATATGAAAGGTTAAACAACGTTACCCTAATGCTGGTTTGGGCAATGATGTTTATTAAAACCAAACTTTCAATTTTCTTTCCCAAGTTCACAAACCTTGAAAGTGTTTTGGGCAATATACTGGAAACCCGTCTTCCGGGCTTGAAAGCCAGAGCTGAAGCTCTTTTGACGAAAGAGTTCGCTTCGGCTGACACCACACACAAAATTGGTGAACTGGCTCAAAAATTGCTGGATTTGTACGAAACCGACAAAAAAGAAAGAGCAGAGGAGAAGAAATCCGATTCTGCTCGATCTTCTAAGGAGGCAGGTAAGTCTGGGGCGAAAAACTCCGATAAGCCTAAGTCCGGCAAACATAAAGATTTGCAACTTATTGAGGTGATCGAAGATACGCCGTTGGATATAAGCAGAAAGTTCAAACAACTGGCTGTCCAATCTGCGGAAAAGTTTTCGACCGAACACAAGCGCCCGGTGATTGTGCTTGCAAATGAATCCGCTGCACGCATAAAAGACACTCTTAGAAGTTCTAGTCCTGAGTCAACAGATTTGTTTAGACAAAAGGCATTAGGGCTGACGCAAGGGTTACGTCGCGGTTTGGAAAGCTTGGTTCAGACTCATGGTATGCAAAACCTCGGAAACGGTAGAAACGGTAGAAGACTGGATTTCGGCAATTTAAATAAGTTGTCAACTTGGGATATGCACATTTTTCGGAGTTCAATCCTGTTCAAATCTAAAAGAACGATTGTTCATATTCTTTTGGATCGCTCAGGTTCAATGACGAAAGATGACGCACAAATGGCGAAGATTGCCGCTTACGCTTTGTTGGAGACTCTTGACAGGATTCCCCAAACTAAAGCCCAGCTTTCAGCATTCCCGGCCATTACCAAAGATACCGGTCGTGTTACCGTCGTTCCTTTGGGTGAAAAGCCTCGTACATTTGCTTCTGTCATTCAAGGTTTAAGCACATTCGGCTATACCCCTTTCGTTACTGCGATGGAAGAGGTGAAAAAAGTCCTTGCAACTCAACAGGCCGATAAAAAAATCGTGCTTGTGATCACAGACGGTATTTTTAGTGAAGCTGATTCCGAAGTTGAAAAGCTAAGAGCAAGTTTTGATAAAGACGGAATAAAAACCGGCGCTATCGGGATAAGAGCTGAAGGAAACCTGCCGATGTTTTTTGGTAAAAATTTTGAGTGTGTTGAATCTCTCTCAAGATTACCGGGTGCGGTTTTTTCGCTCGCTAAAAAGCTGATGCTTGAGGATTGTGCTGCTTAACTTAATTAACGAGGCTGTGATTTTTATTTTTTGGAGCGTCTGGTTTCCATAACGCTCTCCGTCCTTGATTTTCTAAAACCTCTCAAATTCAAAATTTGTTTTGAGGTTTTATACAAGGGCCCGGGCAACCGGCAGATAAACAAAACCCCCGATTCGCAGTCGGGGGCTTCTGGGAGAGACGCTATGGATCTCAACATAGTTAACGTCTCCTTGGATTTCATTATATCTCTAAGTGATTGGAAGGAAGTGTATTTTTTCCTTTCGTTACTGGTGATATTTATGAAGGATCCGAGGTAACGTAAATTATTCCCCGCCTAATAAGCGGGGCGCTCCGCCAACCCTTACGGGGATTTTTCCCCGTGAGGGGAAAAATCTCCTTTTTTGGAGATTAATTATGGGAGTTAGAAGTGACGTTGCATTCGTGATCAGTAAAGAAGATTACGAAACCTTAGAGAAGATATTTAAGAAAGAATTCCCCGAATCCAAGCTTTTGGATTGCTTCGAATTGGCTGAGACAGTCGAGGAGAAGGGAGAAACCTGGTCAGTTTTTGTTTGCCGCGAAATCAAGTGGTACACGGACGACCTGGATATTGCTTTTTTGATGTCTTATCTAAAAGAAAAGAGAAGTCAATTTGCGGAAGCCTGTGAAGCAGGCTACTCGGAAAGCTGGAACTGTACTCCTTTTGAGGATTTGGTCGGCGTACAAAGCCAACCCCAGCTATTTCTTAACGTTTGAAATCATCAACCCTGCGGGGATTTTTCCTCGCAGGAGGAAAAGTCTCTGCATTTTTAGGAATATTAATCATGAGACTTGTTTCAAAAATTCTTATGAAAATAAGAATCGAAATGTTTGAATGCAAAGGCGGCATAGTGTCTGTACTGCTTTTGTTTACTGCTTTGTTGTTGGGACCTCATCTCCGCTTCGATGAAATTGGTGCTTATCAGGAAACGTTAAACCGTTTCCGAACCGCCAATCTCGGTCGTTCGGGCATGAGGATATTTGTGAATCTTGCCTCAAGACATCTACGCCAATCAGCCGGTGAATTCGGCTGGCTAGTGTATATGTGAGGCAGAAGAACTTAACTGACAACTGCATACAGAGGCGGTCCGGCCGCTCTTAATAAATTATCAACCCTCACGGGGACTTCCTCGTGAGGGGAGAGTCTCCCTTTTTAAAGGAGATTCAAAATTATCCATAATTGTCATTTTGAGTTTGACTTTGACAGGACTGTAAAGAGGATGTCAGATATGACAGAAAAAGCTGCTGTCGCGACTTTCCTTATTGCGGCCTTTCAGTCTGAAGGGCAAACAGCATTTTTGGCAGGTTTGTCCGCAGTTATGTTTGCGTTGGTATCATTGGTACTAACTAACTTAAGGGTGATTAAATGACTGCCGTATTTTGGTGTTTTGATGCACTATTTCTGGCATTGGCTCTTGGATTCACTCTGTGGTGCTTTACCAAGTCCAAAAAATAGAGATTCATTGTTGTATTAACCGATGCTTTTCGTCATTCCCAGCATTTGTGGAGAAGGAAAGTACCGGCAGTTTCAACGTGAGAAAAAATGACAACTTCATTCATGGTTTTTGCCATTTGTTTCGTTGCAGTAATGGTTGTTTTTTCCATTTTCTGCTTGATCGTAGCAAACAAAAAATAAGGATTTAAGTTAGAGAGGAAACTCTTAAGCTTTTTCCTTCTACCCCCGCGGGGACAATCCCTGCGAGGGGAAGTCTCCGCTTTTTATTTATGGAGACTCATCATGGGATACACCCATTATTTCAACAGAACTGTTTCTTTGAGTGAGGAACAGGCCGCTCAACTTTGTGAAGATGCAGCAAAAATTGTGACGTATTGGTTTGACCATACGACTAACAGCGCTGAAATTTTTGCGAAGAAAGAGGAACATTCCGGAAGATGGGATGAATGGTTGGAAGATTCTCAAAACCAACTGAAAATTCTTGAATCTGCCGACAACAGAGAAGAGAAGCTGGTCGCTTTATGGAAAAACTCCAATGCGATTTTTATTCATCCTGATGACGAGACCGTTCCTTCGGAGGGTTTCTACTTTCCGTTTGACGGAGACAGTTTCTCATTTTGTAAAACGAATCATGCCGAAGGCTTCGGACCTCTTGTGTATGGTTTGTTCTACTTCTTGAAGCTTTCCGGTGTCGGTCGGGTGTCTTCCGACTATCAAAGTGCGGAAACCGGAGCCGGCAGAAAACTTGTTAAAGCTGTGTTTCCCGAGCTTATTACTGTGCGTGGCTCCCGAAAGAGAGAAACGCTTGTTTAATTTACTCGGAGGCTTTATGCAAAAGAAATCTGCCGCTTCTCTTCTTCCCGTCACTGCGGGAGACATCAATGAATTGAAATCTATGGTCGATGATCTTTACAACAATGTGGGCAAGATTCTTGTTCATGCTGAAGTAAATGATGACGACATCGAAAGTACGGTTTCAAACATCCTGTCAGACATCAGATGCTGTCTTGTTGATCGCTGGGCTGAAAAGTTTCTTCCCGGTGAAGGTTCTCCTTGGAACCGTCGGAGTCGGGTTTTCCCGACGATGATGATTGGGAGGAGGAATACGAGAAGTACGGGTTCTGCCGTTGAGTACGGCCGGAATTGATTAAGACAACATTTTTCTTAACCCTTGCGGGGCACTTACCCGCAAGGGAGAGGTGCCCCGTTTTTTTAACGGAGCAATTTATGTTGAATCTACAAACTGTCGTATCGAATTTAGTTGGTCAGTTGGGCGGTTTTGAAAATCTCATTGAGTTTGGCGTCGATCCGACGACTATTCTGGCAGTGTCCAGATCCTGTCATCGGATTCCCCGTCAGGCCAACGAGGAAAACACGTTTTGTAATTACGGTCTCAAGTTTTTCTATGAGGGGAAAAACTTTACTGTCTTGCTTGATTGGGATGATTCTTATTCCATTGAAGTTGACGGCGAAGTGAGGAAAGTCGGAATCTTTTTCGGCGAACTTATCACCTGCATTGAAGAGTTGACCGGAAAGCAAATGCCCTACCACTTGGAGGTTTCCGGATTCACGGAATCTCTTTCGGATGACGGCTGCGCAGTTCTTGTAGGGCCGGAATATCGACCGATTAGGAATCCTGCTTTTCACTAAATTTACTTTTAACCCTTGCGGGGACTGATCCCCGTGAGGGGAAGTCTCCGCTTCTTTCTTGGAGATTTTTATGAGTAATTCAATTTCTGTTGAATTGGCCGAATTTTTGGTTTCTGCTTCGGACGAAAGTTCAGGAGAAATCGGCATTGACGCTTCTTATTCCGGCAGATGTATGTATGGTCAAACCTGCCTAGGACTTACTTTCGAGAATATCCAAAGTGCGTTCGGCCTGTTTGAATCTCTCAGATATTTCGGATCGGCAAACTTCGTGAAACTTACTCACGAATTGGCCGATTTTCTAGCTGGGAGTAGTAAAGACAGCTACGGATATGGAGTGATTCTGTACAACACTTCGAAGTCTTGGCCGGCGGAAGTTCAATTGCCGAAAGACTAGAAGCTGATTTTTATTTTCAACCCTTGCGGGGATTTTCCCGCAGGGGAGAAGTCTCCGCATTTTTTTTGAGGAGACTCAAATGCTAACGTTTTTCAATCGTTCACACACTGAATCCATCACCGTCGATTACTGCGATTTTCCCGTGAGGCATTAAAAGAATCTCTTGAATATCTAAGTTCAAGCGGATTTAAGTTTTATTGCTTGCATCCGGAAGTTGCAAATTGGATGGGTACGGATGTTTCTTCCGTCGAAGAGATTCGTAAGCGGATCAGACACGCTCAGAAGAACGAGATGTTTTTGTTCGAAATCAACTGCGGGAATCATTCACGTTATTGGTTTCACTTTCAATCTTTTTCCGGCTTCACCCTGATGGATGGGATTCATTCAAAGGAACATTGCAGTTGTTTCCAAGAAGAATGCCGCAGCTTTTCTTGGGAAACCGAAAGAGGCTGTCACGGAAGAAGAAGTTCTGAAGAGACTCGCTAAGGAGGCGGAGATCATTGAACAGGCCATTAACGGAGATTTGTTCGAAGTCTGCGGGCCTCAATCCGATGATTTTTGTCGCCACGGTTGGTTTTTGGATGAAGAAGACGCTGCAAAGTTTGCGGAGGAGGAATACCCGGACTTTAAGTACAAAGACGAGGATTTCCGAACAATCTACGAACTTAAAACAGCCTAACTGATTATTAGACCCTTACGGGGATACTTTCCCCGTAAGGGAAAAGCGTCCCCTTTTTTCTTTGGAGATGCTTTTATGAAAAATTCTATTAGGAAGATGTTTTCTGCAAAACAATGGAGAGCGATACATTCCATTCCGATTGGGAGGTTGACTTCTCTCAGGAAAACTCTTCTGTCACAGCAACGTTTGTTCCCCTTTTCTCTTTAAACAGGGATTACTCCTTGGAAATCGAAGATGTTCGCGACTTTGATGACCTTTGCAAAAAGGTTCAAGAAAGTTACGAGGGTTTCGATCCGGACTATGAAACATTTCTTTGGATTGGACCGAACGGACATGGAATAAACGGTGCTCCCTACCGAATCAGAGACATATTGGATGAACAAGAGTTAATAGAGTCGAAGTTATCGGATCTATCGCGTTCACTCATTTGTGCCTGAATATGTGCGGGTTCATTCTTTACAAGGTGTTTCTTGTTGTTGAACTCGTAAGAAAGGCTGATTATTCAGCCGCTTTTCAACCTGCAAGGGTTAAACCCTTGCGGGTTCCCTTGCTTCTTTTTTGGAGGATAACTGATGAGTTATCAGATTCATGTTGTAAAAGAAGCGGCTAAGGGACATTGGCGCGAGATCTTCGGCGCCTTGGCACCTCAGCTGAATGAAGCTGTGGACAGGGCACCAAATCATGTTAGTTGTCCCGTACCGGCGGAACTGACGGATTTCGGCTTTTCCCACACTGGGAGGAAACCGGGGCCGGTATTTGCAATACGTGCGGAGCTTATAACGACGGTTTTGCACTATTGCAATGGGTTACGGGCTGGTCATTCAATGAGACGGTAAATAAAGTTGGCGCATTTTTACGTCTTGATTATTCATCGGCTCAAATAATCTCAACGGAGACAGAGGGTTCCAAGTTCTCCGGAGAGATTCGATTTATCGGAATGACTAAGCTTCGAAACGGAAGGGACTGTTTTCTGATTCGCTTTACCGACGGTTCTGTCCATTGGGGTGCGGATCTGAAACGGGCCTGTGAACTGGCCGGATTAAAAGTCGGAGACACCGCCGAATTAACGCTTGTCGCAAAACAAAAGGCGATTAATTCCAAAGGTAAAGAGTTTACTAAGACTCTGTGGTCGGCCCGACGCCTCCCCAGTGCCGAAGAAATTCGTGCTGAGGAGGAAAAGAAAGCGGCAGTTTTGGAAAAAAGGCGACTTCAGATGAGGGCGCTTTGGAAAAGTTCGGAACCGCTGGCCTTGAGCGGAAATAATCCTGCCTCTCTTTATCTTCGTAACAGAGGAATTAAAGAAGCGGAATTTAATCCGGTCAATCTGTCTGATCTTCGGTACGTACCTCAGATGAGTTACGTCGATGAGGACGGAAAGGTTTCCAGTTTCCCGGGCTTTATAGCTCTTGTAAGGGATAAGGAAGGTGCGGCAATTACGCTGCATCGAACTTTTCTCACGCAAGAAGGAAAAAAAGCTTCTATTTCCTGCCCGAAAAAACTGATGCCAATTCCCTTTGACCGGAGCGTCAACGGTTGCGCTATCCATCTTGGAAACGAGCCCTCTGATGTTCTTTGCGTTGCGGAGGGTATCGAAACCGCGCTGTCAGTTGTAACTGCTACCGGCTTTCCGTGTTGGTCGGCAATTAGTGCTCACGGATTGGAAACGATTGAGATCCCTTCAACCGTTAAAACCGTCTGCATATTTGCCGATAAAGACAAGTCCTTTACTGGACAGGAAGCCGCAAACAAACTCAAGCAAAGATTGAAAGCCTCGGGAATCCGAGCTTTTGTGTTTTTGCCTGAAGAAAACTTAAAAGAAGACCAACGGGGAGTTGACTGGAACGATCATCTTTTGATGTTCGGACCTGATTCATTTCCGATCTGATCTTTGATTTTTAACCCTGCGGGGCTTGGCCCCGTAGGGGCAAAGTCTCGCTTTTTTATGGAGTTCACTATGGACTACAAAGAAGTGAGAAAGTACGTTGAATTACAGCGAAAGCAACTTGAAGAATTTGCCGCTTTACCGGTGGATTTAGCGGTTGACGCGCTGCAAGATCAAAGTCATGAAATGCGTGACTTGTTTTTTATCGGGATTGACAATCCACCGGATATTCCGATGGTTGACGATCCTGTTCTTAAGGCCCTGGCAAATCTGATAAACGACAATCTTGTCGTTTTGAATGTTTGCCGCAGAGCCAAAGCAAATGCTAAGGCGGCTGTATGAGAATACGTTCCGTCCGGCATAAAGGATTAAAGAAGTTTATCCAAACAGGAGACACTTCCGGAATCCGGAGCGCGGATGCGGAAAAGCTTGTTCATATATTGATTGAGTTGATCTGCGTCCCGTTGCCTCTTCTCAAAAGATCTCGTCAGATTCATGAGATTTTAGAAAAGAGGAAACATAAATTAAGCAATAGGAAGTACGCCATTAGCGTGAGCGCTTCCTGGCGCTTGGTTTTTATACAAGACGGTGAGACGGGAGACATAATCGACCTCGATTATGTCCAGTATCACTGATTACCAACCCCTTGGGGCATTGACCCCAAGGGGAAGGTGCCCCTTTTTTACAGGAGCACCTAAATGGTATTTTTGGTGTTATTGAACTACAGCCTCCCGAACGGGACCGTTCAAACAAGTGATTCGGGCTTTATAGTTCGAGAAAAGAACATTCCGACGGCTGCACTTACAGATCTCCGAACGCATAGAAATCAAGTTTTTGACTTCATGCGACAAAAAGGCGATTTCTTTGACGGGAACAGTTGTTATCTAACAACTGAATTTAATATCAAAAAGGTTGAGCACTTTCTTGATAAACAGAAAAAGAAATTTATAGATCTGTTATTCGAGGCGTCAAGTTTTTTGTTGCAGACAGAAGAGCAAAATCTTTCTGAATATCTCGTCAAAGGTTGCAAATTTAGAAAATGGACGACGATATTTGGCAGAGAGGATGCTCTACGCGTTATAAAAGAGCTGAATGCAACAAGGGCCTCGGAAGTTTTGGAATGCTTGAAAGAAAAGCGATTTGGCCTTATTTATCCAAAAGTTCGTACTATTTGTACGAGCCTTGGCCGTTGGAGCTATGAGTTTCCTGAACTTACGACTCTACGGAATGAGGTAACGCCTTTGGCTTCTGTCGTTCAATCGGCGGAAGATTGGGATGCGCAACAAAGTCCGTTGCGCGATTTTGTCACCGATACCATGACTCGTTTGAGTATGTGGAGTGACGATAAAGAGAGGTTGGAAATGATTTCTTCGGCAAGTTACAAGCCGGAGGGTTTCCTACTTTAGTATTTTTCCTATAGTGACAAAAAAGGGATCCTTCGGGGTCCTTTTTTTGTGTCGTCACAAAACCTGCCATTTTAAAGAAGATCGCTGCAGAGTCCGTCGGATGCGAACCTTACATTAAAAGATGCAGGTCTTAAAGATCTGCTGCTCAACTCATTCTCTATCGCTATAGGAGAAAAATATGCCCGAAGAAAAAGGCTCCCGCCCTGGTAACAGCCCTCGTCGGAAGCAAAATACCAACCGCAAACAAGGTATCGCTGTACCAATGGGGTCAGTAATCCTTGAAAAATTTACGCTTCAAACTCGAACCGGTGTCCGAATTTGGAATGTTTGTTCACATCTGTCTTCAGATTTGCGCTTACTCCAAGACAGGCTGGCAGGGAATATGTCTGCTAAAGAATTTCAATCGGTTGAAGATGTTGTCAATAAAGATTTGAGTGACCTCAAGAATCGAGCTCAAGAACAGCTCGCAACCATCAACGACCAGATTAAAAATTTAGAGTTGCCGAAGGTGGAGTTCGCAAAGCAGGATGTCGAAGTGAATCGTACCTGTCCGTCTTTTAAGACTCTTATCGAGGCTGTACTGCTGGTCGATAGGATTTGCATGAAGGTAGAAGCTCTTTGGCTCGCCGGATCATTAAGTTCTGTCAAACGCGCTGAAGCTATAGCCAACTGGGAAAAAAGTTTTCGTGCGATGGCGTCGAATATTTCCCGCATTATCGCAAAAACTCGCCGTGAAGTTGGAGAAGAGCGTGATGAACGAATGAAAAAACGAGAGGAACAAGAACGGTTGAAACAAGAACGACGGGCCCAGAGACGTGCTGAAGAAGAGAAATCTGCCGAGGATGATGAAACATCGGAGGTTTCGGAACAAGCAAAAGAAGTACAGGAAGAGCCGACATCTGAAACATTACAGGAAAAAGAGAAAGAAGCTTTGAGCAATTCACCGCAGGAACCGATTTCTGAAGATAAGTCGGTTGCACAAAAAGGATCGGACTCGGAAGCAAAAGCCGGTGAGCATCCTGAGCCTGTTCTATCCGCTTCTTAAGGTTAAGTCAACTACCCCGGCCTAAAGGCCGAGGCTTGAAAAAGCCTCTAGTTGACTAGCCTCAGTCCGTCGTTTTGGGGACTACGTTGGTCGAGAATGTACAGGCACCGCGGT
>ERZ860009.214-NODE-214-length-31556-cov-1.607346_pt1 | contig 31556 bp, 35 predicted proteins | sample MGYA00510114_ERZ860009 | MGnify/ENA primary metagenome ERZ860009 (study PRJEB30046, sample SAMN00715177) | human gut metagenome | study: EMG produced TPA metagenomics assembly of the A metagenome-wide association study of gut microbiota in type 2... | reverse complement strand
CCGCTTCCGGATTATCTTTATTCACATCAGGATGATACTGACGTGCCAGTTTGCGGTATGCTTTTTTTATTTCATCTGCTGTAGCGGTTTTAGACACGCCTAGCACGTCATAATAATCTTTTTTACTCAAAGTTTACACCATCCTAAGCCGATTATTTTTTGTCTTCGTCAACCACTTCGGCGTCAACAACATCGTCATCAGCTTTTTTTGCGCCCTCGGCTGTTTCAGTACCTTCAGCACCTTTAGCAGCTTCAGTTTGTTTGTACAGCTCTGCGGAAAGTTCATAAAGAGGTTTGGTCAAAGCTTCAGTATCTGCTTTGATTTTTTCCATATCTTCGCCTTTCAGAGTCTCTTTTAAAGTATCAAGCGCTGCCTGTACTTTTCCAATCAATTCTTCAGAGCCTTTGCCTTCCATATCTTTAATGGTCTTTTCGGCTTGATAGCACAGGGAGTCAGCATTATTACGTACTTCAACGCCTTCTTTACGTTTTTTATCAGCTTCAGCATTAGCCTCTGCTTCTTTTACCAGACGGTCGATTTCGTCTTTTTCCAAAGTACCTGAAGACGTAATAGTGATTTTTTGTTCTTTACCGGTACCAAGATCCTTAGCGCTTACATTTACGATACCATTAGCATCGATATCGAAAGCAACTTCGATCTTCGGTACTCCACGAGGAGCAGCCGGGATGCCGGAAAGCTCAAAACGTCCCAGAGTTTATTATCGGCAGCCATTTCACGTTCACCCTGCAGTACATGATATCAACTGAAGGCTGATTATCAGCAGCAGTAGAGAAGACCTGCTTACGGGAAGTCGGGATGGTAGTATTACGTTCAATGATCTTTGTGAACACACCACCCAAAGTTTCTATACCCAAAGACAACGGAGTTACGTCAAGTAAAAGCACGTCTTTTACTTCACCTGCCAAAACGCCGGCCTGAATGGCAGCACCAACGGCAACACATTCGTCAGGGTTTACACCACGGTAAGGCTCTTTACCGATAAATTTTTTCAAAGCTTCCTGTACAGCAGGAATACGGGAAGAACCGCCTACCAAGATAACTTTATTGATATCAGAAGCAGACAGGCCGGCGTCAGCCATAGCCTTGCGGGTCGGCTCCATTGTGCGTTCAACGAGATCAGCAGTCAATTCGTCAAATTTTGCACGAGTCAGATCCATATCCAAATGCTTCGGACCTTCAGCACCGGCAGTAATAAACGGCAGGTTGATATTAGTAGTCAAAACACCGGATAACTCGATTTTTGCTTTTTCAGCGGCTTCACGCAAACGCTGCATAGCCATACGGTCATTACTCAGATCAATGCCTTCATTTTTCTTAAATTCAGCAACCATCCAGTCAACGATTTTCTGGTCAAAATCATCGCCGCCTAAATGAGTATCACCGTTAGTAGCTTTTACTTCAAAAACACCGTCACCTACATCAAGGATAGATACGTCGAAAGTACCGCCGCCAAGGTCATAAACCATAACGGTATGGTCGTCGCTTTTATCAATACCATACGCCAAAGATGCAGCAGTAGGCTCGTTGATGATACGGAGAACTTCCAAGCCTGCGATACGGCCGGCATCTTTAGTTGCCTGACGTTGACTGTCAGAGAAGTAAGCAGGAACAGTAATAACTGCCTGAGTTACTTTTTCACCTAAATATTTTTCAGCATCTTCTTTCAACTTTTGCAGAATCATCGCGGAAATTTCTTCCGGAGAATATTTTTTATCGTCGATTTCTACTTTATAGTCAGTACCCATATGACGTTTAATAGAACTAATAGTTCTGTCAGTGTTGGATACTGCCTGACGTTTTGCCAGCTGACCAACTAAACGTTCGCCGTTTTTGGAAAAACCAACTACGGACGGAGTTAAACGGCTGCCTTCCTGATTAGTGATAACGGTAGGTTCGCCGCCTTCCATTACTGCTACTACAGAGTTAGTAGTACCTAAGTCAATACCAATTACTTTAGACATGATTTATTCCTCCTCGGGTTTATATGTTAATTTTAATTTATATGGCAACTATTCGTTGCTGATAACTTTAACTTTGCTGTGCCGGATAACTTTATCACGTAATTTATAGCCCTTTTCCAGAACCATCTCTACAGTTCATCATCCATATCGGGATTTTGCCCCCTCATCACAGCCTCATGCATCTCAGGATCAAATTTTTCGCCCTGTGCTTTTATTTCTTCTACGCCCAAATCTTTAAAAGTCTGCTCGAACTGACGCCTAATCATTTCAATACCTGAATAAATTCCGGCGGCATCATCAGATTTTCTGGCGGCGTCTTCAGCACGTTCAAAATTATCCAACACCTTTAAAAATTTTCCGACAACATCAGCGGTAACAAAAGTTGCCAGCTGTTCACGTTCGGACGTATTGCGTCGGCGGAAATTATCAAAATCTGCCTGCAGCCTTAAAATACGGTTCTGCAGTTCTTCGATCTTAACATCCTTTTCATCCTGTTCAGGAGTTTTTTCTCCAGCAGCTCCCTCACTCTTTTTCCCGGCAGTCTCATCGACTCCATTAGCAGCATCGGCTGTATTCGTTTGAGCTTCCTGCTGAGGTGTTTCTTCGGCAGTTGTTTGCTTTGAGCTTTCCTTCAAATCTTCTGTTTGCAAAACACTTCCTCCTTATAGTCTTTTTACTTATCTAAAATTGTTTTCAGATATTTATGCAGGTAATCCATTACAGAAATGACCTTACCGTATTCCATACGGGTTGGACCTAATACTGCCATCGTACCTACGATCTGACCATTCAGACGATAAGTAGCCTGAACCATACTGCAATCCTGAATACCGGTAAATTTATTTTCAGAACCTATCGTTACCTTAAGGCCTGAATCTTCACCACCCTGCAAAAGATCCTTCAGGACCTTTTCTTCTTCTAATATACCAAGCAGGTTTCTGACTCTTTCCACATCACGGAATTCCGGTTGATTAAGCAGTTGCTTTGTTCCGCCTAAAAATACCTTCTGTTCCTGCCTGCGCCCTGTCATTTTACGTACAGCCTGCAGTAATGATGAAAAAATGAGGTTATCCTCGACCACATCTGTATGGACATTCTGCAAAATCTCCACAGAAATATCGCTAAGATTGCGATCTTCCAGCAATTTGCTCATTTTACCAGCCAGATAATCCATCTCTTCAGAAGACATACCTAAAGGAATATCAACAACATTCGTATCTATACTGCCATCATCGGCAACGATACATAAAATAGCATGCTGACTGTCAGCGGCAAAAATTTTAAATAACAGAAATTTGCAATCGTCTGCTGGTTAGTCAAAACCATGGAAACATTCTGTGTCATACGTGACAAGATCTTGGCTGTCGACTGGAAAATATCATCAATGTTACGACGACGTTCATTATACCAGCCATCTATTAATGCCATATCATTATCTGTCAATGTCCCCGGTTCAATCAGGGCATCTACATAAAAACGATAAGCCTGAGCAGATGGAATACGTCCCGCTGAAGTATGCGGCTGTTCCAAATAACCCAGAAGCTCAAGGTCTGACATCTCATTACGGATCGTTGCCGGGCTGAGCCCTAAGTCATACTTGCGGGCAATAGTACGTGAACCAACCGGCTCAGCTGATGAAATGTAGTCTTCTATGATAATTTGCAGGATCTTTTTCTTTCTTTCGTTTAACACGATCCCACCTCCAACTCGATTGTTAGCACTCATCTCATTAGAGTGCTAACATCTTGGTATTAGAATAGCACTGACCTTAACAGTTGTCAACCAATTTTTCTTACTTCACAAAGATTTCAAAAATTTCATTGCTAAAGCGCATCCCTTGCTCCGTCAGCCTCATCCGCCTATGCTCAATATCACAGAATACTAAATTTCCTCTAATAAATTTTTCTAATTCAACCCCAAATTCTAACATTACATCACAGCCAAAACGTTGTTCAGTTTCTATTAAATCTATCCCTACCGTCGTCCGTAAACCCATAAATAAATATTCTGACAGCTGCATTTCTTTTGTCAGATCTTCAAAGCCTCCACAACTTTTGCCACTTTGAATACTTTCAATATAATCAGTTACAGAATCTGTTGCTGTAAAACGTTGACTGCCATTAAAGCTGCAGGCGGAACTGCCAAAAGACAAATACGGCAGATAATGCCAGTAAACAAGGTTATGCCTTGACTCCTGACCTGACACTGCATAATTTGAAATCTCATATCTATGCAGTCCCTGTGCTTCCAGATACTCCTGTACCAATTCATACATTGCCAGCTGACAATCTTCGTCCGGCAACTCAACTTTTCCTTTGTCCAGCATACCTGCCAAAGGCGTATTTTTTTCAATCGTCAAACCATATACCGACAAATGCTGCAACCCTGCCGCTGTTAAATTCTGCAGACTGGTCTTCAGCGTTTGAAGGGACTGCTCCGGCAAGCCATAAATAAGGTCAGCACTGACTCGTGTAAAACCAGCCTTCTCTGCCATTGTAATAGCGTCTAAAGCCTCGTTGGCCGTATGTATCCTGCCAACAGCCCGAAGTTCGGCTTCGTTAAGACTTTGAACACCAAAGCTTATACGATCAAATCCCAAATCTTTAAAAAAACGCAGCTTATCCAAATCGGCAGTACCGGGATTAACTTCAATCGTTGCCTCTGCCGGCTGCAGCCAGCATCCATTTTTTTTCAAAGCTTCTACCAGTTTCGCCAAAAGCTTTTCCGAAAGCAACGAGGGAGTCCCGCCGCCAAAATACAGCGTGGCCTGATCTGCAATAGTCACTTCATTGCTGCGCATCATTATTTCACTGCAGACAGCATCAACATACTTTTCCATAGTTTCTGTGTCAGCACCTGCATATGAAGCAAAGTCACAATATAAACATTTTTGCAAGCAAAAAGGGGTATGTATATATACCCCCTGGATTTGTTCCCATTTTTGCATTTTAATCCATCTTCAAAATCGCCATAAAAGCTTCTTGCGGCAGCTCTACACTGCCGACCTGCTTCATGCGTTTCTTACCTTCTTTTTGTTTTTCCAACAATTTGCGCTTGCGGCTGATATCACCGCCATAACACTTAGCCAATACGTCTTTGCGCATTGCTCTTACATTTTCGCGGGCAATAACTTTATTACCTATGGCAGCCTGTACAGGTATCTCAAACATCTGACGCGGAATAAGACTGCGCAGTTTTTCTACCAGCTGACGTCCCCTGGAAACAGCTTTTTCACGGTGTACTATAGCTGACAGGGCATCCACCGGTTCTCCATTCAGCAAAATATCTACCTTTACCAAGCTAGAAGCACGATAACCGGCCAGCTCATAGTCCAAAGAAGCATAACCTCTGGTTACTGACTTCAACCGATCAAAATAATCATAAATTATCTCACTAAGCGGAAGTGCATAGTGAATCATAACACGTGTTTCATCTAAATAGGTCATATTTTCATACTCACCGCGTTTTTCCTGAGAAAGCTCCATTACTGCACCAACATAGTCTTTAGGTACAATAATTGTAGCGTTAACGTAAGGTTCTTCTACATGGTCGATCACTGTTGGATCAGGGAAATTAGACGGATTATCAACCAATTCCACATCACCATTGGTGCGAAATACCTGGTAAATAACGTTTGGAGCCGTTGTAATCAGCGTTAGATTATATTCACGCTCCAGACGTTCCTTGATAACATCCATATGCAGCAGACCTAAAAAGCCACAGCGAAAACCAAATCCAAGCGCTACTGATGTTTCCGGTTCAAAAACCAGTGAGGCATCGTTGAGCTGTAGTTTTTCAAGCGCATCCCGTAAATTATCATAATCTGAGTTTTCTACCGGATACAGACCACAGAAAACCATCGGCGTAGCTTTACGATAACCAGGCAGTGCTTCGGCTGCCGGATTATTGGCATCAGTAACTGTATCCCCGACACGTGCGTCTTTAACATTTTTGATTGCCGCAGCAAAAAATCCAACCTGCCCAACCTCCAATGAATCAACATTAACAAGATTAGGTTTAAAAACACCAACCTCTGTTACTTCAAATTCAGCATTGGTAGCCATCATTTTAATTTTCATACCAGGTTTTATACGTCCGTCAATAACACGCACATATAAAACGACACCCTTATACGCATCAAATTTAGAATCAAATACCAAAGCTTTTAAAGGGCTGTCACTTATACCGGAAGGTGCCGGTACCTTAGCAACAATAGCTTCAAGTACATCTTCAATACCCAAACCTGTCTTCGCACTCGTCAAAACGGCCTCTGATGCATCGATCCCGATAACCTCTTCTATCTCATGCTTGACTCGGTCAGGATCAGCACTGGGAAGATCGACTTTATTAATAACCGGGATAATTTCCAAATCATTATCTAAAGCCAAATAGACATTAGCCAAAGTCTGAGCTTCAATCCCCTGCGTAGCATCAATAACAAGCAAAGCACCTTCGCATGCAGCTAAAGCTCTCGATACCTCATATGTAAAATCAACATGCCCTGGAGTATCAATGAAATTAAGCATGTACTCTTCGCCATTCTTAGCCTTATAGCTGCTGCGCACGGCCTGCGCTTTGATTGTAATACCGCGTTCACGTTCAAGGTCCATTGAATCGAGGATCTGTGCTTCCATCTCGCGTTTAGTTAAAGTACCGGTATATTCTATCAATCTGTCTGCCAAAGTAGATTTACCGTGATCGATATGGGCAATTATAGAAAAATTACGGATCTTATTCTGGTCCATCATATTCTCCTTCATATATAATCTTGCTAAAGCGGAACATCCGCCGTAAATTCACTGCAAAATATTATATCATTTTTGCCGGTAATTAAGCAAATACTAACTCTTATTAGTAAAGCACTTATAAATAAAAGCTGCTGTAACAAAAAATATTTATGTTAAAGATTATGAAAGTATATATAATGGTATTTTTAGTCACTTCACAAATAATTTACAGCAAATCAAAGCATCAACCTGTTACAATATAAGTAATAATAAAAGAATTATTACAGAAAGGAAGTTATATTATGGATCCCTTACCCGCTATTGCAACCCGCCGCTCTACCAGAGTCTACAAACCAGAACAAATAAGCGATTCCCAGCTGCAAACAGTTTTAGCCGCCGGCTGGGCTTCTCCTGTTGGTCATGGAGCATATGACGAACTATATATTTCTGTTGTGCAAAATCCCAAAATTCTCGAAAACTTTGCAGAATACTGCGGTCAAGCTTTCGGAAACCCCAAATACAATCCGTTTTACGGCGCCCCTACTTTAATCGTCATTTCAGCTAAGCCTAAAGATGACGGCCAGATGGTTTACATAGCTGATGTTGGCTGTATTCTTGAAAATATGCAATTGGCTGCTACTGATATCGGCCTTGGTTCAGTTTATCTTTGGGCTCTTTTAAATCGTATTCCGCAAAGTCCTCAATTTGTAGCCAGCCTTGAACTGCCGGAAGGCTTCAAACCTGTTTCAGCTTTGGCCTTGGGTTATCCGGCCAAACCGCTTGAAAAACGTTCTTTTGCTGACATTAAACCCGAGCGTATCGCTACCAAAATTATCAAATAAAGTCTTTTGTGGAATAATTTGCAGAAATCCCTTGCAGAATTAACTCCTTCGTGGTAGAATACTTTAGTAAACGTATTTAATTGTAGGAGGTGAATTCGTTGCCGAACATTAAATCTTCCATTCGTAGTGTAAAAACCGACGCAGAACGTCGTGCAAAAAATGCTCCGATCAAGGCTGCTATCCGCAATGCAGCTCGTAAAGTAGTTGCTGTAACCGAGACCGGCTCTCCAGAAGAAGCAAAAGCAACTTTTGCAACTGCAACCGGTTTGATTGATAAAGCTTCTCGTAAAGGTATTATCCATAAGAATGCTGCAAACCGCAAAAAATCAAGACTTGCTAAAAAAGTCAATGCTATGGACTAATCTCTACAGCGATTAAAGCCTGCTCTTTTGAGCAGGCTTTTTATTTTCTCCAAAACACGCTTTATCTCATCTTAATTAAAGCTTTCGTTATTTTATTTTTGCTTTAGTTTATATATTTCATTCATATCTTAAAAGTGCTATAATATTATAAATACACCCTAACAGACAGGAATGATACATATGGCTGACTATAGCACTGATAATTTAAAACAATCTCAACAATTCTTACAGGCATATGATAAGTTATATTCTTTTAAAAATACTTTTTATGATCTTCTTGCCAGTTTAGAAAAAACACTTGGTCTCACAGAATATTTATCTCATATTTCTGTGATTCAACTGAGCAACGAAAAACATTTTCAGGCTGCTTTCCACTATCCAAATGAAGCCCTTTCCCAACAGCAGTCTTTGTTAAGCCATAAAGCTCACCTTATCGCAAAAAAGTTAAAGCTCAAGAGTGAAATCAACTGCAAAGATTTCAGTCACATATTAACAGAATGCGGTTACAACGATAATATAAGACCAACCACAGTTTATCCGCTGCGATTTGACGATTATCTCTATGGTTTTGCAGCTTTAGAATTAAACGAAAAAGCAATCAATTTTCAGCAATTCAGCACTGACAGTTTAACTGCTGTTGTAAATATATTATGCGCATATTTTGTAAAAAAGCATGCCTTTGAACAAACTGCATTACAGCAGAAAGTCTATACTTCAATTATTAATGGCATGAATAACCTCATCTACGTAACTGATATCCACACTAATAAAATTCTCTTCATGAACCAAACGATGAAAGACCGTTTTGCCTTAAAAGCACCTGAAGGTAAAATATGCTGGCAGGTATTGCAGCAGAATATGTCCCAACGCTGTAACTTCTGCCCTGTTTCCAAATTACTGCGTGATCCGTCTTCTAATAAGACTATTCACTGGGAAGAAGTCAATTCTAAAACCGGACGTATTTACGAAACCATGACAGCCTTATTAATTGGTTTGACGGCTCAATCGTACATCTGCAGCAATCTATAGATATAACAGATTCAAAAAAAGCTTTCCATGATGCCTGTTTTGATGAACTGACCAATACACTGACCAGACGTGCAGGCAAAGAGCTTCTGGAAAAATTGATTAAAGCAGCTCATCAGAATTGCCATGGTTTTATAACCTGTATGTTTGATATAAACTCACTCAAACAGGTCAATGACAATTATGGACACAGTGAAGGCGATAAGCTTATTATCACTATATGCCAGACTGTAAAAAAATACCTGGGCAGCGGCGATATATTTTTCCGGCTCAGCGGCGATGAATTTATTGTCGTTTTTACAGAACATTCGCTGCAAAATGTTAAGGAAATACTGCAAAAAATCCTAATTGAACTAAAAAATTCAGCACAAAAAAATGCTCTGCCCTATGAACCATCTTTCACCTATGGGCTTTTAGAAATTCAGTCTACAAGCAATTACTCTCTTACTGATATTTTAAACCGTGTCGACGAAAAAATGTATGAGCAGAAACGTTCTTACCATATACTTAAACGCCAGCAGGACGCTGGCCTGCAAAAACAGTCTGACCCGTCTGAAAAAAACAGTTTTTCTTATCAGGCACAATATCTCTACGATGCTTTAGTTAACAGCACCGACGATTATCTCTACGTCTGTGACGTCCAAAGTGATGTTTTCCATTATCCCAAAACCATGGTTGAAGAATTTGCTCTGCCTGGCGAATACATCAAAAATGCTGCCGCCATCTGGGGTGCCAAGGTTCATCCAGATGATCAAAGCGCTTTTTTAGCATCCAACCAGGAAATTTTAGACGGACGCGCCAACATTCACTATGTTGAATATCGTGCTCAAAACAAAGAAGGTAAATGGATTTGGGTGCGCTGCCGCGGACAGATGCAATATAACGAGCAGGGTGAAGCAATTCTCTTTGCCGGTTTTATCAAAAAGCTTGGCGAAAATTATAAACAGCAGCTGCCTTAACGTAAAAAAAGCTCATTCCAAAAAGGAATGAGCTTTTAATATTTTATAGATGAGTGCGTGCTATCTGCCTAACCAAGAACGAGTACTTTTTTTAACAGCTTCCTTATCAACTTCCACATGATTTGGAGCGTACATCAGCAAATTTTCGCTGACCTTGGAAACAGTTGCGCCAATAATGTAACTTACACCGTTCAAATAGTCAAAAATACGGTTTTTCATTGCAGAATCAACAGCATCGAAAGATACCATCAGTGTCGCACCGCTCATTAAAGAATCAGCATACTCGCGTACGTCGCTGAATTGACGCGGAGAGCGCACCAAAATATCCATATGACCGCCTTTAACTAAGTACGGACCGCTATAAACTTGATCTTCTTCTACATCGCTATGCCAAAGCTTACGTGCAGCATTTTTTAAATCCATCTTTTACGCCTCCAAACGTCCTTGTTGTCAGATATGCTAACTGCCTACTTCTACATAAATTCTCAAAATCCTTCTTTTTTTAGAAAAATTTTTATTTTTGTATTATTATGCTTTGTTACGGGAACGCTGACGACCACGCTCAACACGATCAAGAATCTTTTTACGCATCCGAATATTCTTCGGAGTAACTTCAACCAGTTCATCATCGTTGATATGCTCCAAAGCCTGCTCTAAAGAGAAAGTCTTAGGCGGAATCAGACGAATAGTATCATCGCTGCCGCTGGCACGCATATTGCTGACATGTTTCTTTTTACAGGGATTGACATCCATATCATCATCACGGCTGTTTTCACCAATGATCTGCCCTTCATAGACCTGTTCGCCAGGAATGATGAACATATTTCCGCGTTCCTGCGCGTTGCCTATACCGTAGGATGTAGTTTCGCCGTTTTCAAAAGCAACCAGGCTGCCTCTTGTACGTCCGGGGATCTCGCCTTTATAATCAGCATAACCTGCGAACACATGATTCATAACACCGTTACCTTTAGTATCTGTCAGGAACTGGTTACGGAAACCAATAAGTCCGCGGGCGGGGATCACAAATTCCATACGCAGGTAGCCGGCCATCTCTGTCATGTTAGTCAGTTCAGCCTTACGCAGTCCCAGCCCTTCCATAACAGCTCCCATAAATTCCTGCGGAACGTCAATTGTTAAAGCTTCCATAGGCTCCTGTAAAGTACCGGTTTCATCATGATGCATGATTACTTTAGGTTTGCCGACCTGCAGCTCATAACCTTCACGGCGCATAGTTTCGATCAATACAGACAAATGCAGCTCACCACGTCCGGAAACAATAAATGCATCTGGACTTTCGGTTTCTTCTAAACGCATCGAAACATTAGTTTTGATTTCTTTAAACAAACGGTCACGAAGATGACGACTGGTAACATATTCACCTTCACGACCTGCAAAAGGACTGTTATTAACAGAGAATACCATCGACAGCGTAGGCTCATCAATACTGATGCCTTTTAATTTTTCAGGACTTTCTGCATCAGCGATAGTATCGCCGATATTGGCATCTGCCAAACCGATCAAAGCAACGATGTCGCCTGCTCCAACTTCCTGCGTCTCAGCACGTTTCAAGCCTTCATAGGTATACAGACGGCCGATCTTCGCTTTACGCTCGCCCTCTTCATCCATCAAAGTAATAGTTTCACCGTTATGGATAGTACCGCGGATCACACGACCGACAACGATACGTCCTACATAATCATCATAATCCAAGGTATTGACCAGCATTTGCAAAGGTGCGTCTACTTCAACATCCGGAGCGGGAATATTTTCCAAAATCACTTTGAACAAAGCTTCTAAATTGTCGCTTTCTTCTTCCATAGTTAATTTAGCAATACCATTACGGGCAGAAGTCAATACTACCGGGAATTCCAGTTGATCATCATCAGCACCAAGCTCAATGAAAAGGTCTAAAACTTCATCAATAACCTCTTCAACACGTTGGTCAGGACGGTCAATTTTATTGATAACTACAATTGGTTTCAGATGCTGTTCCAGCGCTTTGCGCAAAACATACTTAGTCTGCGGCATAGGCCCTTCATAAGCATCAACCAGCAATAATACGCCATCGACCATAGTAAGCACGCGTTCAACTTCACCGCCGAAATCAGCATGGCCGGGGGTATCAAGAATATTGATTTTAGTATCTTTGTGCATAACAGCTGTATTTTTAGCTAAAATAGTAATACCGCGTTCACGTTCCAAAGCGTTGGAATCCATTACACGTTCTTCGACATGCTCGTTAGCACGGAAAATACCGCTTTGTTTGAGCATTGCGTCTACGAGGGTAGTCTTGCCATGGTCAACGTGGGCAATAATGGCAATATTGCGTAAATCATTTCTTAACATAAATCCTATCTTCCTCTCTTTTGAGCAGACGGCATACCGCCTGTAAATCCAAACCGAGCTATGCCATATACAACAAAAGCCTGCGGTCAAATAAAACTACTCTAAAATTAATGAAGGATGCTTGTCAATAAGCATCCTTCACTATGACTAATTAATTATATTCTTTTTAACTTACTATGTCAACAAAAACCGCTATTTTACTATACCGGGGAGCCATGTAGCTATCTCCGGGAAGAAACACAGCAGCAAAATTTCCAGCGCCATAATAATGCCAAAAGGAATAACACCTTTGATGATCTGTGTCATTTTACTATCTGGGCTGATGCCCTGCAAAACAAACAGATTCATTCCAACCGGCGGCGTGATAAGAGCCAGCTCCAGATTGATCAACATCACAACATTGAACCAGATCGGATCGAAGCCCAATTTCATGATAATAGGATACAAAATCGGCAAAGTGATAAAAATAATGGAGATAGATTCCAAAATACATCCCAAAACCAACAGCAGAATATTAATTGCGATAAAGACTATCCACCGGCTGGTTTCCATTTCGGCAACCAGGCTCGTCAAAGCCTGCGGAACCTGCAGAATAGTTAAAACGAAACCAAATAAAGTTGCGCCGATCATAATCGCGAAAATCATCGAAGTCGTTTTGACTGTATCCAGCAAAATTTCCGGCATATCCTTCAGACCAAGCGTACGGTAAATAACAAAAGTAATAAACAAACTGTAAACCGTACCTATAGCAGCAGCTTCAGTAGGAGTAAACGCTCCCGTATAAATACCGCCAACGACAAGCACCGGCAGCAGCAGTCCCCAAAAAGAACTTCTTAGCGCCTGAAAACGTTCCTCCCAGCTGGCCGCTTCCTGCAAAGGCAGCTTTCTTGAGCTGTAAACAACCACAGCAATAAACAGCAGTGTCAAAATAACCCCCGGTACAACGCCGGACATAAACAACTGACCTACCGATTCACCAGTAATAGCGCCATACAAAATCATTGGTATCGATGGCGGGATCAGAATGCCTAAGGTACCACCTGCTGCAACAGCTCCTAGAACTAACGTTCTTTCATAACCACGGGACAGCATCTCAGGAATGGCAATAGCACCAATAGTAACGGCGCAGGCAACAGACGAGCCTGTAATCGCAGCAAAAATTGCACAGGCAAAAACTGTAGCTACACCTAACCCCCCAGGCAAATGACGCAGCCATTTATTGCCCAGCTCAAATAAATCGTTGCCTACTTTGCCTGTTAAAAGAATCTGGCTCATTAAAATATATAACGGGACAGCCGTTAACACGAAATCATCCAAAGATTTGTAAGCCAAAATCGGTATCTGGGCCAAAGAAGATCCTCCGCCCATAAAGCAAACATACCGAAAAGTCCCGCCGTTCCCAGTGAGAAGGCTACCGGCAGTCCCAAAACCAAAAGTCCCAGTAAGATAACGGTAAAAATAACAAGCATCTTATTCCGCCTCCTTACTGAATTCACCGCTGCTGATTTTTTGAATATCTATAAGCAGGGTACGTACAAACTGTAGTAGCAACAGCCCCATACCGATCGGCAGCGACATCTGAGGAATCCACATAGGAGTTCGCAGAGTACTTGGTGAAGTATTATCCATCTCATATGAAAGCAATGCCATATCCAAAGACTGCATTACAAATACGGCACAGAAAAAAATACCAACAATAGTTGTAAAAAGTTCGATATAACAACGGGTACGTGCTGATAAATGGCTTAAAACAATATCGACATGGATGTGCTTGCCAGCAGCATAAGTAACGGACATCCCTAAAAAACCTGCTACTAAAACACAATATACAGAAAGTTCTATTGACCATTCTGTCGGCGCATTGAACAAACCTCGCATCACAACTTCATAAAAGACCATCAACGCCGGCAGCAGCAATAGAATGCCGGCAATGACGCCAACTGCTTTAGTAATAGCGTTCAAAAATTTTTCATAGACCTCGAGCGCGCTTTTCAAGTCTTTTTCCTCTCATTCTTTTCCAAAATAAAAACCGCTGCCGCTTATGGCAGCGGTCAATTAAGAATTTATCTATTGTTTACTGCATATTTCGATCAATTCCTTACCAAGATCCCCAGTATGTTTAACAAAAATATCCCAAACTGGTTTAGTAGCAGACTGCCATGCCGGCAGCTCAGCCTCAGGAACAACGTAAACCTGCATACCTTTTTCTTTTAATTTCTCTAAAGCAGCCATATCCTCTGCTTTAGCATTTTTACGCAGTTCGTCACGCACTTCATTTGCAGCGTCGGTTACTATTTTTTGCTGTTCCGTAGTCAGTTTTTGAAAAGATTTTTCATTCATCGCCAGAATAAACTCAGGATAAGCATGATTAGTAATAGTCAGATATTTGGTAACTTCAAACATTTTACGGTCATACATAGCTGTAGTTCCAGAAGTTTGTCCATCAACAACACCGCGCTGAATGGCCATATAAACTTCACCTGATCCCATAGTTACAGGAGAAGCACCAAGTGCTTTAATCGTTTCTGAAGGCAGCTCACCATAACCACGCAGCTTCAGTCCTGCAAAATCCTCAGGTTTAGTGATTTCCTTTTTGCTGTTAGCGAACTGCACAAAGCCATAATCAGCCCAGATCACAGGACGCACACCCTTCTTCTTCAATTCACCTGCTAATTTATCACCCAAGCCTCCGTCGATGGCATGATCGACTTTTTCATAACTTGGGAACAGAAACGGTACGTCAAAAACTTCCATTGCCGGAATAACAGTTGACCACATTGCTGTGGAATTAAGCCCCATATCAATGCCACCAGACATAATTGCGTCATTCATACTTTTATCGTTGAACAGCTGTCCGGAAGGATAGATGTTCAGTGTAATAGTGCCGTTGGATTTTTCAGTAAGCTTTTTATTAAAAGCCTCCATTCCCTGGGCCAGCGGATGCGCCGTTGGCAAATTGTGAGCCAGTTTCAAAGTCACCTTTTCGCTGCCGGCAGATTTTTTATCTCCGCCCCCACCGCAGCCGGCCGTTACTGCCAATGCCATAATCATAGCGGCAACCAAAGTAGTTTTAAACATTTGGGACATTTTCATTACTCTCACCTCATAATTTTTTATTTATAGAGTTTCTCCAGCTTCATATAATCATCAAGACCGATAAACCTGTTAAAATCAGTAAAATGCATCATTTTATCTTCATAGGCCTTAGTCGTCCCCGTTTGATGCAGCACTGTCATTGCTTCTTTAAAAGCCTGCTAATGACGTATAAGGCACTGCAGGGCCAGAACACTATTTTAAATCCTATATTTTCCAAATCTTTTGCAGTCAGGTTCGGTGTCCTGCCGCCTTCGATCATATTAGCTATCAGTATGGTATCTGGAAAAGCTTTCGTAACAGCTTCTAATTCTCTTATATCCTGCGGCGCTTCTATAAACAAAGCTTCAGCGCCGTTATCTAAATACAATTTGCCGGTTCAACAGCATCCTCCAGTCCATTCACAGCCCTCGCATCAGTTCTGGCAATCAGTAAAAAATCCTCGTCAGTTCTGGCATCAGCAGCCGCCCGCAGTTTTTTCGCATGCTCAGATGCATCTATGACCTGCTTACCGACCATATGTCCACAACGTTTAGGCCATACCTGATCTTCAAAAAGCACTGCAGCTGCTCCGGCTTTTTCATATTCCTGCATCGTCCTCCGTACGCTTAACGCATTTCCGTAACCAGTATCACCATCGGCAAATACCGGTAATTCTGTGGCATCCACAATACATTTCACAGCCTGCACCATTTCAGTCATCGAAAGGTAACCTACATCCGGCTGCCCTAATCTGGAGGCAGCGATACTATAACCTCCCATAACCAGTGCATCAAACCCTACTTCTGCCGCAATTTTTGCCGTCAAAGCATCATAAACACCCGGCAAAACCAAAATCTCTGACCTCAGCAGACGTTCACGCAACATTTTACGCTGCTTGTTCATAAATTCCCCTCCCTTGCTGCCCAACAAATTCAACAAAAAAGCCCCTACCGGCATAGCCGATAGGGGCGTTAAGTACGCGGTACCACCCTAAATTATACTCTGAGGCCTTTAACGCAGCCCTGCGCTTTTCCCTACATTCGCCCTCAGAAAAAGAGTTCCTGGGTGAGAGGACTTATTTCCACGCTTACCGGCTCGCATCTACCGCCGGCTTTCTGAAAGCCTTCCACTGTCCATTCCCAGTCATAACCTGTAACCTGATGATTTGTCGAAACATTGAAATAAGTATAACAACACCTTAACACTATGTCAATATATTTTTAAAATTATTTTACCTTTCTGTTTTTTCTTGTACAAATGTATTGTTTTTATACTACTTTGGCATAATACAAAAAAATACAGCCGCTTTCAAAAAGCGGCTGTATTTTTTATTGATCATTCTAAATAAAAACTACCATCTCAATCAATGATCCTTCTGGCCCCATAAAAACGTTCATCCCAATAAGGACCAAACGCTTCACCTTCAATTACGCCATTTTTAGTACCGGCATAAATGAATTTACCATCTCCGCTGTAAATACCGCAGAAGGTCGCTCCTGGGCCATCAGTGCTATAAAATACCAGATCTCCCGGAAGCAGATCATCTTTTCCGATTCTCCTGCCTACATCATATTGCTCATCAACAGTTCGCGGCAACGCGATACCACTTTCACCAAAAACATACTGCACATAACCGGAACCATCAAATCCTTCTGACGGAAAACTGCCGCCCATTTTAAAAGGGGTTCCAACTAAAAGATACGCATTTTCAATAATATTTCCACGCAGGCTGCTGTATTCTTCAGCATAAGCCAACTGAGGCTGCATTGTATTCCAAACTGCTCCAACTGGCAAGGATAACGCTATACCTAAAGCAGTACAAACAGCCAATCTTTTACACAAACTAACATAATTCATATTTTTCAAAAACTCCTTTACTGAAAACCCTACAGCGATGACAGCATGTCATCCACATATTTTCTGATTTTTTCCATCTTTTTGCGTATACCAGCTGCTTTATCACCGTCACGAGCAACGATCTGCTCAATTTTAGTACGATACTGCAAATAAGAACTCTCAAACTGCCGCAAATACTCTCTAAGTGCCGCCACTTCCGGAACTGTCGTCACGATATTCGAAGTCGTAACATTCCATTCAGTACCATTTATCGTGACACTATCCCCATATTGCGGGATATAAGCAGCTGTACCCAAACGGCGCTGCAGCTCATCAGCGAAATTGCTGGCAGCATCAAACTCACCATGTGTAACGAAAAATGCTTTCGGCGGCTGTTTCATCTTACCGTACCATTCAAGCAGCTGTTCCTTGTCCGCATGTGCCGAAAACCCTTTCATATTGTAGATTTTGGCATTTACCTTAATATCTTCACCCATAATCTTAACCTGCTTGGAACCTTCTATCAACCGACGTCCCATTGTTCCCTCAGCCTGATAGCCGGCAATAATGACAGAGCAGTTTTCCTGCCAGAGATTATGCTTCAAATGATGCAGTATACGTCCTGCGTCTGCCATACCACTGGCAGAAACGATAATTTTAGGCCCTGGCATCTCATTAATCATCCGTGATTCCTGCGCAGTTGCCGTGAAACGCAGATTTGGAATCGCCAAAAGCCTGTTACCGTGCATTTCATACAAAGCCCGCGCTTCTTCGTCATATTCCTGAGGATTAGTAAGCGTGATAGCAGTAGCTTTGCTCGCCATCGGACTGTCGATAATGATTGGTACCTGAGGGATACGACCTTCCTGCAGAAGCTTCTGGAAATAATAAAGAAGTACCTGTGTACGTCCTACAGCAAAGGCAGGAATAACTACATTACCACCTTTAGCCACAGTGTCATTAATGATCTCAGACAGCTCCGCTTCTTTGTCATAGGATTTATGCACACGATTGCCATAAGTAGATTCGGTGATTATAAAGTCTGCTCCGGAAATTTCTTCCGGATCCTCGATAATCGGCTGATTAGGCTGTCCAATATCTCCGGTAAAAACGAGCTTAGTTGTTTTGCCATCTTCATTAACAAAAACTTCAACAATCGCCGAACCTAAAATATGCCCGGCAACTTTAAATTTAACCTGCACCCCCGGAAGAACCTCAAGCATTTCACCAAACTCGTGCGTATGAAAATGCTGCAAAGCTTTATACGCATCATCAACAGTATACAAAGGTTCTACTACAGATTTACCTGCACGCAAACCTTTCCGGTTGGCAAACTCTGCATCAGATTCCTGAATATGAGCACTGTCAGGCAACAGAATCGTGCACAGCTCTAAAGTGGTTTTCGTACAATGTACAGGACCCTTATATCCTTGTTTTATCAGCTTTGGTATCAACCCGCTGTGGTCGAATGAGCATGGGTCAGCACAACTGTGTCAATAGCATTAGGCGCAAAAACAAAATCCTTTTCATTAAAAGCAGTAATCATTTTAGAACCTTGAAACATACCGCAGTCCAACAGCATTTTTTTACTGCCTATTTCAAGTAAATAACAAGAGCCTGTAACCATTCTTGTGGCACCTAAAAAGGTGATTTTCATAACGGTCCCTCCCTGCTTAAATTCTTAATTAATATATTCTGCATTCAAAAAATATTCCCTGCCCATTAACGAATAAGTTCACTGCCTTGTCACAAAGCACCTTCAATTACTGCCGCTGCAATTACTGCAATTCCCACATCTGTCATTTGTTTCCTGTCCAAAATATGTCAGCAGATATTACGCAGGCAGCCCCTGGTAAAACAATAGCTTTCTATATCACGCAGCCTTTGGTAAGCATTTGTCAGCCACAGCTTTTTGTCTTCCGCACTGCTTTCTCTCTGCTCACAGCTATATTCCAGCAGCTGCCGCTGCTGCATTATGTCACGCCGTTCAAAAAGCAGTACGCATTTTGCCGGCAAGCCGTCACGTCCAGCCCTTCCTGCTTCCTGATAATAGCCTTCTACATCAAGCGGCAAAGTATAATGCAAGACAAACCTTACATCAGGTTTATCTATACCCATCCCAAACGCATTAGTCGCCACCATCACCCGCAATTCATTTTTAATGAAAGCGTTCTGGTTCCGCTGCCGTTCTTCCATTGTTAAACCAGCATGATAACGTCCTGCGGGATAGCCCCAGGCATTGAGGTCATTACATACTTCTTCCGTCTGCTTCTGCGTTGCACAATAAATAATACCGCAGCCGTTTTGCTCCGGCAGCCAGCTACGCAAAAAACGTCTTTTCACCATTGGTTTTTCCACAATAAATGTAAGATTGCTTCTGTCAAAACCAGTCACCAGTTCTAACGGCTGCTCTAATCCCAGGCATTTACTTATCTCACGTCTTACAACCGGCGTGGCAGTAGCTGTAAAAGCCGCAACAACAGGAGCCTTCGGCAGGCCGTCTAAAAACGGCTTTATTGCCAGATAAGCCGGTCGGAAGGATTCACCCCATCGTACTACGCAGTGTGCTTCATCAACAACGACCAACGCTATTTGCAGCTCACTTGCAAAAGCCTTAAACTGCTCATTCTGCAGGCGTTCAGGTGAAACGTACAGCAATTTACATTTATTATTACGGGCAGCATAAACGGCGGCACCGTACTCCTGCTTACTCATCCCGCTGCTCAAATAAGCCGCTTCTACACCATGTTCCGCTAAACTGCGTACCTGATCCTTCATCAAGGAAATCAACGGTGAAACAACCAGTGTCAAGCCCTCCAGCATCAACGCCGGTAACTGATAACATAAGCTTTTTCCAGCTCCAGTCGGCATAACAGCTATAACAGGACGTCCGTTCAAAATTTGCTCTATCAGCTCTGACTGCCCGCTTCTGAACTCACTGTAACCAAAATATTTTTGCAAAATCATTTCTTTTGTCTGCACGGCTGCTCCTTAAACACAACAAGCCTGTGTGCCAGTCGCACTACAGGCTTGTCTGCAATTTTATTTTATAAATTCTTTTCCTTGTATGGACACAATTCTACCAATACGCATTCACTGCATAAAGGTTTCCTTGCCTTGCAAATCTTACGGCCATGCCAGATCAACCAATGATGAGCATCGCTCCACTTATTCTTCGGAATGGCTTTCTGCAGCTCTTTCTCCACTGCCAGCGGATCATCGCCCTTAGCTAAACCCAATCGGTGCGAAACTCTGAAAACATGGGTATCACCGCAATCGCCGGAACCTTATAAACAATACTGGCGACAACATTAGCCGTTTTTTTACCCACACCCGGCAGCTTCATCAGCTCCTCGACAGTGTCAGGAATAACGCTGTTATATTCTTCCGTCAGCATTTTACAGGTTGCCAGCAGATTTTTAGCCTTCGATCGGAACAGTCCACAGTCACGAATCTCTTCTTCCAGCTGTTCCTGAGAAAGTGCGCCCATTTTTTCAGGAGTATTATATTTCGGGAAAATACGTGCTGTAATCTTATTGACACGTTCGTCCGTACATTGCGCTGACATAATTACCGCTACTAACAATTCAAAAGGCGTCGAATAGTTCAGCGCTGTTTCCGTACCCATATAAGTTTCTTCCAGCAGCGCTAAAATTGCCTCACGTTGTTGTTTACGCATTAGTTGGTCAGACTCCTTACCGGTGCAGGAATACGACCACCGCGGGCAATAAAGGCATCGGCCTTAAATTTGCTCACGGCAATGATGGGAGCATATCCCAGCAAACCGCCAAATTCTACCTGTTCTCCGACAGTTTTACCCGGAACCGGTATCAGACGTACAGCAGTAGTTTTATTGTTGATCATTCCAATTGCCGCTTCATCAGCAATGATTGCTGAAATAGTTTCAGCAGTCACATCACCTGGAATGGCTATCATATCAAGCCCTACGGAACAAACACAGGTCATGGCCTCTAATTTCTCCAAAGTCAGGCTACCGCGTTCAACAGCCGCGATCATTCCCGCGTCTTCACTGACAGGAATAAAGGCACCGCTCAAACCGCCGACATAACTTGAAGCCATCAATCCACCCTTTTTAACGGCGTCATTAAGCATAGCTAAAGAGCAGTAGTACCAGGACAGCCACAGCTCTCCAAGCCTATTTCTTCCAGAATATGAGCAACGCTGTCGCCGATTGCCGGTGTCGGAGCCAGCGACAAATCAATAATACCAAACTGAGTATCCAGACGACGGGCGGCTTCCTGTGCAACCAACTGGCCGACACGAGTAATTTTGAACGCAGTTTTCTTGATCGTTTCTGCGACAGCGCCAATGTCCTGTCCGCGCACTGCCTCCAACGCATGTTTTACCACACCGGGTCCGCTGACACCTACATTTATGACAGTTTCAGGCTCTGTAACACCATGGAAAGCGCCGGCCATAAAAGGATTATCAGGCACTGCATTACAGAAAACAACCAATTTTGCACAGCCAATAGCATCACGGTCTGCAGTACGTTCTGCTGCCATTTTGATTACACGGCCCATTTCCGCAACTGCATCCATATTAATCCCGCATTTAGTAGAACCGACACTGACAGAGGAACAGACAATATCAGTTACTGCCAAAGCTTCGGGAATAGAACAAATAAGATTTCTATCACCTTTGGTATAACCTTTATCAACCAAGGCAGAAAAACCGCCGATAAAATTAACGCCTACTGCTTTGCCTGCCTCATCAAGCGCTTTAGCCAGCGGAACATAATCATTGCTGTCGCAGCTTTCACCAACCATCGAAACAGGAGTTACAGAAATACGTTTATTAATGATCGGAACACCGAGCTCCATTTCCAGTTCCTCGCCGACCTGAACAAGCTTTTCAGCTTTCCTGGTGATCTTATCATATACCTTCTGTGCCGTTACTTTTATATCAGGATGACCGCAGTCGCGCAAACTGATTCCCATAGTGATCGTACGCACATCCAGGTTGTTCTGCGTGATCATCTGGTTAGTTTCCAAGATATCTTTAATCGTGAACATAGACAGCCTCCTAGATACGGTGCATCGCCGTAAATATTTCTTCGCTTTGTACTCTGATCTCAACACCGATATCCCTGCCTAAAGCAGTAAAGATATCCTTAAGATCCTGTAATTTTACAGCAGCACCCGTCATATCAGCAATCAAAACCATATTGAAGAAACCCTCCATAATATTTTGATTGATATTGAGGATATTTACGCCATGCTCAGCGAGAATATTACTTACTTTAGCAATAATGCCGACCTTGTCTTTGCCAACGATAGTTAATACGATACGCATACTGTTGTCATCCTTTCCCATAAAACAAATAATAACTACCATGTCTAACACGGTAGTTATTATTGTACCATATTTTCAGCAAAGTTGTGTGTATACATTGCAAATTATAATTCAAAAAAATCTTTACATTGTAATTTTACAGCGCCGTCACCGGTTCTTACTTTTTTTAGTCTCCTGCATCGCTTTGATCATAGGTTTGATCCCGCCGCTCTGCAGAATGTTCATAATATAAGGCGACATCGGAACAGCTGCAGCTGTTGCTCCCGTAGTCAGGTTTTTGATTATTCCAGCCTCAATATCAACCTCTACTTCATCACCCTCTGCAATAATTTTCGTGATCTCGCTGCAGGTAATAACAGGTACGCCTAAATTAATAGCATTACGGAAAAATATCCTGCCAAAAGATTCTGCCAGTACAGCTCCAGCACCAACTGCTTTCAATGTTATTGCCGCATGCTCACGCGATGAACCGCAGCCAAAATTAGTTCCGGCCACAATGATATCTCCCGGATCGAAGTTTTTTACAAAGCTCTCATCAGCGCCGTACATCGCATATTTTTTTATATCTTCTACATCCGTATATTCTACAAAACGACCCGGATAAATCTGATCTGTATCAATATTTTTCCCAAAAACAAATGCTTTGCCCCTGACTTTCGTTTTCATTACCATCACCGTCCATTCCCGCAGTCGCCGGTTTTCAAATATACAGCCGGATCAGTAATTTTCCCCTCTAATGCCGAAGCTGCCACAGCAGCAGGAGAGGCCAGAAATATCCTGCCATCTACATGTCCCATTCTACCGGGGAAATTACGGTTAGTAGAACTTATGCAAACCTCTCCTCCTGCAAGCATCCCCTGGTGTACTCCCAAACAGGCGGCACAGCCCGGAGCCGTTATCGCGGCTCCTGCCCGCATCAAAGTTTGGATATACCCAAGCTCCATTGCATCTTCCATTACCTTTTTAGAAGCAGGCACGACTATCATCCTCGTTGTTTTAGGAATATGCCTGCCTTGTAAGATCTGTGCTGCTACAGCCAGATCCTGCAGACGACCGCCAGTACACGAACCCAAATAAGCTTCGTCAACAGGAGTGCCGGCATATTTGTCCAATTCAAAAACATTATCAACACTTGATGGTGCCGCTACCTGAGCCCTGATTTTACTTACGTCATACGTAAGCTCCGCAGCATATTGAAAATCAGTATCTGTTTCATAAATTTTATAAGGTCTTGCCACACAGTTGTGCAAATATTCCATAGTGACAGCATCAGGCTGGATATAGCTGGTTTTACAACCCATCTCCGTTGACATATTACACATACACATTCTTTCGGAAATACTCAACCCATTTACAACAGGTCCTGCAAATTCTACCGCTTTATAAACACCGTAATCTGCACCCAGATCACCTATGATATGCAGAATGATATCCTTGGCAAAAACACCCGGCTGCAGCTTACCAACCAGATTGATCCTGAAAATCTCCGGTACCATGAACCACAGCTTGCCAGTAATCATAATCGTCGCCAGATCAGTAGCGCCAACACCGGTCCCAAAAGCGCCAAAAGCTCCGTGAGTCGTAGTATGCGAATCAGTGACAACTACTATCTCTCCAGGATGTACCCAACCTTTATCGGCCAAAACCTGATGGCAGACACCCTGATCTATATCCATCAATTTTTCGATACCCTGTTCAAAACAGAACTTTCTGAACTGCTTATGATTTTCAGCCTGTGTTATCGTAGCACAGGGAGCATAATGATCAAAAAACATCACGATCTTATCAGCGTCAAAAACCTTTTCACCGCCCATTTCATAAAAGGAACGTACAGTCTGCAAATATAAATCGTTGATTCCTGCAATATCCACGTCGCAATTAACTATCTCGCCTGTTGCGACCTGATGTTTACCAGCTTTTTCTGCCAATAATTTTTCAATAGCATGCATAAGCTACACTTCTTTCTTTTCTTTTATTAGCGCCGCAACAAATTCAAGCCGGATATTTGGCTAAAAATTGCAGCATCGCCTCTAAAACTACCTCCGGCTGTTCTTCCGGTACAAAATGCCCGCACTCATTTACAGCAAACCCTTCTACATTAGCCGCCCTTTCCTGCCAGCCGCTCATAACATCCCACAGCTTACCGACAACACCGTCCTTACCCCACAAAGCCAAAACAGGAACCTGAATGATCTGTTCACGATCTGCTTTATCCATCTCCATATCTATAGTAGCACTGGCACGGTAATCTTCGCAAATACCATGGAAAGTCATCGGATCGCGCAGACAGCGTACATATTCGTCTAAAATCTCCTTAGGGAACCTGCTTTTAGCGGCCGGCCCGTCTTCAAATTTAAATTATAATTAACAAAATACTCAGGATCTGCCGCCAGCACTCTTTCAGGGAATCCTTTGCCCTGAATATAAAAGAACCAGTGCCAATATTTAGTCGCAAACTCCTACTGGTATCACGGTACATATCATAAGTCGGCAAAATATCCATCATCGTACAAGACAGCAGCCGTTCCGGATGATCCATCACCATCCTGTGCAGTACTCTTGCCCCGCGATCATGACCGACACCATGGAATTTTTCAAAACCCAGCTTGCTCATAACTGTAAACTGATCGTCTCCCATAGCCCGCTTGGAATAATTAGCATGATCCGGAAGTCCTTCAGGCTTGCTGCTGTCGCCATATCCACGCAGATCTGTAATAACTACCGTATAACGCCCGGTTAGACCCGGCGTCAAAAACCGCCAGATCAAATGTGTCTCTGGATGCCCGTGCAGCAGTAAAATAGCTTCACTGCCCTTGCCGCCAACTAAAGTGTTGATCTTAATACCGTCACCTACATCGATAAGTTGCTGTTTGAATTCCGGAAAATACTTTTGGTCAATATTCATCTGCCCCACCTCCGTAAATTTTCACACCACATTTAGCATTCTATTTCTCTGCTTTCATTATCCGCTACGATAACATAAAGTAAAATACAAATTTTAAATATAAATATAGTTTTTAACTATTAAACAATGCTATAATAAAACGAGTTATAAGCTACAATAAGGAGTACTAACTATGACACTGACACAGATGCGTTATTTTTATGAAGTCTGTAAATGGCGCAGTATCACTAAAGCTGCCGCCAGTCTGCATATCTCTCAGCCAACTGTTTCCATCGCCATGGCCGATCTGGAAAAAGAAAGCGGGCTGAACCTTTTTCGGCGCGAAGGCAAAAAACTTTCGCTTACAGAAGACGGCAGCCTGCTGTTAAGTAAAATCACTCCTATTTTGGCTAACCTACAGCAGCTTGACCGCGATATCAAAGATATGGCACAGAATAAAAACCTCATCCGCCTGGCAGTACCTTTACAAATCGGCGTACAGCTGCTGCCAACTCTTTTCCGCGATTTCAAAAATCTGTACCCTGAAATAGAGCTGGAAGTAGTAGAAGCAGGCGGCATAGATTCACTGCGTATGATAGAAAATGAAGAACTTGATTTAGCCGTCACCAATTATGACGACAGCTTTTCACCCAATCTGCATTACCGTAAGCTTTTTAAAAGCGAAGCCTGCTTCTGCACCTATCCTGACCATCCGCTGGCGCAGAAAAAATATGTCGATACCAAAGATATTGCCAACGAACCTCTGGTACTGCTTAACGGTGGTTTTTTCGTCAATCGCCTCATCTATCAAAATTTTCAGCAGGCTTTAACAGCGCCTAAGGTAATTCTGCATTCATCGCAGCTTCATACGGTCAAAAACCTCATTTCCAGCCAAATAGCCTCCTCTTTTCTAATGCGTCAAGCCATTACGGCCTCTGACAATATCATTCCACTTTCACTTAAAAAGCCACTTTTTATAAATTCCGGCATCGTCACCAAACGCGGCCGGCAAATCTACGGCGACGAACAAAAACTCATTGAATTTATCTGCGATAATCAGCCGTTAGGCTAAATTTTTCTCTTCTCTGTAAAATCCACCATAGTAGTAATAATATCAAGTATCATATGGTTAAAGTAAGTGTGCACATATACTTGATATCAAAAAAGAAAAGAGGAATAAAAATGTATATTGATTATCAAATTTTATCTGTAGTAGAAGACATGTCAGCTAATCCCCAAAGTAAATTCGACGGAATGAATTGCACCCCAATCGCTCTTGGCCGGTATGATGATTCCAGTAAAATCTTATGTCTTTCTGCTACGCAAACTAACTTCCCCCATTTATCCAACGACAAAAAATACAACATTATTGCCAGAAACAAAGAAAATCAAAAGACTGAAAGTTTCTCCGGAACATATAATAACGACTGGAGCTTCAGCATCTTCCAGTATAACGGTACCGCAGTATAAAAAACGCTCAAAGAAGCAGGCATGAGATAACTTTTATCTCATGCCTGCTTCTCATTATTTCTAAAAACATCTTTTGTTTTTTTATGAATTTAAACTTGTCCGCAGCTGTACCGCCTCTGCCAGATGGGCGGCCGTTATGATATCACTGCCGTCCAGATCGGCTATCGTACGCGCTACTTTAATGATCCGATCGTGGCTGCGGGCGCTGAGCCCCAACGCCGTAAAAAACTTCGCCAGCAGCTTTTCTGCAGCAGCTTCCATCTGGCAGTGCTTGTTCAGCTCACGCCTCCCCATCTGCGCATTGCAGTACAAATTAGTACCCTGTAAACGCAGCAGCTGCAGCTGACGCGCTTTGATCACCCTTTCACGAATCACGGCCGAGCTTTCACCGGCTTCCCTGCTTTGCAGATCAGCGTATTCCAGCCGCGGCACATACACCTGTAAATCAATACGGTCTAATAAAGGCCCCGACAGTTTACGGTGATAACGCTCGATCTCAAACTGCTTACACGAACATTCCCGCTTTTTATCACCCAGATAGCCACAGGGACACGGGTTCTGCGCTGTGCACATAATAAAATTAGCAGGAAAAGTAAGCGATGCCTGTACGCGGCTGATCGTCACATAACCATCTTCCAGCGGCTGACGCAGCACCTCCAAAGCAGTACGCGAAAATTCAGGAAACTCATCTAAAAATAAAACACCATGATGGCTCAATGTCACTTCTCCAGGCCGTGGCACACTGCCGCCACCTATAAGCGCGCTTGAAGAAATCGTATGATGCGGACTGCGAAATGGACGTTCCAGCATCACCCGTTCCTGCCGCTGCAGCAAACCTGCAATACTGTAGATTTTTGTTACCTCCAGCGCCTCAGCCTCTGTCAGCGGCGGTAAAATAGTTGGCAGCCGACGTGCCAGCATAGTTTTACCGCTGCCGGGAGATCCTACCATCAAAATATTATGTCCACCTGCCGCTGCTATTTCCAGTGCTCTTTTTACTACCTGCTGCCCGCGCACTTCCGCAAAATCCACATCATAGACACTGGTTGCTGCCGCGCAGATAGCTTCCTTATCCAGTACATCCAGAACCTTTTCACCCCGCAGATGCTCTACCAATTCAAGCAGCGATGCAGGTATCAGCACATCAATACCGCAACAAGCCGTCCTTCAGCGCAGTTGCCTGCAGGGATCACAATGTTTTTCCTGCCAATGTCACGTGCATGCAGAATCATTGGCAATACGCCTGCAATCTGCCTGATTGTCCCATCCAGTGCCAGTTCGCCCACAAAAATAGTATCATCAACCTGCTCCTGCTGTAAAACACCGCTGCTGACTAAAATACCAACAGCAATAGGAAGATCAAGACCGGAACCATCCTTTTTCAAATCAGCCGGAGCCAGATTTACAGTAATCCTGGTCATCGGAAAGATCAGACCCGAATTTTTCAGTGCAGCCCGTACCCGTTCCCGAGATTCTTTGACTGACGTATCAGGCAAACCCACAATATCAAAGCTCGGCAGCCCGTTAGAAATATCCACTTCGACAATGATCTGTTCACCATTGATACCGCAGGTTGTTTCTCCATAAACTTTAGCGTACATAAAAACGCCTCCTCTTATTTTAAAAACAGTGCGGTAAATGGTGTATCTTGCCACATTGCCCTCAACTAAAATTTCGATCACATCAAAACTGAGCATTTGCTGATGCCTGTTTTCCTGCTGCAAATAAAAAAGCGCCGCACTCCTGATTTTCTGCTGCTTGGCGTATGTAACCGCCAGACGGGGCAGCCCAAAATTCAGGTTGCGGCGTGTTTTTACTTCTACAAAACTAAGCTCGCCGCCTTTAGCGGCAATAATATCGATCTCGCCATAACGGCAGCGGTAATTACGACGGCAGATAACGTAACCTTTACGTTCTAAATAAGTGCAGGCAGCGTCCTCACCTTTTTTCCCCAGCCTTTGCCGCGCTTCCGTCACTTCTCTGACACCGGCGAAAACAGCCTGTTACCTTCCTGTTCAGCAGGAGGCAGATGCATACTTTTAATGGGCTCATAACTGCGGCGATGCCACTTAGTAGCTCCAAACTCAGCAATTGCCTGCATATGCTCCCTGCTGCCATAACCCTTGTTACCGGCAAAACCATACTGAGGATATTGTTCAGCCAGTTCTATCATCATCCGATCACGAGTGACCTTGGCAATAATAGAAGCAGCAGCTATCGAAGCACTCAGCGCGTCACCGTGAATCAAGGAAACTGTTTCAATGCCGGCAGATACGATCGGCATTGCATCTACCAGCGCCACCTGCGGCTTAATCGCAAGATGTTCCAGAACCTCAGTCATTCCCTGCTTCGTAGCCTGATAAATATTCAGCTCGTCGATATTGCTGATACTGACTACATTTACAGAAACAGACAGTGCTTTGGCAAGTACTTCGTCATAAAGCTGCTCGCGCTTTACTGCCGAAAGCTGCTTGGAATCATTAAGTCCGCTGATAAATACCTCCTGCGGTAAAATAACAGCCGCTATCACCAACGGCCCTGCCAAAGGTCCCCGTCCTGCTTCGTCGATCCCGGCAATATACTGTGCCCCCTGAGCGTAATATTTACGTTCATAGGCCAGCATCTCCGTAAAACGCTGCTGCTTAAACGCAGCTTTTCCTGCCTTTTATGATAAGCGACAACCAGCTTCTGCACACCGCTGCGCTCATCAGCAGCAAGTTCTGCCACCTGATCCGGGCCAGGCTCTCCCGCCAAAAGCTCCTTTACCTCGCTGATCTTCATTATTCCCACCCCTAATTAAAAAGGCCGCGTTGCAGCGGCCTTAATTATTTTCACTCGGTTCATCTAAAGTAAAACGCCCTAAGCGTCCTGTACGAAAATCACGCAATACCAGCTGGACAACCTTATCAATGTCAAACACACCGCCGGCCTTCAGGCAGCCGCGCGCGACGGCTATTTTAGCCATTACCTCACGCACAGGCTCAGCTTCTGAAAAATCAATAGCGTACTTTACACGCAGATCCTCCGGATAGATATGCATCAAACGTTCAAGCAACAGCTCTACTGCTGTTTCCCTGTCATAAACATCCTCTTTGATCGCTCCCGTTACTGCCAGACAAAAGCCTACTTCCGGATCTTCAAATTTCGGCCACAAAACACCTGGGGTATCCAAAAGCTCCAGACCTTTGGCGATAGTCACCCATTGCTGACCTCGAGTCACACCAGGTCTGTCCGCTGCCACAACTTTATTTTTACCGACCAAACGATTGATCAAAGTAGACTACCTACATTCGGCACACCCACGATCATAACACGGATCGAACGATTGCGTACACCTTTTCTCAGCCACTTATCCGTGACAGGCTTGGCCACCTGCTGGATCGCAGCCACCATCTGTTTTACGCCCTTACCGGTGCTGCAATCTACCTTACAGACAGGCAAACCGCTGTTTTTAAAAGTCTGCAGCCATTTTTCAGTCTTTTCCGGATCAGCCATATCGATCTTATTCAAAGCAACGACCTTGGGTTTATCCCCCAGCATCTGGATCAGCATCGGATTGCTGCTGGAACGTGGGATCCGCGCATCCAGCATTTCAACCACAACATCAACCAGCTTTAACTGCTGTTCCATCATCCGTTTCGCCTTCGTCATATGACCGGGAAACCATTGTATCTTAAAATCCATAATTATCTCCTCGACCGCCTATCAAGGCAGCATACGCCATCTTTCAACAGGCCAGAAAGCAACAACTGCTTCGCCTTTTACAAGCTTCAGCGGCACGAAATCAACATCGGCAAAACGGCTGTCTTCAGAATTATTACGGTTATCTCCTAAAACGAAGATATGCCCCTGAGGCACAACAGATTTTCTGTAATTAGACTTATTCGGGCCCTTCGGATCATCCTTGTAAATATAATTTTCTTCGATCACACTGCCGTTGACCAGAACCTTACCGTCACGCATCTCAATAGTATCACCGCCGGTCGCGATAACGCGTTTGATAAAATCGCGGCTTTCATCCTTCGGATAACGGAAAACGACGATCTCACCCTTTTTCGGCTCGGTAAAGAAATATTTATACTTGCTGACGATCAGGCGCTCGTGGCTTTCCAGCGTCGGATACATCGACGTACCCTCGACCATATAGGGCTCTACCACAAAAGTACGGATACAAAAAGCCAGCGCTACGGCTACAATGATCGAAACCAGCCAGTCGCTGATAGTATCCTGCCAAGATGTTCCTGATTTTTTAGTACTCATATATACTCCCTCTTATTCCAACGCATCAACTGAATCGGTGCGGTCTCTTTTATTTTTGCAAACGTACTCACAACGTTCGCAACACCGTTTCTACGTTAACAAACATTAGTGGATTTGTCAATCGCCAAAGGCAAATTGTCGAAAAAATTTTACATTAATATAGTGTTTTTTCTTGCCCAAAACAGTCGCTTGCGGTAAAATACATAAGTATTATCTTTTCCAAAATCATCATTAAATAGGCAGGATATAACCCGCCTGTGTAGAATATTATAATGTTACTATTATAGCAAAATTACAAGTTTCCAAGATGTAAGGAGAGATCACCATGGTCAAAATCGCTGTTATCGGCAGCTGTTCCATCGACCTCACAGTAGAAGCAGGCAAACGGCCTGCAGCCGGCGAAACAATAATCGGCAGCAGGCTCATAGTTTCACCAGGAGGCAAAGGCGCTAATCAGGCCGTTGCCGCGC